>Ga0194063_10002887_pt1 | contig 10488 bp, 8 predicted proteins | sample SepL3720m_MetaG_FD_155459 | JGI IMG/M metagenome (GOLD analysis project Ga0194063, IMG submission 155459) | Anoxic zone freshwater microbial communities from boreal shield lake in IISD Experimental Lakes Area, Ontario, Canada - Sep2016-L373-20m | ecosystem: Environmental > Aquatic > Freshwater >...
GGGTAGCACCTGGGCCAGGGCCAGGGCGCTACCCAGATTGAAGAGTCCATCGGAACTGCCGAACTTGTAGGGGATCATGGCCCCGGTCAGCACAACGGTCTTGCCGGTCACCCGTCCGGCCAGGAAGCTGGCGGTCTTCTCCATGGTGTCGGTGCCATGCGTGATGACGATACGCTCCTCTTTAGCCTTACGGCAGGCGCCGGCGATCCGGGTGCGGTCGGCGGTGGTCATGTCCAGACTGTCCTTCATCATGAGGCTTTGTATCCGCACCGGGACCCGGCACCGGCCCAGTTCCAGCATTTCCGGGATATGCGTTTGTTTGAAATACAGCGTCCCGTTCAGTTCGTTGTACTCCTTGTCAAACGTTCCCCCAGTGGCCAACACGGCAATTTGCATAAGTTCTCCTCGCGCCCGGTGCAGACGACATGAGTCCGGGCATGTGGGCATGTCTGAATAGGCCTTTCACAATGCCAGACGCCTGCGGATTTGTCAGTCGAATTTTAGTCGCTGAAGCTCGGCTCAGCTCCCTGGACTGTTTTGTTGAAGTCCGCCGGCGCCAGAGGTATAAAGGCGGGCGTCAATCGATCCGATGGCGGACGGAAGACTGGAACTCAATATAGACCCGCGAAATGATCATGAACATTCTGATTGCAGACAAACTCGCGGCTTCAACTATCAAGGCGCTGGAGGCTTTGAAATGCCAGGTGACTTCCAACCCCGACCTTTCAGAGGAAACATTGCCGGGGGCCATTGGGGATCATGAGATTCTCGTGGTGCGGTCAACCAAGGTGTCCGCCAAGACCATTGAAGCCGGCAAGCGGCTTTCCCTGATCATCCGGGCCGGGGCGGGGGTTAATACCATCGACCTCAACGCGGCCAGCCGCCGGGGCATTCACGTCACCAATTGTCCCGGGAAGAACACCGAGGCGGTGGCTGAGTTGGCCATCGGGTTGTTGATCGCCGCTGACCGCCGCATTCCCCAGGCGACGACCGACCTGCAGAAGGGCGAATGGAAGAAGGGTGAATACGGGAAATCCCGCGGACTGAAAGGCCGGACCCTGGGGGTGATCGGCCTGGGCAGTATCGGTCGTTCGGTCATTGCGCGTGCCAGGGCGCTCGAGATGAAGATCCTGGCCTGGTCGCGGTCGCTGACTCCCGAGCAGGCCGAGGCGCTCGGGGTGGACTATGCGGCGACGCCGATGATCGTCGCCGAGCAGTCCGACGCCATCACTGTTCACGTTGCCTACACCAAGGCGGAGACGCATCATTTGGTCAATGCGGCGTTCCTGGGCCGGATGAAACCGGGCGCCATTCTGGTTAACACTTCCCGGGGCGAGGTGGTCGAACCAGCGGCGCTGAAAACAGCAATCCGCGAAAAGGGACTGCGCGTCGGGCTTGATGTCTTTGAAAACGAGCCCAAGGGCAACAAGGACGTCTTTGCCGATGTCGAGCTGGCACAACTGGCCGTCTGCACACCGCACATTGGCGCCTCGACGGATCAAGCCTCGGAAGCCATTGCCGACGAATGCGTCCGCATCGTCAAATCCTACATCGACACCGGCATGCCGCTGAATGTCGTCAATGTCCGCACCAGGCCCGTCACCACGCACGGCATGGTGGTGCGCCATTTCAACAGGGTGGGCGTGCTGGCCTCGGTGCTGGATGCCCTCAAGGCCGACGGCATCAATATTGAGGAGATGCAGAATATCATTTTCGAACAAGGCATTGCGGCCAACTGTTCGCTGCGGCTGGACAAGGCGCCTTCCGCCATCGTGATTGCCACGTTGACCCGGAATCCGGATATCATCCAGATCTCCACCCATTGAACAGCCTTAGGGAGACTGAGGAAATATGAAAGTACGTTATTTTGTCGTTGCGATGATGTGCCTGTGGACAGCGGGACAGGGCGCCCGCTGCCAGGGGGCTGAGGTTCTTCAGTTGGGGGATTCGAGGGAAACAGTCATCCGGAAACTCGGATCGCCAACGTATTCCGATGTCCATGGAAATCGGGAGAACTGCTACTTCCAAAATGCCGCCGTGCATTTCGCGGACGGCAAGGTGGTGGAGTTCAATATGTTGCCCGACCCCCACGGGCTTCCGAGCGCCCGGGGCGATGAAACCCCGAATGTTGAGCGGACGAAAGCCGTGACGGAATCCCTGAGGAAGCAGACGGAACAGGGCGAGAAGGGCCGGGAGACTGTCGAATGGGGTGCGGCCAAGCCCTTCTGGTTGTCAGGCTATGCCATTCAAGCCATGCCGGAGGGAGTCCTCATGCGCGGCAGTATGTTGTCCGAGCAGGAGCATCAGGAGAAGGCTCAAGTCCAGCGGGACTTGTCGGCGGTGGACAAGAGTTTGTTCAACGAGAGTCTGGGCACAAACGAGATCATGAACCTTTACCGGGAGAAAAGGGCGCTCATGGCCAAAATGCCGAAGTCTAGATACGGATTATTCCTAGTGGCCGGGAGCACAAACAGCATTCCCGAGGGCAAGTCCTGGGAGGGAACGGGTTATTCCGCCGGAACGGAGCGGATTGAAAAGGACTCGAAAGGGCTGCGGACGGTCCGTCGTTTCGCCGTGTCGGCCGAGCTGGCTGAATCCCTCCTCAACCCCTCATCAGGAAGAGTACGGAACGTGAGGGAATAGGGGGCGGCCTGCGGACATCGCGGGTGAATGCTGTTCAGGAGGATGCCGTTTGCTCGGAAGCCCGGGGGAGGTGTGATAATGTGCAAGGTGTCGGCGGAGAATCAACAGGGAAAGGGAGGCCGTATGAGAGTAAGTTGCGTTGCAGGGATGGTCGTGGTGGGATTATGGGTGCCGGGTGTCATGGGAGGTGAGCCGGCGGGGAGTCTCGCTCCAGCCAAGTCGAATGTCGCGACGGCCGTAGTGGCGCCGGCGGTTTCCGGGACGGAGGCGCAGAATTCCCGTAAGGCAGGGGTATTTCAGCAGCGGCTGGAACATGTGAAGAAACAGATTGCCGACCGACAGGTTGCCACGGAGAAACTGTCGCAAATGCTGGCCGACAAGAAAAACGAGGGCATGCGCCCGCTCCTTGAGAAACAGGTTGAGTTTGGCCGGAACCAGTTGGTTCTTCTTCAGGAGTTGCAGGCGGCGCTGGAAAAGCAGGATCAGGTTCAGGTCGACAAGGTGTTCCTGCAGCTTCAGGAGGTCAGCACGACGTGGGGAGCCTTTGGAGAAGTGGAGGCGCGCCTGGAAGCCGATCGAGCCAGGGCGCGGAGACTCATGGGGGACAACCCCGGAGCGGATGTAAAGGTGGCCTGGGAGGCGTACAATACCGCCAGTGAAGACATGCTGGCCGCTCTCCGGAAGAAACAGGCGCTGGAGAAGGAAATGCGGGGTCTGGATGCAAAGCAGCGCGAAGCCATGCAGAAACTGCGCCTGGAAGTCCAATCGGCCCTGAAGAAAGGAAAGGCCGGGGCGAAATAGGCGTCCAATCGACAACCCTCTGCCCTTTCTGAAGGGTGTGGGGTTCCCGACTCAATCAAATGACAAATAGGGCGCCAAAATTCTTCGATGCTCTGATGAGGAGAGGGTCTGGGGTGTTCATGCGATGCCGATGAGCGCAAACAGGATGAAATGGGGGAGCATCCTCGCGCTGCTTGTGATTATGGGCACGGCGTGGGATCTGAGAATTCGGGGTGTCGAGTGGCCTCTACTGCACCCGGACGAGTACAAGATATCAAGTTGGGCATCGTGGATCGAAGAGCATTCTCAAACCCTAAACCCCGCTTATCCCGGCGGATATTTCCATCTGGTCAAGCCCGTGCTCCAGATAAAAAACGTGTTACTGGAACAGGGGGACGACTGGCAGGTGAGGTTGGGGCACGGGGGAAGAGCAGTCCGTGAGGAGATCAATCAGACGTTTCTGCTACGGAAGATCAATGTCGGGTTTGCCCTTCTCACGATTCTTTTATTCTACGGCCTAGCATACCGTGTGACGGGGAGCCGGGCTGGCGCCTTGGCCGCTGCCGCTTTCCTGGGCTTGTCGCGCCTGCATGTCGAGCATTCGCACTACGCCGAGACGGACATCGCGATGCTCTTCACGTTGACGTTTGCGCTTTATGCGTGGACTCGTGTCGCTGAAGGAAGGCGTATATCCTGGTTTCTGGCAGCGGCATTTCTGTCAGGGCTGGCGATCGGAACCAAGTATACCAACTTGATTCTTCTGCCAAGTTGTGTGGCCGGAGGGGTCCTCTGTTTTCGTTTGAAAGCAGACGATAAGAAGTGGCGCAGCCGGGTCATTCTCATGCTGTCAGGGCTCGCCCTGATATTGGCCGGGTGGGTTTACACAAACCGGCACGTTTTTGAGGGAGCCGCTTTCTGGGGAACCCTTCAGCGGGCTTGCCACTTAGCCTATGCTGAACGGTCAGGAATCTTGGGGAAATCTGCGGGAGATCCCCATGCCGTGGTGATTTCAAACCTGAACGTCCTGATGGAGAATCTCGGGGATATCAACTCGATTTGGCTGGCGTTATCCGGTCTGGGAATTGTCCTGTCGCTGCTTCCGAAATATCGCCGGTTCTTGCCTGTAACAGCGTTGTCGGGCGGTCTCTACGCGATCTATTTCCTGTATTTCGCGCCCTGGGTTCGCGACCAGGAATTCCTGACATTCCTTCCCTTCATGGCGGTGGGGATAGCGATCGGCGTAAAAGCCTGTCTGGAGTTTGCGGATCGTGTGTCCTTCAGGATTGTCGCCAGGGCTGTTCTGGTGCTTGCGGTGGTGGTAGCCGCATTTGAAAGCGAGGTTAAGTCGCTGCGTTGTTCCAGCCTGTTCATGATACCGGAAGCCCGGGTTGAGGCCATGAAGTGGTTGTATCAACATGCGCCCATGCAACGGAGGGTAGGCGTGGAGGATTATACGACACCCGCCTGCCGCCTGTTCGATTCGGCCTCCTCCATCGGACAAATCGAATGGATGTCATCAACGCAACGCGCCCAGGCCAAGATGGAATTTATCCTCAGAAACGTTTCCGCCACCGGGCGGGGAACGGTAGATCCCCGGACTCATGCCTTGTATCCGGATTATGCGGCTAATCTGGCCGGTTTCACCAATCAAGCCCGGCGTTTATGTGAGTGGGGACCACGTGAGCCCCGCTTCTCTTTCGCCGGACACCAGATCGAATGGTGGGATGTCCGGCCGGTGTTGCCTGAGGTGACATTGGAATCCCCGCTTTTCCGGCCAGTCCTGATTGATCCGTTTCGCTGCCTGGTCGTTCCCGGAGGTGAGTCCGGGGTGGGAAGTGGTGAAGCCTTGCGAGTGGACTCTCAATGGCGGGACTTGGTACTGGGGGGGGTGAACACGGTCCGGCGCACCCTGTATGTGGTGCTGCAAACCGAAGAGCAGGCCGTTGATATCGACCTCAATGGAATGGGGGACCGCCACACGATCCATCTGGCTCCGTATCAGGTGGCGGTGGTTCCCGTCAAGCGGCCCTGGTTCCTGCCCCGTGTTTCCGAATATGACGTGGTTTCCGTCAGGGCCAGGGCGCAAAAGCATGTCCGATATCTGCCTTGCTATGCCGAGGTGGCCACCGATCCGCGATCGGTGGCGATGATGTTGTTCCAGAAGGGGTATCCGGATCAAACGCTGCTTTGGCTGGGCCGGGATGCGAAGGGACCGGGTGTGGACTGGCTCCGATATGCCAGTGCAGTGGAACAGGGTGATTGGGCTCTTGCGGACCGACTGGAACCGCTGGCCCAGAAACGACTCGCCGAGTTTCAGGCGGCACGCCGCCTTTCGATGAACCGGCTCCTGTTGAATGGAGTCAGTGGCACTGCCGTTCAAGAGCATTCGGTGATCCGGTTGCCTGCGCCGGATCTGGGCCTGGATGGCATCCGTTTTTCCATTGCTCCAATGGTTCTTGATCTGCTGAAGAATGACGGCGACAAGGATTTCACCGCCAGGCTGAACTTGCCTGTTCGCCTGGCTCCGGGGCGATACACCGTGAGGGGGATAATGGATTTCCATGTGCCGGCGGCCATGGCCCAATCATGGAAAATCAAAATCGGCAAATTGCACGGGGTTCCGGATGAAGCGTTGGAACTGGAACCCGGGAAGTCCTTGCCCCTGGCTTACCCGATCATCGTTGACCGTGAGCAAGACCTGATACTGGAATTTGCGTCGGATCAAGCGGGTGGCCGGATTGATTTCTCCGAGTTTGAAATACGCTGGAACGAGGACGATTTACTTTGGCCGGAGCAACGGGCTTTAATGAAAGCCTTGATCAGGCATGTCTGGCACCGGGGTGATGTCGAAGCCGCCCGGAGTCTATTAAAGAAAGCCCGCGACAGGGTTCCCGGGGATGACGAAGGCTGGAATCGCCTGGAGCAGGGGCTCGTCTCGTCGGTGGCATCCCGAAACGCAACAGGCTCGACTTTTTATCCATGGGTAAGACTGGTGGACGCGGAGGAACAATCGGCGGACACGTGCCGTATCCGCATGGAGTTCCTGAGTGAATATGCCCCGCCATTAAAACTATTGGCGTATCGGAAGACATTCTGGGGGCATCGTAAATTCCATGAAACCCCGCTTCGCCGGTTGGCTCAGGCCAAGGGGCCCATGGTTGTCGTGGATATCCCGATGCCGAAGGCAACCTCGCTTGCCGATATCAGTATCAGGGTTATGCCTGACAAGGAGTGGGTTTTCGAACCTCTCCGCGTCGAGGGAAGCCGGGATGACCGGGTATGGTTGAAACCCCGATGAAAGTGCCCCGGACATTCACTCCATGAGAATGCGGAAGCCATTTCAAATCGCAGGGATCCTGTTCTTCCTGATATTATTGATCGGAGTGGGAATCCGGCTGGGTTTCGAGAGGCGCCGTGTTATTCCTGTCCCGATCCTGATGTATCACAGGATCGGGGATGCCGCTGATTCGCCGTGGTGGGTCACCTCTCGTGACTTTGAGATGCAACTCGCGGGACTGCGCGAGCAGGGATACCAGAGTGTCATGCCCTCTGATCTGGTGGCCCACCAGCGATGGGGTTGGCCATTGCCGCAAAAACCCGTGCTTATTACGATGGATGACGGATATCTCAATGCACTTGAAAACGCCGAACCGCTTCTTAAGCAATACGGGTTCAAGGCCGTCTGTTATCTCATCACGGGACGGGTTGGCGAATCTCCCGAGAAGCGAATGAAGTGGGAGGGCACCTCGCTCCTGGTCTGGCCGGAAGTCCGGGCAATGCAGAAGCGGGGAGTTATCGGGTTTGGCGGACACAGTCGGAATCACCTGAATCTTCGGGCCATGCCGGATCCCGGCGGCGAAATTGCCGCCTGTTACCGGGATATCCGCAGAATGGGCCGATTCCGGCCCGAGGGGTTTTGCTATCCCAGTGGACAGTACATCAAGAAGACCCAGGCGTGCGTGAAGAAGGCGGGTTTTACGACGGCGACAACTTGCGATGATGGTGTCGCCGTTATGACGCGCGGCACGAATCTTCTTGAATTGCCAAGGGTCGTTGTCATGGGGGGGCGGCATGACTTTCATGTCGTGCTGCGTCCGGCGAGCAAGCCCGGGATTACGGTTGCTGTATCCTTGACGGGGGCTCCGTTGGAACTGGTGCCACGGTTGACCTGGTCCACTAATCAGGCGTTTGAGCAAGGCTGGCTGCCCCCGGTAACCTTGTCGTCTAGCCCGACTGAAGTGTCGTGGGATCTTCCTGAATCGGCGAGTACGACAGATCCGATTCTGGAGTTATGGGATCATTTTCGTGTGGTTCGGTTCTTGCGCTCGCCTCTTACAGTCCCTTGAAATCCGCTTGTTTTGAGGGGATTTCAAGTGGTGCCCGGGGTGGGAGTCGAACCCACACACCCTTGCGGATAAGGGATTTAAGTCCCTTCAAATATCATTGTTTCCAGCGTGATATTAATGCTTGTATCCGTGCGGAAGCTGGAGTTGACCTTTCTGGGTTATCGAGGCGGATCGTTCACGGCGCCGTCACTCTGTCATGACGCGACGGGGAAAATCCGGGTTCTCTTCCAGTGGTTAAGGGAGGAGCAGTCATCGTCGTACGCGGAAAAGGGTGAGGTGATGGATGTCATTCTCGGAACGATCCTGGCGGAGATACGCCGGGCGCACTTCATCCTGACTCACAAGGCGGCGAGCGGCAAGATGCCGATGGCGGATCTTCGTCTCCTGCGTGTTGAAACAGCACGGGATCAGTTAATTACCGCGGTGCTTCCACTCAAGGCTATCGCGGGTGCGACGGGTTTCTGCGACGAATATCATCTTTCCAGGGTTTTCCGAAAACATTACCAAGTTCCGTCAGGATATTTCAGGAAATGATTTCGCGGACAAAATAATGATAAATGATACTCGTTATGCCGCAGGTATGATAAATTTAGAACCGGTGTGTTCGGTGACGTGAGTCTGTCTGGTGTTCGGGGGCGGACTCAGGAATGGCGGCATCTGAGTATGAGAAAGATTGCCCTGATTACCACGGTGGTGTTGCTGGTGTGTTCATGCCGGACTGCGCCTGTGGGCCCGGAACCGGAAGGGCCGGTGACGGCCACGCCTGAAGCGCCTTCATTTGAATCCAATGTTTTTGAAAGTGCCGTTGCACCACTGGGTGCAAGCCGCATTGACCAGCTTGTCTTTCCGAAGTTGACCAAACTGGGGATCAAGCCGGTGCTCTGTTCGGATGCGGTATTTGTCCGGCGGGTTTACCTGGATGTGATCGGAACATTGCCCACGGCGCAGGAGGCGCGGGAGTTCATTCTTGACCCGGATAAGAAGAACAAGAGGCGCCGTTTGATTGAGCAGCTGCTGGCGCGGGATGAGTATGCGGACTACTGGGCGATGAAGTGGGGCGATATTCTGCGGATCAAGGCGGAGTTTCCGGTGAATCTCTGGCCGAACGCGGCACAGGCGTATCATCGCTGGGTGCGTGCGTCGATTACGGAGAACAAGCCGTACGACCAGTTTGTGCGAGAGTTGTTGACGTCGAGCGGGAGCAATTTCCGGGTGGGGCCGGTCAATTTCTATCGTGCGATCCAGGGCCGGATCCCGGAGGGAATTACGGCTGCGGTGGCGCTGACGTTCATGGGGGCGCGTGTTGAAGCGTGGCCGAAGGAGCGCGTGGCGGGAATGGCGGCGTTTTTCTCGCAGGTGGGTTACAAGCCTACGCGCGAATGGAAAGAAGAGCATGTGTATTGGAATCCGGTTGGTTCGCTCGTTCCGGTTACCAACAGTTTGCCGGGAGTGAACGCGAGCAACGCCGCGGTGGTGGTTACGCTGCAATCAACCAATCCGGTTCCACGAAAGGGTGTATTCCCGGACGGGAAGAAGATGCGTCTGCCAGAGAATACGGATCCGCGGGAAGTATTTACGGACTGGCTGATCCAGCCGAAGAATCCGTGGTTTGCGCGGAATATTGTGAACCGTCAATGGGCCTGGCTGATGGGGCGCGGGATTATCGAGGAGCCGGATGACATCCGGGATGACAATCCGCCAAGCAATCCCAAGTTGCTGGCCTATCTGGAGCAGGAGCTGGTGGCAAATCACTATGACCTCAAGCCCATCTACCGGTTGATTCTGAACTCGGAGACCTATCAGCTTTCCTCCATGCCGCGGGAGAACTGTCCACAGGCCGAGGCCAATTTTGCATGTTACAAGCTGCGCCGGCTGGATGCGGAGGTGTTGATTGATGCGATCAACAAGATCACGGGGGCATCGGATCTTTACACGAGCGCGATACCGGAGCCGTTCACGTATATTCCGGCGGACAAGCCGGCGATTGCGCTGCCGGACGGAGTATCAGCAGTTTGTTCCTGGCGTTGTTCGGGCGCTCGGCGCGTGCGACAGGCCTCGAGAGAGAGCGCGACAACAGGCTGGTGCCGCCGCAGTCACGGCACCTGTTGATTTCGAGCCATATTCAGAAAAAGATCGAGCAAGGCCCGAATCTCAAGGCGCTATTCAAGTCGAACCGCAAGCAAGGCGAGATGTTCGATGAGCTTTTCCTGACGATTCTTTCGCGATTTCCAACGGCCGCGGAAGTGCAGGCCGCGGGCGACTATACCGGGAGCATGACGAACTCGGCCCCGGTGGGGAAGCCGAAGAGCTGGGATGTGAAACGGAATGAGAACTGGTGGATGGATGTTACCTGGTCACTGATCAACAGCACGGAATTTCTTTACCGGCATTGAGACGGGGGTGAAGCGATGGATGCGAGATACAAAGCCATCTATGGAGAGAGAATTACGCGTCGTGAGGCGTTGCTCCGGGGGTTGTACGGGGTGGCGGGCCTGACGCTGGGCAGTCGCCTGGGTGCAAGCGTTTTTGCGGGCACGGAAGAACCGGTGCCGGCACCGGTGCCGGTTGCGGAGAAGATCAAGGCCAAATCGGTGATCCAGGTTTTCCTGTGGGGTGGGATGTCGCACATTGACACGTGGGACCCGAAGCCGGACGCGGGCCGGGATTATACTGGGGATCTGGGGCGTGCGATTCCGACGAACGTGGATGGGTTCCTGAT
>Ga0194063_10002888_pt1 | contig 10486 bp, 9 predicted proteins | sample SepL3720m_MetaG_FD_155459 | JGI IMG/M metagenome (GOLD analysis project Ga0194063, IMG submission 155459) | Anoxic zone freshwater microbial communities from boreal shield lake in IISD Experimental Lakes Area, Ontario, Canada - Sep2016-L373-20m | ecosystem: Environmental > Aquatic > Freshwater >...
GCAGGCCGTCGAAGAGATTCTGCTCGCGCGGCGACAGCCTGAGTTTTCCGCGCTGCGGAGGGCCGGCGGCACCCTTGTCCGGCCGCATCGCCCCCTCGATGATCCCCATCCGCTGCTCCAGTTCGCGGTCCACTCGCGAGAGCTGGTTTTCGCGCTGCAGCTCCCAAGCGGTGAACCCGAAACCGGCCAGGGCCAGCACGAGCAGCAGGCCGTGCCAGAGCTGCAGCCGCCAGCGGACGGAGTGGAAAAATTTCATGCGATGCAATACCCGTGGCCGCGCCGGGTCTCGATCAGTTCGTGGCCGAGTTTTTTGCGGAGGTTCGAGATATGGACGTCGAGGAGGTTGGAGAGCGAGTCGTCGTCCTCGTCGAACAGGTGCTCGTAGAGCGCGGTGCGCGTGACCGTTTCGCCGCGGTGCATGGCGAGGAATTCCAGGAGGCAATACTCGCGCGCGGTGAGCGCCACGGGGTCTCCGTCGAGCGTGACCCGGCGGGCCGAGGTATCGACGGACACGCCGCCGATTTCGATGGTGTTGTGCGTTTGCCCGGCCGAGCGCCGGATGATCGCGCGCAGCCGGGCGAACAGCTCCTTCAGGTCGAACGGCTTCACCAGGTAGTCGTCGGCGCCGGAGTCGAGCCCTCGCACGCGGTCCCGCGCGGCATCGCGTGCGGTGAGCATGAGCACTGGCGTCTTCCTCGACTCCCTCAGGCGTTCGAGGACTTTCCAGCCGTCCAGGCGCGGCAGCATCACATCGAGCACGATCGCGTCATACGCGACCTCCCTTGCTTTGTAGAGCCCCTCTTCGCCGTCGGCCGCGGTATCGACCGCATAGCCCTCCTCGCGCAACGCCTTGGCCAGGCCCGCCAGGAGATCGGCTTCGTCTTCGATGAGGAGGGTTCTCATGGGAGACTCAACTTTTCACAAAACCAGACGGTGGAATCGTAGATGAGCGTCGCCGTCTGGAAGCTGCATGTGTCGCGATAGCCGCCGCTGGGCCGGAGCTTCTTCATGAGCGGCGTTGTAGTCGCTCGCTGGCCGATGCGCGAGAGGATTTCCCGGCGGAAAATATATTTCCGCACCTTCACGTTCCCTTAAGGTTCGTTCGCGTAATCTGACGCCTGTGAAAAACGAAAAAGGCACCATGAAGACACGAACACCCATTGCAATCGCGCTGGTTCTGGCCGCGCTAACGATCAGCACGTCCGCGCAACAGGGCGGAGACCGCCCGGGGCCGCCGCCCGGCGGAGAGGACGCGCGCGGAAAAACGGAGGCACTCACGGACGCGCAGGTGAAGCAGGTCGGCGGCATCCTCGCCGGATACGATGCGCAGGCGCTCACCGCCGAACAGGCGCGGGCCATTCACTCGGCCTTTCGCGAGGCCGGCCTGCCGGGCGGCCCCGCGATCAACGAGGCTGTCGCGGCGGCCGGCTTCAGCCCCGACAAGCTGCGCGACCTCGACCCGCCGCCCTCGGCACCCGGCGGCGGAGTCGATCAGCGCGCGCCGAAAGGCGGGGAGGAGAACCCTCCGCAGGCCGGAAAGGAGCCGCCCGCCGGCGGCAAGGCGGGCGGAAAAGATCAGGCTGACAAGAGTTCGCGGGGCGGCAAGGGGAAAGCCGAAGGCGGGAAAGCGAGCGGGCCGCAGCAGTATTCGATCGAGCAGGCGGCCTCCGACAATGCGCAGCTCCACACGATCGCGTTTAACGGGCTGGCGTTTGTCACCGGAGACTTTGGCGCCGACACGTTCCTGCCTCCGGGCAAGGTCTGCGACTTTTTCGGCTTCCAGTATATGCGGGATATCGATGCCGCGCGGAAGGGCCACAACCCGATGTTTCTCGACCGCGTCGCGGGAAACGTGCTGCAGGTTCTCACCGACGAACAGCGCGCCCTGTTTGAAAAAGCGGCGCAGCAGGAGGCGGTGGAATTGCGCTCGCTCGCCCAGAAGCGACTTCCTCTCATCAAAGCGTTCTGCCGGCAGCTCGACGGCGACATTCCCGCCGGAAGCCAGGGGCTGAACAAGGCTGCGGTGATAAAACACGTGGGCGACATCTTTACCGCAGACGCGGAGGTGAGCTGGCGGCGCGCCCAGGTGTTCGGCCAGGTGGCGTCCTCCTTGACCACGCAGCAGAAAGAAGGTCTCGCCATGATGAAGTTCGGCGACTTCAACACATGGCCCGCCGTGGACATGGAAAAACACAAGCTGCCACGGGGCACGGAAAAGATGGTCAATGTCGCCTACATGACCTTCGCCAGCGAGTTCTTCAGCTGGTATGCGGGCTCGGTCAAGGCGGACACCTATTTCTGCCCGGAGCGCCACGGCACCTACTTCGGCGGATTTTACATGAAGGACATGCCGGCGATGGGCAAGCGCGACTTCGACATCAGCACGTCCGTGACCGGCGACAGCGGCAAGGAGTTTCTCAGCATCCTGACCGAGGACCAGCGCAAGAACATCACCGCCATCCCCGACCTGCAGCGCAAGGCGCTCCAGGAAATCATCAGCGTGCGCGGGGCCATCTCCAAGGAACTGCGCAAGTTCCTCAGCGGCGGCCAGGCGGACAAAAAGACGGTGCTCGCGCTCGGACGACGCTACGGCGAACTCGACGGCGAGATGTCCTACTGCTACGCGGCGGCCTTTGCGAAGGCCAACCGGACATTGACGGCAGACCAGCGCCAGGCGCTCGTCAAGCTGCGCAACCTCGATGGCTACACCAGCGCCCCGGCCTACATCTATTCGGACCCCGTCAACGGGCCGGTCAATCTGCCCTCGACGGATTCCTTCTTCTTTCCTCCAACAAGTTGATGGCCGTATGAAGGGAAACATCTTCCATCAAAGCGTGCCAATCGCTTTAATGGGATGATGTCCGAAGAAATTATCCCCGACCTTCAGGCGTGCGTCCTTTGTGAAGACGTGCGCCAGGAGGCGAGCGGCCAGCAGACGCTGGTCGGAATTATCGGAATGATTCCCGCCCCGGTGATGCCGATCGGTTTTTTTAAACTCTGCCTCTGGAGCAGGTGGTGCGGGGGAGTCGGGGAGTTTGTCCAGCAATCGCTCATCCTGACGCCCGATGACGACGAGCCGATCGCTCAAAGCGAGGTCCAGTTCACCCTCCCGTCGCTCGAGGCGCATGCCACGAACGTCCATGTCTTCGGCGGAATCCAGTTCCAAAAGCACGGCCTCTACACCGTGGAGGTCAAGGTGGACAACGAACTGCGCCTGCGCTTTCCCCTGCCGGTTGTTCCGGTCCAGCAGGCCCAGGCGTAACGTATGGTTGTAGCGTCGGTCTGTGACCGTCGCACTTTATGATCGGTAAGCGACCGACGGTCATAGACCGCCGCTACAGGCTTCTTCGCCCGCGAGGGTCACCCCTTGAATAGCGAATTCCGGATCGAGGCGAACTCCGTCTGTTCGGCGAGCATTTTGGTGACGCCGCGCAGCCGGTGTCCGAGGGTCGCGGCCACTCCGATCAGGATCTGGATCCCCGCCGCAGGGTAGTTGTTGATGAAATCCTCGAGGTCCTGGCGGGTGATCACCCAATACTGGCTCGGCTCGATGGCGATCACCGAGCAGACCGCGCTGGCCGGATCGAAGAGATCGACCTCGCCGACCCACTCGCCCTGGCTGATTGGCCCGAGAAGGATGTCTTTCCCGTCCTCGTGACGCACCGCGTGGAGAAGGCCGCTGATGATAAAAAAAAGTTTCCCGTGAGGCAGGCCCTCGGCGATGAGGATGTGGTCCGGGTTCGCGATGTGGAAGCTGCCGTAGGAGCTGAGGGTATCGCGGTCTTCCTTGCTGAGCTGGGCGACTAGCCCGACTGCAGGAAGATGGGGGGTTGTAAGTGGCATGCCCCCTTGGTGCCACAAATCCGGGCGGCGGACAAGCCGGAACGCTACTTTTGCCGTTTGTAGAAGTTCACCGCGGTGACCAGATCCATCGCGCGCTGGAGCACGGCGTCGCGCAATGGCGGCCGCTGGCGGTCCCTGCCGCTCTCGATTTCCGGGTTGGTGCTGGCGACCAGCGCGGCCTCGTTCATGCGCGCGCGCTCGGAATCGAAAACAAACTGGCTGACGCCCTTGTCCTTGGTGGCGGCATAGATTTCCGCAAGGACGCCGGGAGGGAGGGAGATGGCGATGTCGGGTTTGACCCCGCCAGGGAAAATCGTGGAGTTTTCCGGAAGGACGACCTGGGAGACCGCGACTCGCAGGATTTTTCCACCTCCGAGCGGCACCTCGGAAAACTCGACCGCCTCCCCGGCGGTGTCGCTGCCCACGACCATCGCTCCGGCGTTCAGGCGCAGCGTCGCCGCGAGGGCTTCGGCGGACCCCGAGGTGTCCCCGTCCGTCAGGACAACCAGAATCCCCTCGTAGGCCGGGCCCTGGTTCGACGTCAGGATGCGCTCCTGCTTCGCGCTCGGCTTCTGAATCGAAAACAACATCTTCCCCTTCGGACAAAACCGGCGGGCGAAGTCGGCGGCTGCTTCAAACCCGCTCCCGCCCGCGACCCCGCGCAAATCCAGGATCACGGCCGGCAGCTTCTTTTCCGAAAAGTTCGCGAGCGAGACATCCAGCTGGCTGAGCGTGGCGGCATCAAGCTTCCCCGGCCGGAGGTAGCCGGCCCGGTCGTCCAGGATCTCCGCGAGGAACGGGACCGGTTCCGGGCGGGCGTTGGCCTTGTCGGCCGTCACGATCGCGGCGCCCGGCGACAACCGCCGGAGCAAGCCTTCCAGCATCGCCTTCTGCCTCGAGTTTTCGTCCAGGGCGGAAGGGGAAAGGAAATTCGCCTGGAGCGAATCGATCGCCTTTTGGACCTGCGGGTCATCCAGCGAGTTCACCGTCTCGCGCAGGCTCGGAGGCGGGGCCTCTCCGGCGCGCAGGGTCAGGACGGCAACCCATAAAACGAAAAGTGTCAGGCGGGATTTCATCAACCTAAATTCCGAAGTTGAACCACTAATTTTCACTAAAAGCCACTAATTGAAAAGGCGTTACAGAGTCATTGGTCGCTCGCCTTAGAGGGGAATGCCGGAGTTCGCACAAGTTCCTGCGCTGCTTCTTGTTTTAGTGTTTTTTAGTGGCCGTTAGTGGTTTGTAGGATCAATCGGCTCCGGAGAGCGATGTCGGACGGGCTCCAGCCCGGCCTAAGAATGGTCCGGCTTTTTGCGCGGGCGGATGGTGATGCGCTTGACGCGGGCGTCGTCCTGTGGGCTCCAGGTCGTGATTTCCGCGTCGTCCTTGAAGGCGTTGTGGACGATCCGGCGGTCGTAGGAATTGAGCGGGTCTGTCTGGATCGGGCGTCCGGTCGAGCGAACGGCGAGCGCGAGGTGGAGGACTTTTTCGACGAGCGCGTCGTCGCGCATCGCGCGGTGGTGTTCGACGTCCACGGTCACGCGCGGGCCGGGAGGGTTTTGGGCGCCGAGGACGCGGTTGACGAGGTATTGGAGGTCGTCGATGACCACATCGTGGTGGCCGATCAGCCGCTCGGGCTCGTGGGTCAGGATCTGGAGGACCGCATGGCCGTCGCGCTCCTGCTCCTGGATCTCCACGGCAAAGCCGAGGTATCCGAGAATCGTGTCGAGAACTTCAACGGGCGTCTGGATCATGGTCGCTTTTTCTTGGGATTTTTGACGGCTTCCCGCTTGGCGATCACGCTCTTTTTTTCCAGCGTGGGCAGCGGCCTGTTCCGCGTCAGGTAGAGCTGGACAATAGAAAAAATATTCTGCGTTGTCCAATAAAGTGCGAGCCCGCTGGCGTAATTGTAGGCGAACGTCAGGAAGATGATCGGCATGAAGTAGAGGATCCGCTGCTGGGCGGCGTCCCCGGTTTTCGGCGTGATCACCATCTGCCAGACCATCGTGAGCGACATGATCAGCGGGAGGAGGTTGATCGGGAACCCGAGGATGTGGCCGACGGTATCCGGCTGCGAAAGGTCGTGGATCCAGAAGAACGAGCTGTTGCGGAGCTCGATCGCCGTGCCCAGCATCGCGTAGAATCCGAAGAAGATCGGGATCTGGATGAGCATCGGGATGCAGCCGCTGAACGGGTTGACCCCGTATTCGCGGTAGAGCTTCATCGTCTCCGCGTTCATCTTCTGAGGGTCGTCTTTGAATTTCTCCTTCAGCTCGGTCATCTTGGGCGAGAGGGCGGACATCTTCCGCATCTCGTTCGTCGCCTTGTTCTGGATCGGCCAGAGCCCGGATTTGATGATCAGGGTGAGGACGATGATCGCCGCGGCGTAGCTGCCGAGCCAGCCCTTGAGGGAGTTCATCCCCCAGAGGAGGATTTCGCTGATGAAGCCGAACATGCCAAAATTCAGGACGGCATCCTGGTTGCCGCCGATCTTGCGGAGGCGCCCGAGCTCTTTCGGGCCGGCGTAGATTTCGAAGCTCTTCGTGACCGTCGCGCCGGGCGCCACCGCAAACCCGGTCTGCCCGATCCCGCCCTGGATGCCGAAGACCGGCGCGTTGTTCTGCTTTTTCGTGTCGAACCGCCGGGCCCAGACGGAAGCGGCCGGGTCTTTGGCTGTGACGATCGTGCAGAAATACTGGCTGGCTACCGCCGCCCACTGGACGTCGGGCTTGCTCTCGTTATAAAGCGGGCGCTCGCCGCGGGTCTGGATGCCCACGAGGGGGATCGTGCTCGCCGAAAACCAGTTCACGTCGATCGTCGTCATCTTTCCGGCAGAGGACCAGTCGAAGCAGGTATACATCGGAAGGTCGCTCGGGTGGATCGGGGCCGATCCGCCGGTGCCAACATAAAACGCCGGAACCTGGAGTTCGGCCGTTCCGGGATTCCGGAAGCTGACCTCGAGGTTGACGATGTAGAGGCGGTCCTTTTCGGCGGCCGGGGGCAGGATGAAACGCTTCGTGATTTCCATGCCGTCAGCGGCGGTCTTCGAGAACGTGACCTCCCCCTTGGTGCGGTCAGCGCGCATTTCAAACCCCCCGATGACCTCGCCCGGGTTGAACCCCAGTGCCCCGATCGGCATTCCGCGGTCGCGATTCAGCGAGACGCTCTGCTGGTTCTCCCCCTGGTGCATCAGCAGGATCGCCTGCTCGATGCCCCCGGAGTCGTTGTTGAAAACAAATTCCGCTCCGGGTGCCGAGAGGCTTTCCGCCCGCGCGGTCATCACCTGCTGCGGCGGAGTGGCGGACTGCGCGGCCGTTCCGGGCGTCGCGGATGCTGCCGGGGTCAAGGCATTGCCTGCGGGAGAGACGGCGGGTGCCGGCGCGCCTGCAGGGGCGACAGAAGGCGCGGGCGCTGCGGCGGCGGCAGCTGCAGCCGCTGCCTGCTGGGCGGGCGTGATGTATTTGCCGACATACCATTGCCAGGCGACGAGCCCGACAACGGAGAGAGTGATTGCGATCCAGGCTTTACGGTCCATCAGTTCAGAGATTTTAAGGCGGAGGGCACGGGGTCATACCCGCATCCGCCCCACGGGTGACAGCGGGCGATCCGGGAGATTCCCAGCCAGAGCCCTTTGAAAAATCCATGCCCGCGCAGGGCCCGGATAAAGTATTCCGAGCAGGACGGCTCGTAGCGGCATCCGCATCCCGGCCCACACAATGCCCGCAGGGCTGGCGAGAGCACCAGTTGGTAGATTCGGATAATAAATACGAGCAAAGAAGTCATGCGAGAGGCGGCAAAATAGAAAGTCGGCGGCCAAGAAGCAACCATTCCTGTCGCAATTCTTCAAATGAGGCCGCAGCGGCGGCCGGCTTGGCGATGACCACGATCAGGCTGCCGGGAGGGAAATGCGAGAGGGAGTGACGGACCAGCTCTCTGAGCCTCCGCCGGACCCGGTTCCTCACCACGGCCCCACCCACGCGCTTCGACGTGATTATTCCGACCTTTGCAGCGCCCTCGGCTAGAGGGCAGTAAATGGCGAGCCTCAACAGCCGGCCCTGCACCGCTTTTCCACTCTCCCGCACCCGGGAAAAATCCCGGCCGTCCCGCAGGTGAGTGGACTTTGGAAACCGAAACCGCTCAGGCTTCGGTGTGGCGGGCAAAGTGGACTTCGACACCCTTCGGGAGGAGGCGTTTGCGTCCCCGCTGGCGGCGGCGGCTCAAGATGGCGCGCCCGGCCTTGGTCGCCATGCGCGCGCGGAAACCAAACTGCTGCTTGCGCGTGCGCTTGGAAGGCTGGTAGGTGCGTTTCATAAAATCAGATCGGTGGAGCCGGCGAAATTAACCCATCCAAGCGGCAAGTCAATCCCTATTCCGGGGGAAAAATTCGAGTTCGCAAAAATCAGGCGCATCCTCAGTCTTGTGAAACGGAAAAGACCCGCTACTTTTCAAGGTTTTCCAATGACCTATCGCACCCACCACTGCAATGCCCTGCGCGCGGAAGATGCCGGAACCATCGTGACCCTCAGCGGATGGGTGGATTCCCGGCGCGACCACGGCGGCGTGATTTTCATCGATCTCCGCGACCGCGAGGGCCTCACGCAGGTTGTCTTTCGCCCGGAGGAAAACCCGGAGACGGCCAAGCAGTCGCACGAGCTTCGTGGCGAGGATGTCGTGCGGGTGACCGGGAAGGTTTCTCAGCGTCTGTCCGGGACCGAAAACCCGAAGCTGGCGACCGGCGCGGTGGAAATCGTCGCGACGGATCTGGAGATTTTGAACAAGGCGGACGTCCTGCCGTTCCCGATCGACGAGCGGATCACGAACGAGGACCTGCGGCTGACCTATCGATACCTCGACCTGCGGCGTCCGGAGATGAGCGCGAACATGCGGCTCCGCCACCGCGTGATCAAAACCATTCGCGACGTGATGGATGCGGAGGGGTTCCTTGAAATCGAAACGCCCATCCTTTCCAAGAGCACGCCGGAGGGCGCGCGCGATTTTCTCGTGCCCTCGCGCCTGACGCCGGGCTCGTTCTACGCGCTCCCGCAGGCCCCGCAGCAATACAAGCAGCTCCTCATGGTCGCGGGGCTGGAAAAATATTTTCAGATCGCGCGGTGTTTCCGCGACGAGGACCTCCGCGCCGACCGCCAGCCGGAATTCACCCAGCTCGATGTCGAGGCGTCGTTTGTGACGCAGGACGACATCCTCGGCCTCATGGAGAAGCTGCTGGCCACGGTTTTCAAACAGGCCCGCGGCGTCGAGATCCCGCTCCCGTTCCCGCGCCTGACATGGCGCGAGGCCATGGACCGGTTCGGTAGCGACAAGCCGGACACGCGGTTCGGTATGCAGATCGCCGACCTGGGCGACGTTTTCCGCGAGAGCCAGTTCAAAGTCTTCCGCGGGGCGCTCGACGGCGGCGGAGTCGTCAAGGCGATTAACGCAAAAGGCTTCGCGAAGATCACGACCGGCCAGATCGAAACCCTCACCGAGCTAGCCAAGCAGGCTGGCGCGAAAGGCCTCGCGTTCATCAAGGTCGAGAACGGCGAGTGGAAATCCCCGATCGTCAAATTCTTCACCGACGCCGAAAAGGCCGCACTCACCGAGCGCCTTGCCATCGCGGAGGGCGACCTGATTCTTTTTGGCGCGGACAAATGGGAGACCGCTTGCGAAACCCTCGGACGCGTCCGGTTGCGCGTGGCGGACATCCTGGAACTCGCCAAAGTTCCCGCCCAATTGAATTTCCTTTGGGTCGTGGACTTCCCGCTCCTCGCCTGGAGCGAGGAGGAGGACAAGTGGAACGCGGTTCACCATCCGTTCACGCGCCCGCAAGCCGAGGACGCCGCGCTGCTCGAAGCCGGCGAATACGGCAAGGTCCGCGCGGTCGCCTACGACGTGGTTCTGAACGGCGTGGAAATCGGCGGCGGCAGCCTCCGGATCCACGAGCCGGATTTGCAGGCGAAAATGTTCACTGTCCTCGGAGTGGATGAGGAAACGCAGAAGTCGATGTTCGGGCACATGCTGAGGGCCTTCCAGTTCGGAGCTCCTCCCCACGGCGGCATCGCGCTCGGCCTCGACCGCCTGGTCATGCTGATCGCCAACGCGGAAAGCATCCGCGACGTCATCGCCTTCCCGAAAAACAACCGCGGCGTCGAACTCATGACCGGCTCGCCGTCCGAAGTGGACTTTAAACAACTCCGCGAACTCTCGATCCAAAGCACGAAAAAATCGGGGTGACTTCCCGCCTCCCATTCCGGCTTGAGGCCCGCGCCACCGGCTCCGAGGCACGGGCGGCAGTCTTCCGCACCCTGCACAACGAGGTGCTCACGCCGCTATTCATGCCGGTGGGAACGCAGGCGACGGTGAAGGCGCAGCTGCCGCAGACGCTCGAGGATTCCGGATCGCAGATCCTCCTTGCGAACACCTACCATCTTCTCCTGCGGCCTGGGCTGGATGTTTTTCGCCGCGTGGGCGGCATCCACGAGTTCATGAGCTGGAAGCGCTCGGTGCTCACCGACTCGGGCGGATACCAGATTTTCTCGCTACCGCACTCGCGCTCGATCACCGAGGAGGGCGCGGTTTTTCAGAGCTACACCGACGGGCGCACGATCCTGCTGAGCCCGGAGGCCAGCATCGAAGCGCAGGTGGCGAT
>Ga0194063_10002889_pt1 | contig 10482 bp, 10 predicted proteins | sample SepL3720m_MetaG_FD_155459 | JGI IMG/M metagenome (GOLD analysis project Ga0194063, IMG submission 155459) | Anoxic zone freshwater microbial communities from boreal shield lake in IISD Experimental Lakes Area, Ontario, Canada - Sep2016-L373-20m | ecosystem: Environmental > Aquatic > Freshwater...
GCCTTCGGCTGTTATCTCACTTCTTGTCCCAGTCGTGTTCCGGCTCGATATCGGGAACTTTTTCCAAGAGCAGTGAAATGGCTGCGGGATCAACAGCAACCGCGCGTTCTTTGATGATATCATCGGCTTCCCATACAGCCACTTTCTCGGCTGCGGCTGATGCGAGAAACTGGCTAGCAGTAAGACCTTCGTTTCTGGCAAGATTAAATATTCGTTTGGCGAGCGAACTCGGAACATCGACGGTTATAGTACTCATAGCGGGTAGTGGCTTCGATAAATGCGTTGTGATTATTACATTTGTATCAACGACAATTCTCATTCTGATACCAATATTTCAAAATTCAACATTCAACATTCAAAATTGGCGCGAGTGCGCATCCTGACGATCTGGCACCCGGCGAGTCGCCAGATGTCCGGCAGGCGAGTCGCCCGCCCTCCCCTCCGCGGGAGTTCTTTTTATCTGCGTTCTCTGCGACCTCTGCGGCTAACCTTCCGGATCTTTTTAGTGCTTTTCAGCACCCTTTAATGGTAAAATCTCTCCCCGCATAAAATCAATAATTTCAAATTGCTTTGTTCCGCTATGCGGCCGTTGCGGCTTGTCGTCTCCAGTTGTCAGCGGCTTTTACAAAATTCGGGAGGTGCAGATTCCAATCATGCAGGATCGCGGGATCGAAGTCCGCGCCATTGGGCCACACTGGCACACCGGTCTCCTCATCAAGTCGCACCTGAGAAAAAACAGCCAGGTCGCGGAGGGGACCATAAAGTGCACCCGCAAGAACCGGTTCAAGGTCAACAATCCGGGATTCCCCGTCATTGAAATGAAGCTCCAGTTTGTATGCAGACAGAGCCCGACAAAAAGTCGCGCGATAAATCGGATGAATCATGGACTTATTCAAGTGGCTTGATGGGATTGATGGCATGTCCGGAAATCAAACTCTCCCAGTCAGTTTTCAATTCTTCTTGGTGAATTTCTCCCCAAGCTTCGACTAACCTCTGCTGTCTTTGCGGCATATAACCGGCAATCAATGCCACTGGTTCAATCGAATATACCGCAGTGTGTTCTTGCTGCTTTACCAGAGAATCGGAACTCCGTAGAGAGGGAACTGAGCGTCACATGATACGAGCGTCATTCTCTCCCTGCGGGCTTGAGCAATGAGCAGGCGATCAAATGGAACAGGACATGTAATCTTGGAAATCAGCCAGCGGTTCATCAAAGTCATCGGCAAGGTGGATTTTTCCTTTCAGGCACCCAAACCCGCTTGCGGACATCTTCCGATGAACATCATCCTCAGATTCAATCGGTGTGAAAACAGCATATACTTTGAACTTGCCTGATCGAAGTTCCTCCGGAATTGGCAGGTGTAGGGTCCCGTCCTCACTCGGATCAAAAACTGCTGTAACTGTACTCATAAATGAAATCTACGCGCTGAGCGTGGATATGCCAATAAAAATACAACGGGCGTTTTTCGACCCATGTCTCCCTGACAACCTGGCACCCGGCGAGTCGCCGAATGTCCGGCAGGCGAGCCGCCCGCCCTCCCCTCTGCGGGAGTCCTCTTCTTCCCAATTCCTCATTCAGAATTCAAAATCCAACATTCAACATTGGCGTGTAGCGCCCATCGCGCCTCCGCGGGAGTTCCTCTGTGTCTCCCTTCCGGATTTTCTTAGTGCTCCTTAGTGCCTTTTAGTGGTGAAATTCATCCCAATTTCTCATTCCTAATCCAACATCCAAAATTCAACATTGGCGCGCGGCTCGGAGCGCGCCGAACCACCCCCGGATCCTGGCGGTTTGATGTTCGGTAAGATACCAGACTCCGAGGCAACAGGCGAAGACAAGCAATCCGATCACAACGGCCATGGTCATATGCGGGAGTCTCTTCCCTTTGCGCCTCCGCTCCTCTGCGGGAGTCTCAGCTTTCCGGTTTCTCTTTCTTCAGACTTCGCGCGCTCAAATCCGGAACGGCCATAACGCGGGAATCTGTTTCGCGGCCTTAGCTGCAAGAAGGGAAAGTGCGATGGTGGTCACGAGTGTGAGCACCAAAGTGAGGGGATTTCCGCCGAAAAGGTGCGTCCAGAAGAGCGCTGTCGCTGGCAGGATAATCGGGGTATGCCAGACATAGATCCCGGCGGAATGCCGTCCGAGCATTGCCAAAAGATTATTTCCACCTAACTGAATCCATCCAAGCGCGAGATAAATAACGCATGGGGCCGCTATGAAGAGGAGTTGCGGGCAATGCCGCCATACCGCCGCCGCACCGGCAAGCAGGCAAACGGCCAGGACACCCTGCCAACGCACCAGCACCGGGAATGCCCTCGAGGCAAAGCCGTGAGCAAACATTGCGAGGTAGAGGGGAAAAAGATCAGCGCGGTCACCGTAAAGAGGTAAGCGGGCGACTCCAAAAAACCCGGCGAGGTAAAAGAGGAGTGGCGCAAGAAAACACCCGATGAGCACGGAATAACGTCCCCCGGCTGCCCATGTGAGCATGGCGACCGCCTGAACGATCAGTAAAAATGGAAGGAAATAGAGTTGGGGAGGTGCGGGCGTGAATACCCAGAGAGCCCAGCCGGTGATGTCATGCGGGAACTTGAACGAATATGACGAAATGAAACCCATCGCAGAAAGCAGGGCGAGCAGGAAGCGATAAAGTAAGGAGAAGGCAACACACGGAATTAGCAGCCTGCGGGCGCGATCCAAAAGCTGGACCACAAACTCTCGCGAAAAGCTATCTGCCGTCGGGCAGAGCCGCCCCGATACGAAAAAGAACGCGAGGACGCACCAGGATACGGCAGCCTGCGCATTGGGGAGATACGAACAGTTTGCAGGAGTGAACCGTGAGGGGGGGAGATGTAAAAGAACCACCGAAAGGATTGCAATTCCCTTGAGCAGATCAAGCGCATGGTCTCGTGGACGATGATTCATTTAAACAGCAGAAGAGTTAGCCGCAGATGAGAGGGACTCCCGCGGAGGCGCGAAGGTGGAAAACATGATAACGGAAGTTGGTAGATGGAAGAGGACAGTGGGAAAGAAACTTGAAACGTGAACACCCGCGCGATAGCGCATCGAAAATGCCAGGGACCCAGGCGGCGGGGGAAGCCGCTCGGGAGGCTGCCGGAACGGCAGCCCGCAGGGCGAGAAAAGCGGGAGCGAGCGAGTCAACACCAGTAGAGCGTGTAGCCGGGGAGGCAAACCGGAAGAGTAGGAAAGGGAAAGAATATTTAACCACGGATTACACCAAAAAGACACGGATGGGAAAGAAGAACGGAGAGGAAAAATAGAATCTTGTATGTTTTTTTTGGCTTATCCGTGAAAATTCGTGCAATCCGTGGTAAAACTGCTTCTCCGGGTCTTTTTAGTGCTTCTTAGTGCATTTTAGTGGTTGAGGATTCTTCCTCCGTGTCTCGCGACCGCATTGCCGGACGCCTCGCGGAAACTGCAGGACTGTATCGCCGCTTATCTGTATTCAGGAACTTGGCAAGAAGGATGCAGGGAAGGAAAAAGTAAAGGAGCTGATAGAAATACTGCCACATACAGAAACGTGCCAGGAAGAGGGCATTGACCACCAGTCCGGCATAGAGACAAACCCTGATATAACCAGTCAGACGAAATAATGCGTAAAAATCGGCAGCCCCGACAATTGCACCAAGGAGTCCCATGCTGAAGAGCATCCAGGCATAACCGCCATCGAGAAGGTAAAGGCCCGAGATCCCTGGGTTGTAGGGGGCTTTATGCATAAACGAAAGATCTTGAAGGATCCCCTTCGCCGGTTTGCCGGGCCAAAGTTTTCGTGGCACCCAGTGAACGAACGTGTAGAGCCAGACCCAGACGTGATTCTGCACCTTTGGCGAACTTTCCTTGGCCGCGACAAATGTATCGAAGATATTCATGTCTCCTCTGCTGTTGTAAAATGTCCAGTAGCTCAAAGGTGAAAAGATTTTATCGGATTGTTCAATTATAACCTCGTCAAGCTGATCTGCTGCAACAGTGCGCTTTGATCCGAGAAATCCGAACAGGGGAAATAAAAGTACGATTGGCAGGATCAGCCAGATGTAAGGCACCCTTTTCTTCCAGTGCATCAAAAAGCCGACGCCGAAGATCATAAGTCCAGTGACCCATGATCCCCTGAACAAAGCAAACTCACGTATCATATATGTCGAACAGAGAAGGAGAAAAACTGAAATGATAAGGGGGATCAGTGCGCCCAGTGTCTTTCTTTGAAGATAACAGTCAATGATTACCAGAGCGCAAAAAAGATGAATCCCTTGAAAAACGATCGGGAGATCGTAAGCGTAGGCACCGGCTGCAGCCCCATATTTTGCTGCGCCACGGAATAGAACTCCAAGTCCTACTGTCAGGAACTGCACAACGAGGAGAACAGGGATCTTCCTTTTCACAGTCTGAACAGAAATGGCAGGCATTGCCCTGTCTGTATGCATCCGCTTTCTGTTGAATAGGGCGGAAGCCAAGCGTCTTCCGAGAAATCCTCCCACCACAAAGGCGAATAATGCGACGGCCCCCCACCACATTCCTGAACTGATCATCTCCGGGTTCACATAAAGCCGGAAAGGCGAGGAGAAAAGTTTGTAATCCTTTTCCCATAAAATGTAGATCGGACGGATCGCGAAAAACTGGAAATACATGAACGTGAATGCCCCCAGCCCGGTGACAGTGTTTTCCTTCACGAATCGCAGAAGCAGAGCAAGTTGCGATGCAGCCAGCAGAATGACAACGGTTAGCCCAGAGCCTACAAAAAGTCCGACGATGAGTAAAAGCAATGAAAGGCCGATGAAGAACATTTATCGATGAAAATAGAAACTCAAAATGGGAAATGCGGAATGGGGAAGAGGAAGACAGAGATCAGCGATCAGCAGGCCGTGAGGGAATCGAAATGGGAATTCGAAATTGGAAAGATCCCGCTCAGCGCGGCAGTTGGGCACGTGTGCCTCAATTCATCATCCAAAATCTAAATTTCACCATTGCACGCGAGGCGTGCATCGCCTCATATCACCATTTCCCCGTGTTTAGATTATTTCGCCGCAGGAAAAGGCTCGCGGAAAAAGCTGAGAAAAGTATCCGCCATGCCTTCGATGCTATAAAGTTCGGCGGTTTTCTCCGCGAAGTCGCAGCCCCTGCCGAGCCATGTTTGTCTTTCTCTGTAGAGCTGTGAAAGCGCGTCTGCGAGTGAATTTGCATCGTCCTTCTTAAAAGTCAAGCAATTGAAGCCCTGCTGGGCGATTTCTGTTTCAGGCCCATTTTGTTCCGCCGGACAAAAGACAAACGGGAGCCCAAATCCTTGTGCGTGCATCAACGCGAGACCCGCCGTCCCAGGGCAGACCACGCAAAATGCCCGGGAAGCAAACTTGCTTATTTCCTCTATACGATTCTGGTGGCCGGCAAATGTGACATCGATCAGTTTCTCGTTCTTTGCCAGTGCTTCCAAATTGGGTCGTTCGGGTCCCTCCCCAATAATGACTCCTCCGATAGGCAAACCCAGTTTCTGTAGAAATCCCAAAGCCCGAAGAAGCAGTTCCACTTTCTTCTCGGCGACAAGCCTGCCGAGGATGAGGATCTGGTTCCGGCCTTCGGCGGCGAAGGGAAGCGGATGGCAGAGATCTTTCTGCAACACGGAATTCCCGGCGACGGTTATGTGCTTCTTTGGGAGCGCTTCCACTAGCGCCGCTTTCTGACTGTGACTATAGCATATGATTTCATCCGCCATTAAAAAAAGCAGTTTGCGAATCGGGCGCAGTCTGTTCGCGCCACGCCCGAAGGCGTGCCCCCATGCTGCAGTCCTGATGCCGGCCGCTTTGGCGCGGGCCAAGTAAATCCATGTGCTAAGGATTCGCGGGTTGGCCTCCACGACAAGGCGGGAGCCTGGCTCGAGGACGGGCAAGCCACTTTGCCAAAGAAGGCTGTTGTTCGCGAGAAAACGGTTCCTACAAAAGCGATACCACGGCTTACCCTCGCAGGCTGTGCTTAGACTCGGGTCGAAGTAGCGAGCTCCCGCGACCACGGCGAAATCCACGCGGAGGCTCTCGGCGAGAAGATCAAAAAACGGGACCCGGTAATCAGGAGCGCAGGTCTGTAGAACAAGATATCGGGGACTGGTTGTCGGTTGTTTCCCTGCGACATCGGCTCGGTGCCGGACGAGCGCCGGCGCGTGTTCAGCCGATCCACGGTGCTCATGGTTCTGGAAGAAGCGGGTAAATGTCTCCGCCATCCCATCAATCGTGTAGCGCTTGAAAACATGCGCGGAAAACTCACCCCTACGGGAAAGCCAAGTCCTACGATCCTCATAGAGTCTGGTAAGTGATTGCGCCAAGGACTCGGGATTATCGCTAGCAAATGTCGTGCAGTTGAACCCTTGTTGCGCGATCTCGATTTCCGGCGCATTCGGTTCATCCGGGCTGTAGACGAACGGCAGTCCCAAGCCCAACGCGTGGAGTATCGAGAGACCCGCGTATCCCGGGGAAGCCAGACAAAAGCATCGTGAGGCATACCCTCGAAGTATTTCGAGGGATTCCTGATGTCCGGTAAACTCGATGTTGTGGAGATCCCTTGATTGCGCGAGTCGTTCGAGGAAAGCTCGCTGGGGACCGTCTCCCACGATAATACAACCGAGGTTCATGCCACGCTTCTGAATTAAAGCGAGTGCCTCAAGCAAGATGGATATCTTCTTCTCCGCTATGAGGCGTCCGAGGCAGAGGATGTTAGTGCGGTCTGCGGTCTGCTCCGCCTGCGGAGCAAGGTCAGCACGCCGCAGCACGGAGTTCCCCGCAACGGAGATCGGCTTGTTAGGGAAGTGCTTCCGCAACCGATCCTTCTCATCGAAGCCATAGCAGATGATTTCATCCGCCATTGAAAAAAGCAGTTTGCGAACCGGCTTCAGTCGGATTGCGCCGCGTCCGAAGGCATGACCCCACACCGCCGTCCTAACTCCGGCGGCTTTGGCTCGGGCCAGGTAAACCCATGTGCTCAGGATGCGCGGGTTGCCCTCGACCACGAGGAGTGAGCCCCGTTCAAGGATGGGCAAACCGCTTTGCCAGAGGAAGCGGTTGCCCAGCAAGAAATGATTTTTGCAGGGGCGATACCAAGGCTTGCCATTTCCGGCTGTGCGCAGGCTCGGGTCAAAAAAACGGTCGCCTGCGCTGACGGAGAAGTTTTCCCCGAGTTGTACTGCCAGCAGATCGAACAGCGGAAGCCGGTAATGCGGCACGCAGGTCTGGAGGATGAGATGCTTCATCGGGCCGAATTCGTGAGGAACGATGAGGCGTCCACAACGTAAAGTTGGCGCATGCCCGAGTGGGCGGAATCGACGGCGATCTTTGTTCCCGCGCGATTCCAGCGCGGGTGGAGGTCGCATTTGAGCGCCGGCTGTTTGAAGTTTTCGTGAACAGGAAAACGTACGATGTCGTGGCGGGTTCGCGAGTCCATGGCGAAAAGGATGAGCGGCTGGAAGCCTTCGAACGCGTAGGTGTCGGTGACCATCCATCTCCGATCCGGCGCAAACATCGGATGGCCATCCTGTTCGAGGATCCCCTGGCCTACCGCCTCCGAGGAACCGGGGTTCCGGCTGTCGAGGAGGTAATACATTTCCGCAAACAGGCTCTGTTTCAGTTTGGGGTTCAATTTGCGGATCATTGCAACCACCTGTTTGAAGGGAAACCTTCGCGTGATCCCGCTTCCGCGGAGGGCGGCCGCCCTGCCCGGCAGCTTGCGCGTCCAGAGCAAAATCCTGTCGTCGTCGAACCAATCAAAATGGCTGCATTTTTCCCGCGCTAAAACCGTGAGCTCCGACCCGTCGGGACGCGCCGAGAGCAGGAAGGAGAAGAGCGCGCCGTCGCTCGCGAAGCGGCGGTAGAGGAAGCAGATGCGTTTGCCGGTCGGGCTGAAGGTCACGTGGCTGATAAAGTCGTGACCTTCGGCGCCGGTGTGTTCTTGGCCGCAGAGGGCGCGGGCTTGGGCGACTTCAACCAAGACGCGTGATTCTTCTGTCACCAAGTCCACGCGGAGCAGGCTGCCTTCTTTGCCCGGCGGGCAGGAGGAACCGTCGGGGAGATCATAGGAATAATCGCGCCAGTGGCGGGCGAGGTTCGGGAAGTCGGGCGCGAGAGCGAAATCGCCCGTCCGGCTGATCGAGTAGATTGCCGGGATCGGGTCGCCCCATCGTCCGGAGTCCAAGTCCAGAATGCGCGCCGTCAGCGCCCGATCTTCGATTGTGTTGGTGATCAGGCGCGGGCGCGGGCCGGGCAGCCACTGGAGCCGCGAGCCTTGCTGCCAGTTGAACGCCTGGGTTTCCCCGACCGGTTCGGGTTTCCCGCAGGCCGGATCCCAGAGGCAGATTTCCGCGCGATCTTGTGCGGTGGGAGTGTGCCGGAGATCGGCGTGCACGCGCAATAATGCCAGCCGGTTGTCGGTGGGATCCCACGGGGTCACATCGTGAAACCCGAAGTAATGCTGTGCGTCGGATGGTGTGGACGCCGCAAGGACGCACCGGCTGTCGGAGAGGATTGGGTCAGGCATGGTGAAGATGTGTGTTAAGTTCCGAGATTAGGCGGGCCGCCGAATCGTTCCAACCTTTCACTTCGCTGGCCTTGGCGCGGGCGGATTCTCCCATGCGGCGTCTCGCGTCCGGGTGGTCTCGCAGCCACGCGATCTTGTCTCGGATCGCAGCGGGATCGGCCGGAGGAACGATAAAGCCATCCTGTCCGTCCCGCACAAAATCGCTGGCCCCGACGGCAGAGGAGACGACAACAGGCAAGCCAGCACGCATCGCTTCGAGCAGGACCAACCCGAAACCTTCTTCGAGAGAGGGAAGTACGAAAATATCCCCATCCACGTATTCCTGCCAGAGATCCGCACCTTTTTTCGGGCCGCTTTTTTTCAGGGCGAAGGGAAAATCTTGAGGTTTGATTCCGGAAAGCCCGAAGTCCGGGCCCACGAGCCGACATTCTAACGAGGGGTCACCGAGCAACGAAAGTCCCTCGATCAGGTAGCGCAGGCCCTTGCGGTAATGAAGTTGGCCCACATAGAGAACGCGCAAAGTGCCCGTATCACGCCCGGGCGAACGTTCGGGGAACCGGTCGGGCAGGGTGATGCCATGCGGCACGACGATCAGTTTACTCCCGGATATGCCTCGCGCCAGGAACGCATCCTTCACCGCACCAGAAGGGCAGAGGATAAGGTCTGCTTCCTGGTATTCCTGCACTTGCATGCGGATCTGCGCGGGCGAGTAGATCGGAGTGTAAGTGAGTCCGCAGGCTTCGGCTTCGCGCCGCAAGATTTTCTCCTGCTCGATCACATGGGCATGGTGGACCTGACAGACCGAGAGGAGTTTTTTTTTGCGGCAGGCCCGGATCGTGAGGAGCCCCGTTCCGCTGTAGAAAATGGCGGCATCGGCACCGTACAAATGGCGAACCGTAGCGCGATCGAGGCGGCATTTGGAGAAGTGCGACAGCGCGCGGGTGAGGCCCGATGCACCAAAAAGCCGCTGCGCCACCAGGAAGAGCATCTGGACGGCGTCGCAGAAGTAAGCGCGGCTGCCGAGGCGGGCGACCAGGTCGCGCGACTTCGCGCGCGGAAAAGCGGAAACGAACGCGTGCAGGACGCCCATCGCCGTGAGCTCGCGGGCGTAATCGTAGCCCACCGGGCGGATCGTTGTGCTGAGGGTGATTTTCAAAAAAATCAGGAGTGGTGGAGCAACGTGTTTTCGAGACCAAGTGCGGCGGCCACGCGGCGAGCGTTCTCCTCCCAAGAATGATCGCGCCGGTAGCCTTCCCAATCGGCTTCGGGCGGGGATTGGATCAGGGTTCGCGCGGCACAGGCGATCGCCTCGGGATCAAGCGCGGGGCATTCCACGCCAAGGCGGTAGTTGCGAATGCCGTCGGTAAGAGGTCCTCCGCCGTCGCTCGCGAGGCAGGGGCACCCAAAATGGATCGCGGAAGAAAACACACCGCTCATTGAGTGGAACGTCTTCGCATACAGCAGAAGAACGCAATCGGCTGCGGCGAATAGAAAAGGGACATCATCGGACGGAATGTGTTGCGGGTGCCAAACGACCCGGGCTGAGACGCCCGACTGGCCTGCAAGTTCCTTGTAGTAAGCGATTCCCCGTTGCGTGCCGGAGATCACTTCGCCGGCAACGACCAAGAAGGCGTCTGGTATTGACGGCATGGCGCGGATAAACGCATCGAGGTTTTTGTCGTCGCGTATATATCCGAAAGAGAGAAACACCTTGGCATGGTCAGGGATGCCAAGCGCGTGGCGAGCAGAGACCCGATCCGGCACTGCTTGCTCGGAAGCATAAACCCCATGTGGGATAACAACTTTGCGGGGGATCGGTAGCGGGGATTTTTCTATACTGGTCAGGCCGTTCCCATGAACAAAAACGACATCGAGAAATGAGAGAGCTTTCGACAAGGATAGGCGGTGCCAAAACTCTGGCCCGCGCTGAAAGTTGCGCACGGGGTCGTGCAGGATGCAGC
>Ga0194063_10002893_pt1 | contig 10469 bp, 8 predicted proteins | sample SepL3720m_MetaG_FD_155459 | JGI IMG/M metagenome (GOLD analysis project Ga0194063, IMG submission 155459) | Anoxic zone freshwater microbial communities from boreal shield lake in IISD Experimental Lakes Area, Ontario, Canada - Sep2016-L373-20m | ecosystem: Environmental > Aquatic > Freshwater >...
GGGAACTGAGCGTTGAAGAGGCCTGCCGGGAGTTTTCCATTTCCCCGGCAACAACGCGTCGGGCGTTTGTGCGGATGGCCGCCGGGGGGCTGGCCGAGAAAACCTGGGGAGGACTGAGCAGGCACTCCGGGTTTCAAGATCGTGTCATGACTCCCAGCAGCCTGAGGGACAAGCTCAACGCCGAGGCCAAGGAACGCATCGCCCACAAGGCCGCCTCGCTGGTCAGGGATCATGACGTGGTGGCGATTGACGGAGGAACGACGACGCTGCGCCTCGCCCCGTATCTTGCAAACCGCGCGGTGCGGATCGTTACGAATTCGATTCTCATTGCGCACCGGATCGAACAGCTCCGCAGCGGGGCAAATGGAGCCGAGGTCTTTCTCACTGGCGGGTTTGTCTATCCCGGATCCGGCCTGCTGGTCGGGCCCCAGGCCGTGGCGAACCTTCGTCAGTATCACAGCCAGTGGGCGTTCCTTTCCGTCGGCGGACTTGACCCCGAGGGCGCGACGAATACAAATCAGCTCGTCGTCGAAAGCGAGCGCGCAATAATTGAAAATGCAGAAAACGTGGTCGTTCTGGCCGACTCGAGCAAATGGGGCCAGCGCGACATGATCCGGCAATGCTCGTGGAACGAAGTCGGGCGCATCATCACCGATTGTGGTCCCGTCGGATGGCAACCTCCGGTTGCCGAAGGCAAACTGGTAGTGTCATGACCCTCCCCCCAGGATGATAAGGGCCGAGACAAATCAAACACACTCATGCCTCCCCTCATGCAGTTCGGGCGGGCCGTGGATAACTCCCTCAGTTTTGCGCAAGCTCACCGACAACATGCTTCACACTTCGTCTTCGGAGGCCAATCAGGGCCTGAGCAGTTACGGCGAGGTGTTTGAGAAAAACGAGGGCGAAATACAGAGGTCTGAACAGAGGAAGCTTTCGGAGCACAGATCTGGTCGTATAGGATCCGTCGCGCCTCACGCGGCCATACAGCCACCACCCAAACGCCAAAAACAGGGTCGCTCCGAGAAAGAGCAGGCTATTCCCGTCCACAAGCAGAACGCCAACACGCATCTTCCATCCTCCGCAGGCGGTGAGTAGCGCGCCGGCCAGCAGTGGCGATAATCCGCCTGTAATGCCGAGCCATGCGTAATAGATCGAGGTATATGCCATTTTATGCTCCGGTGGGATGACTCCATTAAAAAGCAGCCGGTTGGCGGCTATTGCAACGCCGCTGGCGCTCACTCCGTTGAGGAAGTATAGCGCCGAGCACCATGCGGTCGCATGGGATATCTGTCTCGGGAGCAGAAGCCATCCGATCGGAACAAGAACCGCCATCGCCGCCGCAGGCATCAGAACCGGGCGGCTTCCGACGTGGTCTGTGGCCCATCCCAAGACCAGTCCGGCCAGCGCTCCACCAGCCATGACCACGACATCCAGACCAACCACCGTGCGGGAGGACACGCCCAGCTGTTCTTTGACATAGAGCGGAAGAAAGCTGGTGAACAACAAGACCCCAATCGTAACACACCCTCTGCCGCCCAAGTAGGCGACAAAATTCAGGTCCCGCAGCGCCTGCAGCATCTTCGCCCAATGCATGCCATCAGCCATAGAATCGCGATGCGGAGATCCGCCCGGAACTTTTGCCATCGCAAGAACTCCGGAAACTCCCAGCACGCAACCGGCAGCGATGAGCGCGAGAAAACGCATGAGGCCTGTTCTGTTTTCAATAACCCCTCCTGCAACCCAAAGCGCCAAGCCGGAAGCTACGGCGACCATCGCCGTGCTAATGCCGGCAATTCTTCCCCGGACGCGATTTGGAATAATTTCCTGCTCCCATGGGTAATACGCCGTTTCTGCCAAGGCGCGCAGGAGAGCAAACACGACCAGCACACCGAAGACGAGAAACACTCCGGCAACATGCCCGGCCGCGCTCAGCACGCATGGCAACAGTAGGAGCAGCGCCATCACCACGTTTCGGCTTCCGTAGCACACCAGATATGTCCGTTTCCATCCCCAGCGAAGGGCCAAGGGAGCAAACCCCAAAGCAATCACCCCGCAAAATGGGAACAAAGCCAGCGCGGCCCCAATCTGATTCTTCGGCAAACCCAGCTCATTCAGGAACAGCAAAAAGACGGATCCTCCAAAGGTCCAGAGCGTGAAAAACGTCGTCAAGAAACTCGACGCCAAGAACCATGGCAGCGCCATGGACTGTTGCTTATTGCCGACCGAGTTTATGTCTTTTTTAATGATGTCTCGCATTCTTGAAATCACGATAAAGTGTTTTTCTTAGGATGCATAATCCTCAGATATGCGATATTTCCGATTTGTTATATGAAAAGCAATGATCCTGATCACATCACAGAAGCAGTCAGCCAATTGCTCTCCGGGACGCTGGCTGATCAGGATGCCATCCATTTAGCCGAGCCGGCGGCAATGGGCCGAGAGCCCCCCCCCTCATTCATTGCCACGATGCTTGGGAGCGCGAGCGGGCGCTGGGTATGCTCAGGGTGCTCGTTGCCGCATACGTAGAGGTGGCCGCTCACCCGGAGCGCGTTCGCCCGTCTCTGGATTCGCACCGGGTTACTGAAGCGCAAATATTCCTCCAATCGTACTACTGAGGTCCGTTAGGCCTTTGGTTTTTGATCGGTCGTTTGGCGCGCCCACCGCCAAGGATCGAGGATTGCGTCAGAGAGAGAAGGAACGCTTTCCATTACTGCCCGCATCAGGTCGGGCGGGAGCGGCCCCTTCGCGAAAAGCGCAAGGTTTTCCCTCATTTGAGCCACCGAGTCGACACCGACGAGAATCGAGGTCAGGTCGCCGAGGCCGAGAACGTAGCGCAACGCGAGTTCCGCGAGCGGAATCCCTGCGTCGTGGGCGAGTTCTGCGAGCCTCCGACGGGCAGGGATAACATCGCAGAGTGCTTCCGGCGTTTTCGCATCAGAGAGGAAAACCAGTCCCTGAAGGTAGATGCTGCGGGCGAATACATCCATTCCGCGTGAGCAGGCGACCCCCGCGACATCGGGCCCGCTAAAACGACGGTCGAGAACGCTGGCAGGGAACTGGACGGCATCCGCGAGTCCCGAACCGATGATCGCTTTTGTGGCAGCTGGCGTGGCCGTGGAGCTACCGATGCGCTCCACGAGGCCTCTATCGCGGAGTTTCAACAAAGAATCCGCGTATCGGAAATCCTCTTCGCGGTGGAGAAAGCAGAATGGGAGGCGCTCGAGTCGAAGCTGCCGCAGCGAGTTTCTTACCGATTCCTCGATGAGCTCGTCCGCACGCGATGGGGAGAGGTCGGCGGCGAGGTGGGTAACCTTGGTCACGACGGTGACGCGCTCTGCGGCGCCAAGCTCTGCCAGCGCGCGTCCAAGAACAGCCTCGCTCTCTCCGTAGACTGCGGCGGTGTCGAGGCAGGTCACTCCTCCCTCGATGGCGCAGGCTAGGATGTCGCGAGCGGTTTCATAGGAGGGTTGACCGCCGCTGTTCGATACACCGTAGGGCAGGCCGAACTGCACCGTTCCTAGCACAAGGCGGGAGAGTGCTTTCGGGGAAGATTCGGGCAAGGGGCGAATCGGAATGTCAGCCTCGTGCATGATTGTCTCCTGTGGAAACCCTGTTCGGCGTGATGTCACAATCCGTGTCAGAAGCCTGGGTGTCGGCGGTCTGGACGTGAGTCAATGCGGCCGTTTTATCCAGCCCGCCCATGCACAGATACTTAATTGCCAGGTAATCATCCATCCCATACTTCGAACCTTCCCGCCCAAGCCCGGATTGCTTGACGCCGCCAAATGGCGCGACCTCGTTGGAAATCAGGCCGGTATTAATCCCTACCATCCCGCTCTCCAGACCTTCCGCGACGCGCCAGATACGGCCGATATCGCGAGAATAAAAGTAGCTCGCGAGTCCGAATTCGGTATCGTTGGCAAGCTCGATCGCTTCGGCGTCAGTCTTGAAGCGAAACAGCGGGGCCAGCGGGCCGAAGGTTTCCTCGCGCGCGACCATCATGTCGGGGCTGGCATTTGCGATGACGGTCGGCTCGAAGAAGCCACGTCCGAGCGCATGGCGCTTGCCTCCGGTGAGCAGCCGCCCTCCCTTCGCGAGGGCGTCGGCGACGTGCTGCTCCACCTTCTGAATGGCGCTCTCGTCGATTAGCGGCCCTTGCGTCACTCCGGAATCGACGCCATTGCCGACCACAAGTTTTTCGACCGCAGACACCAGCTTCTTCGCGAACGCGTCGTAAACGCTGTCCTGAACGTAGAACCGGTTGGCGCACACGCATGTCTGGCCGGCGTTGCGGTATTTGGAAATGATCGCCCCTTCGACCGCTGCATCCAGGTCTGCGTCGTCGAAGACGATAAAAGGCGCGTTGCCACCCAGCTCCAGCGAGAGTTTCTTAATCGTCTGAGCGCACTGCTGCATGAGCGCTCGCCCCACCTCGGTCGAGCCAGTGAACGTGAGCTTGCGAACGGTCGGATTGGATGTCATCTCGCCGCCGATAGCGCGCGACGCTCCGGTCAAAACGCTCAATACGCCGGACGGCACCCTGGCGCGTTCGGCCAGCACCGCCAATGCCAGCGCCGAATAGGGCGTGGCCAGCGCCGGTTTCAAAACCATCGTGCAGCCGGCAGCCAGCGCAGGACCGACCTTGCGGGCGATCATCGCTGCCGGAAAATTCCACGGCGTAATGGCCGCGCATACGCCGATGGGCTGCTTGATGACGACGAGGCGACGATCCGGCCATGGCGACTGCAGCATGTCGCCATTGACGCGCTTGGACTCTTCAGCAAACCATTCGATAAAGGAAGCTGCATAAGCAATTTCGCCCATGGCTTCCGGCAGCGGCTTGCCTTGCTCGACAGTCATAATCATAGCCAAATCTCCGGCATTGGCCAATATCAGATCGTTCCATTGGCGCAGCACCGCACTGCGTTCCTTGCCGGTAGTGGTGCGCCAGCCACGCCAGGCGATGTCGGCTGCAGCGATCGCCCGCCGGGTCTCAACCGCGCCCATTTTCGGCACGGTGCCGATCACCTCGCCGGTGGCCGGATTGGTGACCTCGCAGGTTTCTCCGTTGTCAGCATCGCACCACTGACCGTTCAGATAGGCTTGCTGCCGCAGCAGCGAGGGGTCTTTTAGTTGCATCATGAGATAATTCCGAGTGGAGGGTTGATAAGTTTTCACGCGTGTTTGCCCGCAAGTGGCCGAGGCAAGCTCAATAGGCGGCATGATATATCGCAAGGGCGTCGTCGTACGCTACGTCGCGGGGGTTATTGACCAGCAGGCGCTGCACCTTCATGGCGTCTTCGGCGAGTATCGGCAATGCGTCCTCCGACACGCCGACTGCGCGCAGAGTCTGAGCGTAAGGCATGGCGGCAACGCGGGCTCGGATCACCTCAACAAAAGCTCCCGCCGCAACTTCGTCGCCGGCCGAAGGCAGTTCCGGCAGCAGCGCGCGCCCGAGTTCGGCGTAAAGAGGTTGAGCCGCCGACAGGTTGAACTCCAGCACGGGCCCCATCACGAGCGAATTTGTGAGGCCATGCGGCAAATGGTAATGGCCGCCGAGCGGGTAGGCCAGCGCGTGTATGGCAGCGACAGGGGCGTTGGCAAACGCCATCCCTGCAAATAACGAGCCCAGCAGCATCTTCTCGCGCACAGCAGGATCACTGCCGTCGTTCACCGCCGCTGGAAGGTTGGTATACAGCAACTGCAGCGCTTTGACCGCCAGCGCGTCCGAAAGCGGGTTCTTTTTCAGGCGGGTCGTGAAAGCTTCGATGGCATGCGCCATGGCATCGACCCCGGTCATCGCGGTGATGCCCGGCGGCAGACCGAGGGTGAGGCGGCTGTCGAGGAGAGCGATGTCCGGATAGAGCAATGGCGTGACGATACCTTTCTTTTCGTGATGGGGAGTTGTCAGAATGGCAATGGGCGTGACTTCCGAACCTGTGCCAGCCGTGGTCGGCACCTGAATGAGCGGCAGCCGTGGCCCGCGCGCCAACCCGATGCCGTAGATTTCGGACAGGGACTGCGGGGTGCGTGCCAGCAGTGCAACGAGTTTTGCCGTATCGAGCGAGCTGCCGCCCCCGAAGCCAACCACGCCGTTGACATTCGCCGCGCGTGCCTCATCAACTGCCGCTAGCACACTGGCCTCGGGGGGGTCGGCCAGGACCTCGGAAAATACCGTCACATGAACATTGGCGGCAGCCAGCGAGACAAGGGCGCCATCAATGAGCTTCGCCTTGATCAAGCCGGGGTCAGTGACAAGAAACAATCTGGAGATGCCAAGGCCTTTGGCGATTTCCCCGAGATCGTCGGTACCACCCTGTTGGCAGATGATTTTCGGAGCAGTTTCAAAAGTAAACACAGCAGGCCGCATTGCGGATGCCGGGCAGGCCGAATCTTCAGTGATGCTCATGGATGTCTCCCGTGTTTGCCTCGATGTTTAGCAAAAACTTTAGTATGTCGTCCTGCCAGCCAGCGGCCACATCGTCGTCATGGCCGCCGCCCGGGACCTCGCGGTAAAACACGCGGCCACCTGCGCAACGCAGGGCCGCAGCAAAGTCGCGGCTGTGATGCACTGGCACAATGGCATCCGCATCGCCGTGCAGCAAAAAAACCGGTATCTTTACAAAGTCCTCGACGTGGTTCAGCGGCGACAGTGCACGCAAGGCAGTACCCGGGTTGGCGGGATCAAAGCCATGCGCTTGGGAGATAGGAGCAAGATAACCGGGCTGTTCCGCGACCCATGCCTCAAAATCGGTCATCGGAAACAGGGCGCACACAGATCGCAGGACATCCTGACGCTGGCTTGAATATATCAGCGCCGAGACGCCGCCCATGCTGGTGCCCAAGAGATGCACACGCCTCGGATCGCCCTCGCCCCGGGCAACCATGCCGGCGATGATTGCGTCAAGGGTCGCCACAGAGCGCGGGTTCATCCAATGCGCTGGCCCGAGGTCTGGCACGACCACCCAATACCCCGCCTCGCGCAACCCCCGGCGCAGTTGCGCATACGGTGGCCGCATCAAGTTGTAATCGGTGTGCGAGGCGCCAGATCCGTAAAGATGGATGACCAGCCCTGGCGTGCGTCCCGGCGTCCCCCCGGGCGAATAAACCGTGCAGGGCACGGCGAGCGGATGCCCCTCTTCCGGCAAAATACGCATGGCGCTCGCATCTGCCTGCTGCATGTCCACGGTTTCCACCGGGATCTTGACGACCACTTTCCTGACTTTTTCAGGCCCGGCGACCGCTATCGATGGCATATGTCCGTCCTGCGGAAAGAGGATCATGAAGTGCTGCTCGTCCAACCGGAGCCAGGCGCCATCGCCTTCGCCGAGGCAACAATCATTGTCCTGGTGGTATTCCCCCATTTTGAGCCGGGTGATATTTGCGTATCCCATCAGCTCCCGGCCGCGAACCATGAATTGGAGATCGATCATTTTGCGATGAGCCTCCCATTTTGCATCCGCCCGGAGCTTGGTCTCATGCTCCTGCACAAGGGCGTAACTCCCGCCGGAATCGGGAAGGTCATAGCGACCTTTTTCGAGGGCGTGCAATTCGGGACGGGCAAGAAAGTGAAGCCCGGCACGGACACCGATTCCCAAGGCATCATACTGTTTTGCGTGGCTGATGTGGTCGATGATCATAACTTTGCTTCTTATTTGGCGGTGTAGCCGCCATCCACCGGGATGTTGGCCCCGGTGATGTAGGCCGAAGCATCCGACGCGAGGAAGACAACGATCCCCTTCAGATCCTCATCCCCAGCCATCCGCCCAAGGAATGTCTTCTCGCTATACTGGCGAACAAACATCTCCGGCTGGCTGTTGAAAAATCCGCCCGGGCTGACGCAGTTGCAGCGGACTCCGTGCGCTCCATAGTAGCTTCCGACGAAGCGGGTGAAGTTTATCATCCCGCCTTTGTGGAAATAATAATCCGGATACCAACCGTTCATGTTGGTTCCCTTGTAGATCGCGGGTTCGGGACCGATCATCCCCTGGATGGAACCGATATTGATGATGGATCCACTTTTTTGTTCGGCCATCAGATCGCCAAAGGCCCGCGTGATCAAAAAGAGCCCCGTGGCGTTCACCTGCATGCTTTCGGCAAAAGTGGCTCCGGCATCATCTCCCTGGTAGCCGCTTTTCATCGGGCGAAGAACGGCATTGTTGACAAGGATATCGAGACAGCCGTAGCGCGTTCGAACTTCGTCGCGCAAGGCAATGACGGAGGCCTCGTCCCCTTGGTCGAGCCCTAGCGCGGTTACGTCGCACCCTTGGGCGCGGTGTCCTTCGGCCACCGTTTCCAGCGCGGCGACATCTCGCGAGGCGATGAGTGTACGCGCGCCGGCTTCCGCTAATGCCGCCACAATTTGTCTCCCAAACAGACCGGCGCCACCGGTCATGAGGGCGGTTTTTCCTTTAAGTGAGAATTGATTTAGAATGTTCTGAGGGTTATTCATAAGTTCCTTTGCTTTTTCTCTCCAACTGCTCTTTTCCTGCGGCTGGAATGATTTTCCGGAATTGATCCAGTATGTTTTTGCTGCCGTTAAAAAGATGAATGACATCTGCCCCGATGCTGATGAACTGATACCCCATCGCCACCAGTGATTCCGCTTGGGCTGGGCTTCCCACTGTGCCTGCAAATTTACCGTGGGCACGGCATACTTCCGCCACCCGCCGACGTGACTGGATCAATTCGGGATGATCCCACTGTCCGGGGGCGCCAATTCCCTGGCTGAAATCGCCGGGACCAAAGAACAACATGTCGATGCCGGGCACCTGCGCGATCTCCTCCAGCTCGGCGAGCGGCTCAGGATCCTCGATCTGCACCACAACAAACCGCTGCTCGTTCGCCTGTTTCAGGTAATCGAAGAAATCCACCTGACAATAGGCACCATCCGCGTTGCCGCCGTCCACCGCACGCCTCCCCACCGGGTGAAAGCGGGTCATGCGGGCGACCGCCTTGGCGTCCTCCAGCCCCATGATATGTGGCACCATGATGCCTGACGCATCGAGCTCTAACGGCTTAATATGGTCGCTGTAGCTCCCTCGCGATACGCGTACCATTACATCCGTCCCATGCGCCTTGGCGGCCAGAATCTGCTTCTCCAAGTTCAGCCAGTCGTTCGGGACATGCTCCATGTCCAACCATAGGCAATCGTATCCCGCCATCGCCATGATCTCCACGGCGCGGCTGGATTCCAGATTGACTTTGGCGCACGTGACGACTTCTCCCTCGCGCAATTTTTGTAATACCCGACTGGGTGTCATGTTTTTCATAAAATATCCTTGATGTATATTTCCTGTCCGTTCTGTTCCCTGCTGCGGATCCCGGCGATCACCAGTTTCATGAGTTCAACAGTTTCCGAAAAAGGAAATGGCATGATGCCGGTGCGCAAATACTGGACGAACGCCTCGAGCTGTGCTTTGAAAGAAAAGAAGGAATCCGACAACGAGGCGCTGGCGTGGCCGATGGTTCCGCATAGCTGAAGGACGCCGAACGCACCATACATGTCATCGATGGCCGCGACCGTCACATCAGCTCCGCACTGGTGTTTCAAATGGACGATGTTGCGTCCCAGCGTGCCGGTATTGCGGGCGGAAAGAAAGCCCGACCCCAGAATCGGGTAGACGGCCTCGAGGGCATGGATGCCGTAGCGCTCCCAGCTTTTTGGGGTCGTGATGCTGGCGAAGCGGATCGCCCCCAAGTCGTGAGTGGAATTGCGGTAAGGCAGGAACTCCTTGCAGTATCGCATGCAGCTCGACGACATGATCGGCGCGCCGCTGCTCACCCAGCCCGCAAACGTCTTGAGGTCGGCTTCGTTGTCCACCAGCGGCTTGTCCACAAAGACCGGCAAACCCGCTTCCACAAAGGGCCGGCAACGCTCCACGTGCTCGTGCCCCTTGTCGGTTGCAATAATCACGGCGTCCACCTGGCCGATCACATCCTCGGGACGTGTGACGACATGCGGGATCAGCGAGGCCTTCGCCACCTTGGGGGCATCGGAGGGATCGTCGGTCCAAATATGCGTCACCCGCGCCCCGGAAATTTGCAGGGTCTCTTTCGGCTGTTTGTTCAGATAGATAGGAATCCCCGCAAACGGGCATTTCGCCATCTCCCCGGGGTCATAGCCGTTGAAGATGGCGCTCCAGGAATAAGGGTGCCCGTTGCCGTCTACCATGCCGAGCATGGCGAGACGGATGGTCTCAGTTTTTACCAGCGGTTTTGGCTGCTCGTTCATAATAGCTGTTTTATATTTTTCCATTTGATTCGCGCGGAATGATCCATGAAATGAGTTGCTTGACTGGCGGCTCTGTTCATTGAGCGAAAACGGCTTCGTCAACCGTGACGGAATGCCCGCGCTCGATCCGGCATATCAGAGCCAGTATCCCGATCAGCAGGAGGTTTGTGAGGCCGTTCGCAATCCCGAAGACGACCGTGCCGCCTTCCATGTTCAGCGCGACAGTGACCAGCAC
>Ga0194063_10002894_pt1 | contig 10468 bp, 4 predicted proteins | sample SepL3720m_MetaG_FD_155459 | JGI IMG/M metagenome (GOLD analysis project Ga0194063, IMG submission 155459) | Anoxic zone freshwater microbial communities from boreal shield lake in IISD Experimental Lakes Area, Ontario, Canada - Sep2016-L373-20m | ecosystem: Environmental > Aquatic > Freshwater >...
GGAAATTAATGCCCAAGAAGAAGATGCTATTAAAAAGATAAATGAAGATTTACAAAAAGAAATAAGAAATTTAAAAAATACCATAAAGACCTTATCAGAAGAAATTAAATTAAGAAAAGTAAAAGAAGTAACCTCAAGAGGTAATAACGGAGTTTCTTCTATTGACCATTATGATGATATATTAGCTTTCTTTGAAAAACATAATTTAGATACTGATAATGCTTCTTTACAAGGAGCTAAAAATGCTAAAGATAAAGGTAAGGTTGATAAAGATTTAAAAATAGACTACGATCTAGAACAGTTTGGTTATGAATTAGATGCAGAAAGAGAAGAAAGAGAGGCTATTGATAGACATAATGGAGAATATGAAGGAGAATATGAAATCGAACCCCATGAGTGGCAATATGACTATGAAGAGAGAAGAGATGAAAAATTTGGAGAAGCTCAGACTATACATACTATTCAAGGAGCTATTGATTTTGTTAATACTTTAGATGGTGATATAATTGAAGCAGTACAAGGTTTAGAACCTAGATTATTAAATAATGAACAAGTAGCAAGTTTACTTGTAGAAAAGGATGCTCATAATATTGTTTTTGTAAATCATACATTACCTTTTTACAAAGAATTAGCTCATAAAGCTGTTGTACAAAATAATGCAACTTATCATTATATTTCAGAAGAGGCTAAAGAAGAGGATAGAAATAAAGAATTATGGAATGAACATTTAATAAGACAACATGATAATCTTAATGATGATTTACCATTCTCTAAAACAGCTTCTAATCAAATACAAGGATATTATGATGCTAAAAATGATAAAGTAGTTGTAGTAGCTAAAAACACACCAACAAATGAAGCAGCTAAAGTAGCAATACATGAAGTTGCCCATAGAGGTATGATTAGAATGGCTAAAGATTTGGGGGGTACAAAAGAACTTAACCAAATACTGTTAAATGCTGAAAAAGAATTAATGAAAGCATTACCTGAACTTTTAAAAAGAACAGGACATAAAAGTTTAGAAAATTTAATGCTTGATTATGGTTTTGATAAAAACTCTAAAGAAGGTAAATTTAAATTATTAATGGAATTAGCTGCAAGATGGGCAGAAACATTAGTCAATAAACCAAAACCTTCTTGGTGGAAACAACTTGTGCAAGATATTAGAAAATGGATTAAAAAATTTACAAATCGCATTTTATCAGAACAAGAAGTAAACGAACTTGTAGGAGGTTTTGTAAGATATGGAACTAAAACAAAACAAACTAAAGTAAAGGAACCTACAGCTATTTCTAAATTTAAAGATGCAATTGGTCTAAATGAATCAAAAATAAATGGAGATCAACTTGTTTGGATTCAAAGAAAAGCAGGTAAATATAATAAGAAGAACAATAGTTCTTATAAAGTTAGTTTTAAACCAATAGGTCAAACAAATACTTATACATATACAATTGAAGGTAAAGGACCAAGAACCGATATAGGAGTTCAAACTGCTATGTTTTATAGACCTGATGATTTTATTTCAGCAGAGGGAATTAAATATAACTCATCTTATTCTTCAGAAGCTTATTCAAGATTACCACTTGGTTTTGATCAAGAAACTAATGAAAATACACTTGGTGAAAAACTCATATCCAATCTTAATGAAAGACTAAGCCAAAATCTAGGTATTAATTATGAGAATGTAAGTCCAGAAAAAGCTGCAGAACTCACAGAAAAAGCCAATATACAATGGAATGGTGAACCAGCTTTCTTTATAGGTAATGTGGTTTACTTTGTTGGAAATAACATTAAGTCTACCACACAACTACATGAATTTTCACATCCTTTGGTAAGAGCTATTAAAGCATCTAATCCAAAATTGTTTGATAAACTTTACAATGATCTTAAAAATACAAGTGAGGGTAAGGAAATCATTGCAATGGTGGAAGAGAAATATCCAGAATATAAAAAAGATGATTCAGATTTTATGGAAGAGGCTGTTGTAAGGTCTCTTACAAAAGCTGCAGATCTAGTAAGACAGAAATATCAAGGATCATCTGGATTTATAAAGGCAATTAAGGATTTTTTATATCAGATCAAGAAAGCTTTACGTCAATTATTTGGAAAGATCAGGGTTGAAAATCTGGATGTGAATACAACCATTGATCAACTTGCTGACATGCTTCATAATGATTTCTTTGATATCAAATCTGATATCATAAGTGAGAAAGATATTGTAGCATTCAATAGACTTTCACAGGATCTTAGAGATGATCTTAATAAAATGATCACTGAAGATCCAACAGGTTTACAGATGATTGCTGATCAAATGTTTAAATTATCAAGTAATCATTTGGATAAACTTGTTAATGATAAAGATTACAAAGGATTGGAAGATGTTGTCAAGGATGCTTTGTCAAGAAATGAGATTGAGGAAATGAAGAAAAGCTTATCTGCTTATCAAACTGTACTTATCAATAAGGCCAATAAGATAAAGGATGAAGTTAATTATAGAAAAAACCAAGTTGGGGTTATTGTTCAGAATCTTGAAAGAATGAATGATGTCACCAAAAGGGTTGCCGATTTCATGAAAATCTTATCAAAAGAAGAGACAAATCCAGATAAGGTAAATCAAATGCATCACTATGCATTATTGATGAAGGATAATGAAAAATTCATTGATCAAGTAAGTAATATTCTTAATGAAAATGATCTACGAGATACTCCTATTGGAGACTTGGTGGCAAGTATTAAAAATAAAATAGAGTCTTCAAAACAATATACATCTAGAGTTTATTCAGAAGGTGTTGTAGATACACTATATACATATGTAGAGCAACTTGTAGATGGAATTGAATCTAGACACAAGGAGATACTTGATTACTATGCAAAAAGTGGTGCTCCAAAATCATTAGTTGATAGGGAGAATAGAAGATATGAAACCATGAAAATGGATAAGGATAAATTCAGAGCCTTAATTCATGGAGATTTGGGAGATGCTGGTGCCTTATCTACTTTCTTTGAAAGTTATATGGGTAGTCCTGATCCTGTAATAGCATCATTTGGCTTATATGTAAAAAAACATATCTATGATGTTCTCTACAAGATGCGAGAAAGGGTTGGAGGATTTACTGATGACTTAGTACCCGCATTGGAAAAAGCTGGATACTCTGGAAATAATCCTGAGAAATTCTTCAGAAGCATAGTAACCTTAAATAAGAAATTTAAACTTGAGAATGATAAGGTTTTACCTGATCAATTTGAATATTCTTTAATGGCTCCAGTATACAACTTTGAACACTGGTATTCAGAACAAGCACATACATCTAAGCTTCTTAAGGCAGAAGCTTTAGAATCAGGTGACTATACAAAATATGATGAGTTTCAGAATGCCAATGCACTTTATAAGGAAAAATATTTCAATAAAAAATATTCTGATGAATATTATGCGTTGGATAAGATATATGATGAGTCTAAATATGGTGATAAAGCCCGTGAATTAATTGATTCTTTATATAAGCAACTAAATTATATTTCACAGGATAATCTCAAGAATCTTGATGAATTAGAAAAGTCAAAGGAAAAAGAGGTTGTCTTGAGAAAGATCAGACAACTATCTTCACTTAGATATGAAAATGGTACACCAAAAGTTCCAGGTACTGAAGACTATGAGATTGCAAGTGTCATCAAGAAATACAGAGATGCATCAAGACCTTTCTATACTTATGTAGATAGGGAGAATGCATTCCAAACTGCATTATCTAGATATGAGGAATCACTCATTGTAAAAGGAATGGATAGAGGGAGTAATCTTTTTAATACAGCAAGAGAAAAATTCATTTTAGCCAATACAGATATAGCATATACAGATGATTACTTTGATACACTTTCTGATATTGGGCGAGAATTAGATGAAGTACTATCAAATATCCCTGCATTTAAGAATAAAGAAAAGATAAAAAAAGCTTTTGAAGAAATATCAGAAGCATTGATTGGATACAAAGATGAAAACAATCAACCTATTGCTACAGATATGTCCGAGGAAAGAATCCAAAGGGTTAAAACTGCAAATATATTGATTGATGATCTAAGAACTGAATTTGGTGGTATAACAGGCATGACTCCTGAACAATGGGATAGATATAATGAATTATGGGATATAATAAGGAGTAAAAAGAAGTTATCTAAATCTGAACAAGATGAGTTTGATACATTTGAAGAATTAAAAGGTGAAGGTTTAACTAAAATTCAAAAAGCTAGACTTTCCAGAGTATATGCAAAATTTTCTCAAATTCGTAAAAAAGAAGCTACTCAATATTATTTAGATGCTTTTAATTTTCATTTACAAAATGTGAATACAGATGAATTAAATGAGGAAATAGGAAACAGGATTGTAGATGTTGAATCAATTGAACTTATACTTGAAAATGATGAGCTTATACAAAGTATCATTTCTCAGGATGAAGACTTCAAACAATGGTTTGAGAAAAACCATTATACAAAATCATATTTCAGTTATGAGAAAGATGATGAGGTAATTACACATAAAAGAGTAGGTGTTTGGTCAGTAAATAGACCTGTTGATGATATACATTATAAAAAGACAGATCTTAAAGATGCTGATGGTAACATCATAGAAACCATTAATCGTGTACCTAGTTTTAGATTCAAGGATAAAGTGGTTAATGATATAGTTGAAATCAAGGATGACTATGGTACTGTAATTAAAACAATTAATAATATTACCCCTAAGATTGTTGGTGAAACAGTAGATAACAGGAATAGATGGCTACCACTAAGTATTGAACAAGGTGCGCCAAAAGATAGTCCATTCATCAATAATGAATACTATACCTTGAAAGCAAATGATGATGCAAAATTCAAGGTTCTTGAGATACTTACCAAATTTCATCTTTTAAATCAAGAAGGTTTGGATAAAGGAGATAAACTTTATCTAAGCATATCTAGATTTGGAAAAGACCTCAGTGAGAAAATCCTGGGTGGAGTTGATGTTAAAGAAAAGAAATCAAAGCTTTCTGAGTTTGTAAATGGAGTAAAAGAAATGTTTGCTCCAACTAAAGATGACTACGATAGGGGATTGAATTTCAAGAAAGAAAATCAATATCAACTGATGGCTGCAGATATGTTTGATGATGAAGCATCTGATATTGCCATTCATGGTCTTGCAGATATAGATTTTAAACATGTGTCATTGGATCTTCCCCAGTCTCTTATTAAATATGGATTATCAGCTGAAAAACAAAAGAAACTCACTGAAATTTGGCCAATAGCTAAAGCATTGAGTGATACACTTAATGATCCAAAAACCTCTTTAAATGTAAATAACATTGTAAAGAAGCAGTATTTAGCAAGAAATTCATCAACACCACCTAATAAAAAGAATAGAACCAATAGAGCAAAGGCTGTTGATAACTTTATTGATAAGGAATTTAAAGGAATAAATCTTACAGGTTTATTATCAGATAATGCATTTGCAGTAAAGACAGTAAGTAATCTGATGAAGGCTGCATCATTTGGATTCTTTGGATTGGATTTGGGAAGTGCATCCATCAATACAATTGGTATGTATTTTCAATCAACTATTCTAGCTGCTGGTGGAAGATATCTCAATGAGATTACTCTTGCAGATGGTACCTTGTGGGCCAATACAACTGTGATGAAACAAATCACCATGGGTATCTATAAGAAAGGTCAAAATAAACCACTTGAGTTACAAATGTCTGAAGTATTTGATATTGCTCAAGGTAGGTTAGATACTAAAATGTCAGAGTCAATGTCAAGAACATTGGGTAGGGATTTAATGAATTTAAGTTTCTTCTATAGCCCAAGAAGATTTGGTGAATTACAAAATGCAAATTCCATGTTTGGTGGATTCATGAAACATAAGATGATTGATCAAACAATTGGTGGAGTTACCAAGAAAATTGCTTATAGAGATGCGTGGAAATTAAAAGATGGTAAATTAACTCTCACAGAAGGAATAGATAAAGATTATGATGTTGGAGGAAAAGAATTTACAAAATTCAGAAATCTCATGCAGGAAAAAATGAGAACTATGGGTTCTGTATCACACTTGGATACTCCAGAACTCAATAGATATCTTGTTGGTAAAATGGTTGGTTTCTTAAGATCCTTTCTTACTCCAATGATCACATCAAGATTGGCTTTCAAGGGAAAGATTTGGAATCCACAAGAAAGATATAATCTAGCAAGTGGTGACGAAGAAATGGGTACTTATATTAGAGTTCTTAAAGAGTTGGGTGCAGCAATTAAATATGGTGGCCAGAATCTTAGATACATGAATAAAGAAAACAAGCATGCATTCATGAGAGTATTTACAGAAATAGGCATGTTGTTAGCTACAAATCTTGCATTAGGTTTATTATTTGGTTGGGATCCTGATGATGAAGATAGATATGCAAAAATGCGTAAAAGATCTGGAGCACTTCCATTACCATGGGTTGATGATGAAAGTCCATTTCATCTTACTGGTTGGTTAACTAACCATGCTGTATATGAATTACTTAAAGTAAGAGCAGAGAATGAAGCTTTCTTACCATGGCCAGGATTTGGATTAGATGATTATTCAAGATTGATCAGTATTGATTCAGGTGCAGTATTTGGATCTACAATAGTCAACTATGGTAAAGCTATTACTAATCTAGTAGCTGCTGCAACTGGAGATAAATCTGCATATTATCAACGTGCTGTAGGACCATATAGTTTTCAACAGGAAGATCAACTCAAAGCCCTTAACTACTTGGCTAAATCATTTGGTTTCTCAGGTAAAGGTGCAGATCCTGTTATGGCAACTAAGAATTTTGTAAGTGTACAAAGTAGAATTGGTGGTGGTAGTAAAGGATCATCTAAAAAATCAGATGATAATGAAGATAATTCAAGTACTTATTTAATAAGATAATAATGGCAAAGGTTAAAGAATCCTCTAGTAGGGTAGTAAGCAAGGTAAAAAAGAAGAGACCTGGAATTCATTCTAAGAAGAAATCCAGTGGTCTCAAGACCTCCAAGAATTATAAAAAGCTATATGTAAGCCAAGGAAGATAATCCTTGGTTACTTTGTAGTCTCATGTTTAATGAGATCACTTATTCTGTTCTGCCAGCCTCTAAGAAATTTCTTATTGGTTGGTCTTGCAGTGCAGATTGAATCAAGGTAATTAAACCTATCCTTTACTATAGCATCCCAAAGTCTGTCTTCATTCATTGAATTAAGCGCAGCAATGGTTTTGGGGCCCACTTCTCCATCTACAGCAATATCAGCACCATTCTTGAATAAAATGGCTTGTAGATGCTTACATGGGTTCTTTACTCCACTAGTCCATACCCAATCAGCCATGATGTTGGCAATTCTCTGTGAATTAATGGAATCACCTTGTATTTTACTCCAGAATAGATCATGGAATACTTTGTTCCAATCCTCATCAGACATCTTCATGAATCTATCATGAGTATCTCCAAATACAGATTTCCAGGTCTTGTATGTAATTCCTTTTCTGGTTTCTCCACCCAAGTCATCAGGATCATTACCATAATTACCCTCCCATTTCATGATGAAAGGACAAATGTTCATTGAATTTGCCATGGTAGCTAGTTTATGTAAGATGAATAGCAGGGAGTTTGTCTCCCTACTATTCAAATCTACAAATTATTTATATCTGTTTCTACTGTTGGATGATAGTAAACTCAGAAATACTAAATAAATGTGTTTAATCCAACCTTTGATTGTGTTGGATCTTACATAATCTTTCTCATCATTGTTCATAATCCGTAGTCTTGGATCTTGTTTATAGGCCCTGTGATTAAGTCAAAGGTGAGATCATCCTTTGGTGCTTCAACTATTACCAACTTCACTGCAGGTTCTACCTTTACTTCAATGACTTCTTCCATAACAACTGCTTTCTCTACTTGTTCTTTCTCATACTGTGCTATGGCTTCATCTATTGTCATTTGATGATATGGTTCTGCAAGTTTACTTGCTGTTTCTCCCATTTCATCATAGGGTGTTGCTACTTCTTCTACCCAGTCTTGGTTGATAATTGAAGGTGTATTATTCACCACTACTTCTTCTTGCACCTCTACCTTATTAAGATCAAATTCTTCACACAAGAACCAGTTGGTTAATCTCTGTTGATCCATCCATGTCTTTGGATGTGCCTTCTGTAGAGATAATGAGATGTGGTTATAAAATACCCACAAGCTATTTTCAGGTGACTTGTAATCAAACTTTGGTGACTTAAGTAAGGATTTGATTATGGTCATCTGTTCTCCTGTGAGTAATTCTTTCTCCAAGAATAATCTTCCCATCAATTCTGCAGCTCTTTGCTTGGTAACAGTAATACTCTTCATCTTGTTCTTGTCACTAATGATCCTATCAAAGCTCTCTTTTGCATTCAAGATCTGATTGGTAATAGTTATAAGTGTTTCTGAATCTGCAGTACCTGTATGTTTTCTACCCCATGATCCCATATCTTTCTTAAGAATAAGATTCTGTGATGTATATACATAAGCTCCTACTGTGCATTTAAATCTCATGGTTTTGTCATAGCTATTACTCCATGCAAATACCATCCCCAGTTCTTCATCCTGCTCATGCTTGATGTGGTAGATTCCTGTGGCAATCTCTCCATTAATGCTACATCTGTATAGTTCCTTGTCTACAATAAGATTATTGAGGGCAAGTTGTTCAAGTGCATTATCTATAATAAACTTATGTGGAATAACCGTGTATCTCCCCCCATGTTGGGGAAGAGTTACACTGGTCAAGAATTCCTTAGTTGATATACCAACTCTTGCTGCCATGTTTTAGTTATTATTAGTAATTATACCTTCATCAAGTAATTGATGAACTGTTCTTCCAAACCATCCTTGTAATCCTTGCCATAGTTTGTGATCGTAAATGTATTGCCATGCAGCAATTGTTTCTTCTTCTGAATCAGATTCTACAAATCCTTCTGCAATACCCACAGCTCTATAATGATCAAATTGATAATCCATGTTTGTAATTTAAAAGAGACTGTATTGTCTCTGTGGTTTTGTTATATTCTCTATCTCTTTGATTATTGCTTCAAGATAGTATCTGTCATCAACATTATAATCATTCCATACCAACTCTTCATAATTGATAAAGAGTTGTTGCATCCACTTGCCTGACTCAAGTTGAATCTGTCTGCCATCAGTCTTGTTTTGCTTGACTATCTTGCATCCTTTTTCACTTATGTAATAGCGCAGTGTTTGCTGCAGGGTTGTGGTTATCACTTCCCTGTTGATGACACACAATTGGACAAATTCCCATTCACCCTTGATCTTAACTCCTCCACAATAATCAAATATGTCCCTGTTATCTGCCAGATATTTCTCTGGCGGGATATCATTGACAAAGTAATTGTATATTGCCTTGGGTATAATCAAGAAGCTTTTGTTCTTATGTAGGGCAAGATTCTCAAAATCAAATCTTCCCTTACACTTTGTCTTTCCTTGTGTATTAATTGCTATGTAATTGTTTACATCAGCCAAAATTAGTTTCTTGTACTCATCATGCTCTAGTTGAAGATTGGTGATCTTCTCCCATTCTGCACAAATCTCAAGATATTTCTCCTTGTATTCTCTTGGGATCATCATTTCCAAACCATCTGTATTTTGCATAAGTGGTGTACAGTTGGGTATCCCTTCTGCCAACATCTCATACAACATGCATAGTAGCAATTGACCATTGATTGTAACTTGCATACCAAATTGTGGATCATATAGGAAGCTATTCTTATCTATGCTTAGCCCAAAAGTGCTATTCAAGATAATCTTATAGACATAGTTTTTAGGATCCTTCTTAGGTATCTTCTTTCTCTCCTCAAAAAACCATTCATATAGGTTGCAAAATTCTTTCTTTGGTAAATGTGCTGGAGCAAAGCCATTTCTAATTGCAAGATTTGGATAATAACTTGTCACATCACTACTCATGATGATCATCTTTTCATCCTCTGCATAAATACCTGCTTCCTTGACACCATGTATCCCACCCAATCCAAAATTAGTAGTGACACCCCTATAGTTTAAACTATATTTGAAGCTGTTCTTAGTTTCATTTGGGTTTATCTCTAATTTTTCAAACTGGTTGAGCAATCTTTGGAAATCACCTGTCTTGAATTTCACATAGGGTAGTATGATATCCTTCACTCTAATTGAATTTCTGAAGGTTCTCAATGGCTTAAGATCATATTTGCTTATACCTGTTTGCTTACTCAAGAATAGTAGAAATAATTCCCTGCTTATCTTTGGTTCAGATGCACTGAATAGATTTACACCATAATCCTTTGTCAAAGTTTTTCTTAAGTTAATCTGATCCTTACTAAGGTTCATTATATTCTTGGTAGACTTGACATCGTTTCTGCAGTAAAGTATTATATCATGTATCTGATCCATGGAAGTGATGAGAGTTCCATGATGTATGGGCATA
>Ga0194063_10002895_pt1 | contig 10463 bp, 13 predicted proteins | sample SepL3720m_MetaG_FD_155459 | JGI IMG/M metagenome (GOLD analysis project Ga0194063, IMG submission 155459) | Anoxic zone freshwater microbial communities from boreal shield lake in IISD Experimental Lakes Area, Ontario, Canada - Sep2016-L373-20m | ecosystem: Environmental > Aquatic > Freshwater...
CTTCTCGAGCTCGTGGCTGAGCGGCCGGATCAGGTCGTCCACTGTCCGTCGCAATGATGCGGAGGCGACTGCAGGCTCGCCGCTCGAGGCGCTTGCGGACTGAAGGCCCTCGCGAAGAGCCCGTTGGGTCTGTGCCACGACGGTGCTGCGGAAGTTGCTGAGGAGGGTGTTGGATCGTTCGGCCAGTTCCTGCTCGCGGGTCATCTCGGCGCGCAGTCGGGCCACGACCGCGCGGTGCCGCCTCCAGCCATCGACGATGAGCGTGGCCACGGCGTACCAGACAGTGAAGGCCAATGCCGCGCCTGTCGCTCGCTGGAGGGCATACCCGTGCTCGACAAGGTCGAACTCCTCCCCTGCAAGCGAGAGGAAGGCGCCTCGGATGAAGCCAGCGACCAGCAACGTCACGATGAATGCCATGGGGCGCGAGGGACGTGGCTGCGGTGACAGGTAGGTCAGCCAGGCGACGAACAGGATTCCGCCGAGGATGAGCTGGGCGACGATGCTCAGCCCGATCCATTGCAGGGGGCGGAAGTTCGGACCGCCGGGAATCCAGGAGAACGCGGCCACGGTGCCGCCGACCAGGGTGAACAGCCACGCGATGACGCTGATCGCATTAGGGCCGCCAAGGCGCAACCACCAACCGTGCGAGTCGTCCACACCCTCTCCAGTCATCGTGGCAGCGGATCCCGAGCCCTGCGGCTTTTCGGTCCTTTCGAGGTTATCGGCCCTATACCACCGCGCGGCCAAGGTTGGGGATCATCGATGGATACAACTGTTGGAGGCATGGGGGTATCCCCTGAAGAGTGCCTTAGCCCGTGACTCGCTCCTACCGTGAAGTCAGCAGGTCCAGCGGCCGCCGGCCGCTCGGAAGACGCAGAAGAAGGAGGTCGGCCATGGGCACACTCCTGGCCCGTCACGCTGAAATCTTGGTAACGATGGATGACGAACGGCGAGAGATCAAGGACGGCGCGATCTTCGCGCGCGACGGGATCATCGAGCAGGTCGGTCCGACGTCCGAACTCCCGGACACCGCCGACGTGGTGATCGATCTCACCGGTCAGGTAGTCCTGCCGGGCTTCGTGAATACCCATCACCACCTCGACCAGACCCTCACCCGAAACCTCCCGCAGGCGCAGAACATCAACCTGTTCCCGTGGCTGATCGCGCACTACGAGATCTGGGCCGAGCGCACCCCCGAGGCCACCCGTGGCAGCACGCTGGTCGGACTCGCCGAGTTGGCGGTCAGTGGATGCACCACCGTGTTCGACCACTCATACGTGTTCCAGAACGGCTGCAAGGTCGACGATCAGATCGCAGCTGCGGCTGAGATCGGCACGCGCTTCGTCGCCTGCCGCGGCTCCATGACCCTTGGCAAGTCCCTCGGTGGACTCCCGCCGGACAGCTGCGTGGAGAACGAGGACGACATCCTCATCGACTCCGAACGCGTCATCAACCAGTACCACGATCCGTCACGCGGCTCCATGCTCAACGTCTCGCTCGGCCCGTGCTCGCCGTTCTCGGTGACTCCCGGCCTCATGACGCGCTCCGCCGAACTCGCTCGTCAGCACACCGGCGTCGGCCTGCACACGCACCTGTGCGAGACGTTCGATGAGGAGAAGTTCACCCTCGAGATGTACAAGATGCGGCCCGTCGCCTACATGGAGTCGGTCGGCTGGCTGGGTAGCGATGTCTGGTACGGCCATGGCATCCATGTGAACGACGTCGAGATCGCCCAGTTCGCCGCCACCGGCACCGGCGTGGCGCACTGCCCCTCGTCCAACATGCGGCTCGCCTCCGGCATTGCGCCGGTCAAGAAGTACCGCGACGCGGGCGTTCGCGTTGGCATCGGCGTGGACGGTTCAGCGTCGAACGACTGCAACCACATGCTCGGCGAGGTTCGCCTGGCGATGCTGCTGGCACGCTTGAAGATGGGTCTGCTCCCGCCAGAAGGTCCGCAGACAGTGCTGTCCACCTCGGATCCGCTGCGTGCGGCCGAGTGGATGACGGCCCGTGAGGCCCTGGAGATCGCCACGCGCGGCGGCGCTGAGGTGCTCATGCGCGATGACATCGGTCATCTGGCACCTGGGATGTGCGCGGACTTCTTCAGCATCGATCTCAACACGATCGACTACGCCGGTGGTCTCGTCGACCCGGTCGCGGCAACCGTGTTCTGCGCGCCGCAGAAGGCCAAGTACACCGTCATCAACGGCCGCGTGGTCGTCGAGGACGGTCGCGTGGTTACGGTCGACATGGAGCCCGTGGTGCGGGAGCACAATGCATTCGCCCTCGCGCACGCGGGGTAGTCGCCATGGACACCACTGAAGCCACCATCGTCACCAATACCTGCGTCGCTCCCGAACACGAGACTGAGTTCGCGGCGTGGCAGGCGGAGATGAACAGGATCGTAGAGGCATTCCCCGGCTTCGAGGAATGGCAGGTGATCCCGCCATTCCCGCCCACGCAGGTCGACTGGGTCATCGTCCAGCGGTTCGCCAGCCCGGATCTTGCGAAGGCGTGGCTCAACTCGCCCCAGCGAGCTGAGATGGTCAGCCGAATCCAGCCGGCGTTGTCCGGCGACGACTCGGTGAACGTCTTCGTCGGCACCGACGGACCCGATCGCAGCTCGGAGACCACCGCGGTCATCATGACCAAAGTGGCCCCTGATGCTGAGAAGGACTTCCTGGCGTGGCAGAAGCAGCTGGACGCTGCTCAGTCGAAGTTCCCCGGCTACCTGGGCTGCCAACTGCAGCCACCGGTGCCAGGGTTCCAGGAGCACTTCGTCACGATGCTCAAGTTCGACTCCTCCGAGCACCTGAATGCCTGGTTGACGTCGTCCGAGCGGCAGGTGATCCTCGAAGACTCGACCAAGTTCGTGGAGCAATCCGTCATCCGTCAGGCCCGCTCGGGCTTCGGTAACTGGTTCGCCTTCGGTGCTCAGCGTCAGGGAATGGCACCCGCTTGGAAGAACAACTACATCGTGCTGCTGGGGCTCTACCCCATCGTCATGCTGGAGATCTTGTTCCTCAACCCCTACATCCACTGGATGCCGTTGTCGATCAGCAACTTCATCGGCAACATCATCAGCGTGGGTGTGCTGGGCTGGCCGGTCATCTGGCTGCTGTCGAAGTGGTTCGCCTGGTGGCTGGCTCCCACCGATGAGAAGAACGTCAAACGTGACGTAGGTGGGGCGATCTTGATCCTGATCATCATTGCGATCATGGGTCTGCTGTTCTACTTCATCGGATTCCCCGTCGCCAACGTGGACAAGATCTAGGAAAGGAGGACCTCATGACCGCAACGATCATCATCGTCGTGGGCACGGCGATCGTCTTCGCCCTGTGGTTCTCCCCGCTCGGCAACAAGGCCGGGATCTGGGGAGGCAACGGCTAGACCTGTTTTGACGAGTGCCGGTCCCGCTGTGCGGGTCCGGCACTCGTCGCTTCTGTCCCGTCTGGCAGGCAACGGTGCCGGGGGAGAATTACCCTGAGGCGGTCAGACCGACGAGGAGGGGACATCCCATGAGCGAGACCGCAACCTGCGCCAATCCGAACTGCACCTGCGTCGATTGCACCTGCGAGAACTGCGAGTGCAACGACGTGGCCCGCACCTGCTCGAACCCCGATTGCACGTGCGAGAACTGCACCTGCGAAGACTGCAAGTGCGGAGCGCCCGCTTAGACCGACGTCTCTACTTGAGGGCCACTGTTCCCGTCACCACGATGACGTTCGATTGAGCGTCGGTGAGGGTTGCGGTGTATTTCCAGATGCCTGCCCAGGGGAGCACGCCGGTCGAGGTGACCTTCTTCCCGTTGCCCTCCGCCTCCCAGTTGATGGCCTCGGGGAGCTTGGCACTGGTCCACTCGATGTCGCCGGCCTTGGCCTTCGAGACAAAGGTGATGGTGCGCGATCCGGGCAGGTCCCCGTCGACCGTGGTCGCGATGGCAGGCTTGCTCGTGACGACCTGCGGCGATCCCTTCGGGTTGGGCACCTTCACGGTGAAGCTGATCGCACCCTCGACGGGGTCACCGTCGACGGAGATCAGGTGCCACGCCGCTGCGTAGCGTCCGGCGGGCAATGCCGACTTGGGAGTGAAGGTCACCTTGTGGCCCTTGGCCTTCACCGTGGCGGGGACGGGCGCACCCGTCTGGTCGATCAACCGGCTGCTTGATCCGTCGAGCTTGATCGACTCCGCGAACGTCAGGACGACGGCCTTCGGGGCGCTCTTCAGTTGCGCTCCATTCGCGGGGGAACTGTTCTCGATGCCCGCATGGGCGAAGGCGATCGGGGCTGCGGTGAGTACGACGACGGCGCTCAGCGCGATCGCCGACAGGGCCCTTCCGGGCCGAAATGAATGCTGCATGAAAAGTCCAATCGTTAGAGGCTAGGAAGTAGTGGCATGGTCTCTGCGCTCGCTCGCGGTGGGCCGCGATGGGGCGAGATGCCCAGCAGCGACCGAGCCGTTCGATCGGACGGGGACCCGGGTACCGGGCGGGCGGATGAGACATCGGGCACGCAGGGCGTCAGCCGGAAGTCCTCGACAAGTGAGCCCAGGAACCGCAGCCAGCCGTGCAGCGCGGCGTCCGCATACGAGATCACCAGTGCAGTCACGAGGGCGGCGGCGCCGTGGAGGAGGGCCATCGAGGCGGACGGCAGGATGCTGGCGTCATGCGATCCATGAGCCGAGTTGGCTGCGAGCACGAGGTGCATGAGCATCTGCACGCCGATCAGGTACCCCACCAACCAGCCGAAGGAGCGTTGCCGATCGGCGGCCACCGTGCACAGGAGCGCCGTCAGGGGAAGCAGCCAGATGAAGGCGAACAGGCCAGGCGATGCGTGACCGCCGGCCGTGTGGGCGACGGCGGTGATGAGGAGCACGGCGCAGCCAAGGACCAGCCCGCGTGCCACGCGCGCTGGTCCGACAAACCGGTATGGATCGCCCACCACAGGAGGACCCTATTCGCAGGGCCCTCCCGTGGAGACGAACCTCGGCAAAGCGTGCTGGCGGGTCAGCCGCCGAAGGCCGCGAGGTGGTGTTCTGAGGCGGTGCGCAGGGTGGTGTAGACCTGCGTGACGTCCGGGGCGGTGAGCCCGTTCAGGGCTGAGGTCAGGTCGGCGATGTCCAGCTTCTCCACCGCGATGCCGACGTCGAGGGCGTTGGCGGGAGTAGTCGCCTGGCCGAGCAGGTCGCGGTAGAGGTTCTGGAACCTGTCGGTGGCGAACTGGCCGTTGGCGAGTCCTGCCGTCACGTCCGTGATGCCGTAGCGGACGAGCAGCGCGCGCAGCGCGGCCTGGTGCATTGACTCCGAGCGGGCGATGCGGGCGAACTGGTAGTCGGCCGGGAACTTCGCGGCGAGTGCGACGTAGACGTCGTGCGCGAGCTTCTCCTCCTGGGACATTGACACAAGTACGGCCTTCTGGGCGCTGGTCAGCGTGCCCATGGGTGCCAGTGTGCCGCCCATCATGCCGGCGCCCGCGCCGTATCCGCTGACTGAGCCGTTGCCCATCATCCCGCCGCCGTTGCCCATCATCCCGCCGTAACCCTGAGCGGTGCCGTTGATGCCGGTGGAGCTGCCGGCGAAGGGGCAACCGGTGGTTCCCCAGTTGCCGGGGCCGTTGGTGGATCCGCCTTGGGCGAGTGCTGGCCCGGCGGCGAGGGCGAGGGCAGTGAGTCCGGCGGTGATGAGGCCGGTGACGGCGATGCTGCGGCGCATGATGTTCTCCTCAGGGAGTCGGGGTATTCCCCGGGTTGGTGTGCTTCCTTCACTGCCGACTCTGGTCACCTCGCGTGGGGACGTGGTGTGGAGGATGTGGAGATTGCGTGGAGATTCGTGCCGTAGTGGCACTGCGGCACCCGTCAGGGCAATTCGCCGGGCAGGATGGCAACTGTGGCCACGGTCTTGGTAGTCGAGGATGAACGAGACATCCGTGAACTGCTACGTCGCTACCTGGAGCGCGCGGGATACGCGGTGCTCACCAGCGGCACCGGGTCCGAGGCTCTCCTCCTGCTCGTCGACAGCTCGCCGGATCTCGTCCTGCTGGATCTGGGCCTGCCGGACATCGATGGCTTCGAGGTACTGCAACGCGCCACTGAGGTGTCGATCCCGGTCATCGCGCTGACAGCCCGCAGTTCCGTGGAGGATCGCATCCGGGGCTTGGAGCGTGGGGCTGACGACTACGTGACCAAGCCGTTCAGCCCTCAGGAAGTGGTCCTGCGAGTGGGCGCGGTTCTCGGCCGTCATGTGGCGCTCGGTGCCACCAGCCAGGCATCCTTCGGCGGTGGTCGCCTGCTCATCGACGAGACGCGGCACGAAGCCGTCATCGACGGCCGCACACTGGATCTCACCCCGACGGAATGGGGAGTGCTCGCCGCACTCTCTGGCAGCCCGGGGCGGGTCTACTCAAGGGCGGAACTGGTCAACCGGGTGCGCGGGTACGAGTTCGCTGGATACGAGCGAACCATCGATTCGCACGTGAAGAACCTGCGCCGCAAGCTCGGTGACGACGGCTCTCAGATCGTCGAGACCGTCATGGGCATCGGCTACCGCCTAGGGGTCGGCCGTGACGGATAAGCCTCCCTCGGGTCTGGGGCCACTGGGTCGGCGGCTGCTGGTCGCCTTCGTCATCGTGGCGCTGTCGTCGGTCATCGTGCTCACGCTGGCGGCGCTCATCGGCACAGCTCGTGGGCTGACAGCCGGGGAGGAGACGCAACGACAGGCCGCGGCGAATGCCACGGCGAACGTGGTCGCTCAGGCGTACCGCGAGGCCGGGAGTTGGGACGGGGCCGATCTCACGCGCGCGATCGACGTGGCTACTGCGGCCGGAGCAGGCCTGGTGGTGCGAGATGAGACCGGCGCCGTCGTCTCTTCGCAGGCAGGCATGATGCAGGGCAACGGGATGATGGGCAACGGAACCCAGGGCAGCGGAACCCAGGGCAGCGGCATGCAGGGCAGCGGATCCCAGAGCGCCACGAAAGGCGGAGTCGCCGCCCCGGTCATGGTCGACGGCGTGCAGGTGGGATCGGTACGACTCGGCTTCGGTTCGCCGGCGTCGTCCACCGCGCAGAGCATCGCCTGGTCGTGGATCGCCGCCGCGGCTGTGGTGGCGCTGCTGGTGGCCTTCGCCGTGGCCTGGTACGTGGCCCGCCGGATCTCCCGGCCCTTGTTCAGGCTCTCGATCGTGGCGCGCTCGTTCGCAGCCGGTGACCACGCGGTTCGCGCCAGCGCGGAGGACGTGGCTGCGCCTGGTGAACTCGGGGAACTGGCCCGGGCCTTCGACACGACGGCCGGTGAGGTGGCGCGATCGGAGCAGACACGACGCCGGATGGCCGCCGATATCGCCCATGAACTGCGTACGCCCCTCGCCGCGCTGCAGGCGGGCCTGGAGGAGTTGCGGGACGGCTATGTCGAGGCTGACGCCACCCGGTTGACGGCCCTGCATGAGCAGTCACTCCGACTGGGAAGGGTGGTCAACGACCTCGCCGAACTTTCCGCGGCCGAGACTGCGGCGTTGACCCTGCGCCGCACGCAGGTCAACCTTGGTGAGCTGGTTGCTTCAGCCGTGAGTGGGGCCCGACCTGCGCTCGACGCCGCCGGGGTGCAGATCCGAGTTGATGCCGAGGCCGATGTCATGGTTGTTGGGGACGCGGATCGTCTGCATCAGGCGGTCGGCAACATTCTGGCGAACGCATCGCGCTACTGCCGGCCGGGCGACGAGGTGCGGGCATCCGTGGCCCGCGGTGGAGGAGAGGCTGTCGTCGAGATCGCGGACACCGGACCCGGCATCAGAACGGAGGACCTCCCGCTCGTCTTCGATCGACTGTGGCGTGGCTCGGCGGACGTCGACTCGGGCGGGTCCGGCATCGGGCTGGCCGTCGTGCGTGAACTGGTGACCGCTCACGGCGGGACGGTTCAGGTGCACTCGGATGGGGTCTCGGGAAGCACGTTCACGATCCGACTGCCGATCAGCTAAGCATCGGGTCCTGACGCACCAGCCACCTCAAGTACTCCCGATCACCGAGGAGGTCCAGTCGCTGCCACAGCGCGCTACCGGGCACGGCCTGGCTGGGGTGGCAGTGCACGGCGGCCTGCTGGCGGTCGCGGTCGACGGGGATGACGAAGTCAATGTTCTCCGACGGGCGGCCTTCGAAGTCCCCGTGCAGTTGGGCGCGCAGTTCCGTTGCGACCGTGTCGGGCAGCGTCCACGCTAGGACGTCGAGCCCGAGAAGAGGCGCAGCCATGACTGCGGCCTTTGTCGCACGCATATGGTCGGCGTGCCCAGTGATCCCAGTGGTGTCGAACGCGAGGATGCCGTCGCAGGCGGCCGCCTGTGCTGCGCCGATCACGTGCTCGGCCAGTTCGGTGAGGTCCTGCTCGCTGAGGCTCCCATCGGGGTAGTCCAGAAGGTGAACCGTGGTGATACCAAGCTCGCGGGCAGCGGCGGTCAGTTCACCACGGCGGATCGTGGCGAGGTCGCCCTCGACTCCGCGAAGAGTGGACGCCTCTCCCTTGGTGAAGCACAGGACGTCGACGCGGGCCCCCGCGTCGATGAACGTCGAGATGACGGCGCCGAGACCGAAGGACTCGTCATCCGGGTGGGCAACAACGGCGAGGATCGATCGCCAGGGCGGTAGGACTCCGTCGTCTTTGGTCACGCCCCCATTCTCGTTCATCTAGGCCGCCTACTAGGCACCGAGTTGTATCCCTTTTGCCGATTCGTGCGTCTATGTGAGGTAACCGTCCAACTGAAGGGAAGCCCCCATGTCCACGAACGAAAGCGGCGTTGACCGCATCATCCGGGTCGTGATCGCCATCGCTGCCGTTGTCGGAGCCTTCGCCGTCGGTCCGTCCAGCGTGCTCGGCATCATCCTGTTCGTCGTCGCCGCGATCATGCTCGTCACCGCCGCCGTCGGCTTCTGCCCGCTCTACCGCCTGTTCGGGCTGAGCACCAAGAAGAAGGTGTCCGTCTGACGCTGGCAGCGGCCCGGCTGCGCCATTGGTTGGGCGACTTGCTCACTCGATACCCCCCGGGGTATTATTCCGAGCATTCGCCGACCATTGGAGATCGCCCATGTGCAGCCCCGCCATCTGCGGCCAGTGCCGCAAGGTCACCTACTCCGGTTGTGGCCAGCACGTCAGCCAGGTGCTGGCGAACGTGCCGCCCGAGAACCGCTGCACCTGCCGCTAGCGGCAGGCTAGGTCGACCATGACGGGAGCCCCGGGCGAGCGCGTTGACCTGATGACGCTGATCGTCGAGGAGTTGCCCGGACTTCGTCGTTACGCGCGGACTCTGGCGCCTGACGAGCAGCAGGCCGAGGATCTCGTGCAGGACACGGTGGTCCGGGCCATCGAGAAGGGCGCCACGTTCGAGGAGCGCTCCTCTCTGGCGACCTGGCTCCACCGGATCATGCACAACCTCGCCGTCGACGCCGCGCGCCGGCGACGCGAACTGCCCGCCGACCTCATCGACGATGACGGGATCGAGGTGCTGTGGAGGGATGACTCGTACACGGTCGACTCCGCAGCCGTCGTTGAACGGGCCCACGACCGGGCTGCCCTGCAGGATGCACTGCTGCGCATCCCACTCATGTACCGCTCGGCAGTCGTGCTGCACGACGCCGAGGGACTGCCGATGTCGGCGGTTGCGGACATCCAGGAGGTCGGACTATCGGCGGCAAAGCAGCGGCTGCGCCGGGGCCGCATGATGCTCATCACGGAATTGTCTGATGGCAATCATGACCGGGAGTCGAGCGTCCCGATGCGCTGCTGGGACGCCCGAAAGCTGGTGTCCGACTACATGGACGACGATCTCACCCAGCGTGAGCGTGGGCTGCTCGAACAGCACCTGTCGGGCTGCCCCACCTGCCCGCCGCTCTACGCGAGCCTGGTTGGAGTTCAGGCGGCCCTCACGGCGCGCCGTGATCCCGATGACGCAGTGCCGTCGCCTGTCGCCGACCGAATTCGCACGTTGGATGAGAAGCACGATGGATGAGAAGCACGATGGATGAGAAGCACGATGGATGAGAAGTAGGCGGACCTTTGCGCTCTAGGCGCGGAGCATGCGCGCGGTTCGCGCGGCGACGTAGAACCACACGATCGTGAGGGCAGCGGTTGCCAGCAGGCCGACAACCTGAACCGCACCGATGCTGGTGGCCGACCCCACTGCAGTGATGGACAGCGTCATGGCGGCCACCGGGAAGACGAAGCCCCACCAGCCGGGATGAGCGGGCACCCTGCCGGAGCGGCGGATGCGCTGGAGTTCCAGGGCGGCGAGGGCCGCCCACCACAGGCCGAACCCGATGCCCATCGCGGCCACGATGAGTCCGGCCGTCGAACTGGTGAACCCAGGGACGCCGGCCTCGGTGCCGGCCTGCAGGAGGCGCATGAGGGAAAGCCCGATGACGCCCGCGGGTGCCAGCGGGATCCACATTGAGGGTGCCATCGGGGCGGGCAGGGGATTGCTGAGGGC
>Ga0194063_10002897_pt1 | contig 10450 bp, 8 predicted proteins | sample SepL3720m_MetaG_FD_155459 | JGI IMG/M metagenome (GOLD analysis project Ga0194063, IMG submission 155459) | Anoxic zone freshwater microbial communities from boreal shield lake in IISD Experimental Lakes Area, Ontario, Canada - Sep2016-L373-20m | ecosystem: Environmental > Aquatic > Freshwater >...
AGCCCCGTAAGCGTCTTAATTACCAAACCCCTGCTCAAGTCTTTGCTACTCATTTCCCCTGTTCAATTCGAATTGAAACTCCTCCTCATTTTAATTCACTCTGTTGCACTTCGAATTAAAATCTAGGAATAGTCCTCTTGAATGTTCAAAAGTAGACACGAGAGATGATCTCTTAAAATTGGCTCGAAACACTGCTGGTGCACTTGGTATTCATATACCGTCTTGCCATACTTTTGCTACCGAGACCAGAATTTACAATGTTAGTACCTGTGGGAATCGTGTATTAGACGATCTGAGAAGATGGGAAAGAGAAACGAATGCAAAAGGAGATGTTGTTGTTTCCACCACTCCGCACGCATCTCTTGTGGAATAATTGTTTCTCAGTGGTTGTTCCACTTCCCGTTTAAATTTTTCTGTTGTAAAAAACTCTACGAGATTAGTTTGCAATCCTTGAGTATACCCAGTGAAACTCTCTCCAATCATTCTCTTTTGTAAACGCCGGAAGATGTGCTTGTAATTGAAGTTTTTCGCTTTCCGATACTCTCGAACTTTTTAAAAGTGTTGGGTATATTAAAAATTTATCATCGCTTCCTTGGAGGGCGTACAACGAGTCATACACGGTAATTTCTCCCGACTGAGCCCTTTGGTAGTTAATGGCATTCGTAAGAGAATCGGTGGGAATGGCTATAAAAAGGGCACAAAAGAAAATAAAAACTCCAAACGCCATTTGAAAATATTTGTGATAGTTCTGAACAAATAAGGAAGAAAACGAAAGTACGGTGATGATGAGCAGAAAAGGTAAAAACGAATATCCTAAAAATCGGCTGTCGGTAAATCCGTAGGCGTTAATATACAAATTGAGGCGTTGGAAAGACGAAAAAATGAGAAACACCGTGCTGAGGAACAGAAACACGATATTGGCAGAGAGAAGCCGTGAAAAAAACAGCGAATACTGCCGATCTTTAAACGGTTGTATGAGGAAAAAGAGGAACGAAAGATTGAGAACGCACACTATTATGAGTTCCCAAAAACGATTTACTGCGAGTTCGGAATACGAATCATATCCTTTTTTTTCTACGAGATCGGCAACATTGCCCAGGTCATATCCCATTTCTGCAAACACAAACACCGCATAAAAAATATTAAGCCCTAAAATGGTGATGAGTGAGGCGTGTATCCATTTTTTTTGGCTTTCTTCTGATAAAGGATTTCCCTTTTGCTCTAATTCTTCAGATTTTTTTTGCGCGTGTATAACAAAAAACAGTTCCGAAATGAGATACAGGAACAGAAACAAAAAAACGAGGAGATAATGAAAAAAAGAGCGGAATGAAAAATTAAAAATATCGTGCACAATATCGGCAAAGTTTGAATTTGCAGAAGAAAGAAGCCCAAAAATAATGAGAATCAGTGGTAATCCCGTAATCAAAAATATCCCCAATGCCGGGCCAAATGCGGTAACGGTTCGGAGAAAAGAATTTTTTGGCTCTGTTTCTAAGGAGGCCGGAATAAAATATTTCCAAAAACCAAAGATTCCTGCCATTTTCTGCTCTATAAATTCGCTTACTCCCCAAAAATAACGGGGGATAAATGATTTTTCGAGTTGGGGGAAAATAAGGTGCAGATTAAGAAATGAGAACAGCACGAACAGAAATGGCATTTGTCCGCCTTTGGTGGTGGTAATAAAACTGAAAGAGAGAAGAATATACGAAAAAATAAGAACCCCGGAAAAGAGCGAGAAATGCAGTTTTTCAAAAAATCGAGTGAGGAGAAAAAGGTTGGCTCCCAAGATGCTGAGTGCCAAAATGGTATATCCCAATGACGGATGGGAGAGATGTGGGGGAAGAAGGATCATGCCTAAAATGCCTACAAGGGAAGGAACCGCCAGGGCCAAAGCAAAATGGGGAATATTTTTTTCAGACATATAGGCAAAAAATGATCTCTGCCATTTTCCGCTTTTTGAGCGGCAATAATCAATCTTTCTTTCTGTCGGTTGTCGATGTATATTTTTTTTACTTTTTGATTTTCCGATGTGGAGACATTTTGCTTTTTGGGGGCTGCTTATTACTCTTCTTCTCTCCTGGAGTGCATGGGGGATTGTGTATACCAAGGTTTCCCCCATAGAATCTCCTGCGGTTGCTTTCCCTGCATTTTATGCCACGCTGTTTTTTGCCCTTTCTTCCTCATTTGCGCTTTTTGGGGCGCTTTCTAAAAAAGTATTTTCTCCGGCACGGTCATCCTTTTCGTGCCTCCAAACTTCTGTTCGGCAGGGAATTATTATGGGGGTTATTGCGCTTATTGCCCTTGGATTTCAGCAATTTTCTCTTTTTAACGCTATTGTGGCGATCTTGCTGCTTTTAATGGCGGTTTTTGTAGAGGCGTTTTTTTGGGAGAAAAAGTAGAGACGCCCCGGAGGGGCTTCTATCCCAAAAATATTGTATTTCCCCTTTTCTTATGGATTCTTTTTTGCCCTTTTTTCCCGTTTTTTTTCTGGCGATGTGGTTGGGAATCAGTGCTTTATTGTCCACCATGGGAGGTTGGAAAAATCTGGCACAACGATTTCCCGCTCCTTCATTTGTTACTGGGGAACGCTTTTCTTTTGCTTCCGCTGCATTTGGGAATCTGAGCCTTTTCCCGGTGCGCTATAACCGGTGTTTGGTTTTTACTGTTGGTGAGACAGGGTTTTTTGTCTCTCCGTTTTTCTTCTTTCGATTTTGGCATTCACCCATTTTTATTCCTTGGGAATCAGTAGTATCGGTGACGCCAGAAAAATATTGGTTCTTTTCTCGTTCCGTGGTGAAAATTTCTGAAACGGAAACGCAAATAGGGGTTTTAGGGGACGCAGGAAAAGGAATTTTAGAGGCGTACGAAAAATATTCTACATGAGATCTTCCAGACTCATCCTTTTTCCTGTTTTTTCTGTACCTTTCTTTTCGTCCTCCCGAACCAGTTTTTCCTCTTCCTTCGCTTTTTTCCGGTCTTCTAAGATTTCCTGAATTTGGAGTGTTTCTTTTTCTTCTCCTAAGATTTCATATGCTCGTAACAGTGATTTGAGGGTTTGATTCGACATTTCTTCCAAAATATCGCTCTGCTCTTTTTCCAAAATATCTAAAATTTCATGCGTAATATGCTGATTAATGTGCTGGTTTACAATCTTTTTAATATTGTCGTGCACCCGTGGGAAAAGGCTTTTGGTAGAGAGCGAAACATCTTTTTCGGGGTGTAAAATAAGTTCTACGAGATGCTCGATAGAATGCTCGTGATTCATTTTTGCCAAGGCGATAGCCGCGTGTTTGCGGAGATGGTGATTTTCTGGATTTTCTGCCAAAATTTTAATAAGCCGGGGGATTTCCTGGATGGATTCGGTCTCTCCTACGGCGTAAATTCCACTCTGGAGGACTTCGTCATCTTTTGATTCTAGCATTCCCGCCAATGCCACCGTGAGTTTCATACGGTATGGAATAAACTGCCAGAGGGCAATAATGGTATTAGAGCGCACCAGAGGGTTGGGGTGATTGAGAAATTTTTCGAGGTAATATCCCGCAGAGATATCGTGAAAAAGCCCGCAAACCCGAATCGCTCCCGAAATCGTGTCGGGATCCTTTGATTCCAATGATTCTAAGAGAAAGGGCACAATATCGGCGTGCTGAATATTGCGAAATACTTTGATAACTGCCGACTTAATTTTTTTAGAATGCGTCGTATGGAAGAGGGTTTGAAGCGCTTCAATAACGCGGTGTTTGGCGAATGACTGCCCCATAAAATGGCTTCCCAAGCCTTTAAATTCTACCAGGCTTTCTACCGCTGCCAGTTTTACTTCCGGAGAGGGGTCCTCAAAACACTTGACGATTTCAGGAATCGCATTGGTATCCCGAATTTGCCCCAGGGTGAGGAGAATTTTTGATCGGACTCGTGGTTTTTCATTCTTAAAATTTAAGACTTTTATCAGGTGTACGCCCGGATCTTTATGCCCTTTTTGAGAAAGAATCTCAATCGCGTCCAATTTTTCTGGAGCATGACCAGAGGTTTCTAAGTTTTTTCTGGCGAGCAGTGTGTATTTTTCTCCGAGAGAAAAAGAGGTAAGGAGCCATCCTCCCAAGAGAAAGAGAATAGAAAGAGAGAGGAAACTCGAGAGAAATGCTTCATCATGATGGGAGACATACTGGAGAAGGAAAATAATGAGCGTTCCCAAAAGCATTCCAAATGGGCGAGCAATTCCTTCTAAAAATTCTTTTGCCCGTTCCCGTACTCGTGGTCGAAAAACATAAAATGAAGAGTGATACGCATTGCGTGCCAATCCTCCAAATGCTTCAAAAACTCCTTTGGTAGCCGTTGCGGTTACAAAGGAAAAACTGAGCATCATGGTCAATGAGGAGAGAAAAACGAGTACTGGATTGAGTATAATGGTACGCACCATCCCAAAGCGCTTAATAATGCCAGATGCTATGAAAAGCTGGAAAAACAACACTACGCCATGGATCCCAATGTGCACGAGCCCCAGTCCGTGGGTTAACTGATTTGCCACGGAATCTCCACCATGCGCACCACCAGTAAACGCGTGCTTTACCGCAGTGGTATACTGAAATTCAATGAGGTTAAATACTAACCATTGCACCACCACCGCAAAAAACAGGGCTTTCAGGAATGGATTATTAAAAATGTGTTTAAGACTCTCTTTAATTTCTCCCCATCCTCCCAGTCGTTCAAATTCATCCTGTTGAGAGTGTGGTTTTGGAATGGGGTCGAGTTTTTGCACAAAAAAGTAGAGCAGGGGAGAGAATAGTGCCCCAAAAAATGCCCAGATGATGAGAAAATCTACCGCCTCTACGAGATGTAAAGAGATTCCAAATCCGGTAATGAGCCCGGCAAAAATACCACCAATGGGCTCTGCCGATTCAATAATTGGAAAAGTTCGCTCACTTTCCAGCGGAGAAAAAAGCTCTTCCGTAAAAAGGGAAAGGGCAATGTTCATTTGTGTTGCCACTACGGAATACGCCAGAATGAGAACCGAAAAAAACAAAAATGGGTGTGCGCCATGGAGAAAAAAACCACTCAGCGCGAGAATAAAAAGGATTACTCCTCCAATTCCCAATGCTTCCGGTTTCGGGAAGTTCCGCAAGATGTTAGAAAGGGCTAAAGTTCCACCAATGGCAAAAATTGCCTGAAAAATATAGAGATATGGAAGGTTTTCAAGTCCCATATCTCCCACAAAAAGAGCAAGAATAACCGTAAACCCTAAAATTGTTGCGGTGTGCAGTACAAATTTAAGAATCCAGGAAATAGAAACACGACGAAATTCATGCGGAGCAATATTTAAAACCCGAGTGAGCAGATGTTTGAACAGAATTTGCATTTTTGTTTTTGTAAAGAGAACCGAAATAATTTTTTGTTTTTTCCAAATGAAAAATTTCGCCCCATTGTACCAAAAATTTCTCATAACGGGAACTCATTTTTTGTTTTTTTTTGAGAAATGTTTTTTTGCTCTTATTTTTTGTTTTCGCTTCCCATGGAACAGAGTGTTAAAAAATGGATTTTGGAAATGGGCATTACCGAAAGTCGGTTCCCCCGTCGGAGTAACGGCATATCTTCTAAAATTGGAATAGTGCGCATAGCAGAGAGGAACACTGGATTTTTGAATTTTCCTTCTGCCTGAACATCTACCATAAACCATCGCGGATTTTTTGCTGAAGAAGCGGCGTCTGGATGCTCTGATAACGGGTCCCATGCGGTAGAGTCGGGGTATCCTTCGTGTACAATTTTTACCGTCCCTATGGCATGGGGCAATGCTCCATTGGAGTGGTAGAAAATCCCCAGATCGCCTTCTTTCATTTCATCGCGCATAAAATTGCGAGCTTGGTAGTTTCGGACACCGTCCCAAGAAGTAGTTTTTTTGGGAGCGTTTGCGAGGTCATCATACGAAAAACATTTTGCCTCGGATTTAAAAAGCCAGTAGTGCATATTTCAGGAAAAAATTTTGTGGAGACTTTAAAACAATTGTCCGGCTTCTTCGAGATCCTTTTTTGGTACTGCAACCGTTGGTGTTGTCAGCTTTTGCACGCTTTCCTTTTGTTCATCTACGCTTTCTGTTAATTTTTTAAAATCCGAATCCTTAAATTTTATAGTTTTCATGTTTTTGAGCACGAGGGAAAGCTCTTTTTGAAAACTTCCCGAGAGATTGGTTCGCTCTTCCAGGACCTCAAACGCTTTTTCCGCAAACAAAATATTGGCGGTATTTTGGTGCCGAATAAAATGCTCAAATCGCGCTAATGTTCCTACAATGGTTTCCCGTTCCTCTGGACCAAAGTCTTCTAAATTCTCATACTCTGTAATGCGTTTGTACGAAGAAAGGATTGCCGGAAGCGCCTCAGGTGAAACCACAAAAAAGGTATATCCGTCTAATACTTCTTCTGTTTTTTTGAGGGTTGCAATCGCCTCAGTGGGGACGATAAAAAAGACATTTTTATAAATCTGTGAATTTTTTTTAAGCTTTAAAACGGTGCTTTTAAATTGGGCGTTCAGGTATGTTTGGAGATTTTCCGAACGGGAAACTTTGGCATCAAAATAGAGGTATTGCCCTAAAAATCCCACTAAAAAATCGGGTTTAAAACTGCCATCAAACATTTCCGGAAGATTGTTATTATCAAAGCACGAAAAGCCAATTTCTGGTCTCTGGCAAACTTCTCTGAGCCGTGCAATAACCTCATTTTCATGATTATTCCACAGGCGATCTCGTTCTTCTAATTCTCTTTTTCTTGCTTCTTCATCTTCCCGAATAACGCGCTGTTGCTCTTTTTCTAGCTTTTCTCTGGAATGCTCTAGCTTTTCAATTTTTTCCAAGAACTCTTTTTCCCGTTGTTCTTTTTCGGCTTCAAATCGGGAAAGCTGTTTTTTCACCTCATTATTTTCGGTTTGGAGGTGTTCGGCACTGTTTTGAAGCTTTTCGTTTTGCGCCCAGAGCTGCTTATTTTTTCCCGTTGCTTCATTTTTTTCATTTCGCTCTTGTGCCAATTCGGCAGACAGTTTCCCAAGTTCTGCAAACTTTTGTTCCAATTCCGTCTTCATTCGGATATTTTCTTCAAAAAGCCTCTTTTGCTCTTCTTCTAAACGAATTTTTTCATCATCTGTTTTTTCGGGTGTAATCCCAAAAAATACCTTCCAGCCAATGCCTCCCAATGCCACCAAAATCGCAACACCCAAAAAAATATCCATAATTTTTGAAATAAAATCAGAAAAAATGGTACCGGGAAAAGAAGTATATTTGCCATATCTTTTTTAAAGAAAATCCAGGGAATGATTTTGAGATTTTATACTTTTCGGAATTCATCGCCCGAAAGTCCCGTTGCTCCAATAATTTTCCTTTCCACTCCAGGAGAAATTGTTTTTCCGCCATGGTTTGGAACGATGACTCTTATTTCTTTTTTTCCAAAAACAACATGAGAACCTTTCCCATGTCGAAGAAGTGTAAATCCCAAATCTTTTAATTTTCGAGAAACTTCTCTGTAGGTATAGGGCATTTATGCGTAGGAAAGAGAAGATTTTTGCACGGAGGGGAGAAATGTATCGGCAACCATTTCTACCACAAATGAGAGCTCTTTTAACGCTTCTTGCTCGGTATATCCAAAAGCATACAGTGTATTTGGTGCTTCTTGTACTTCTGCTAAATATCCGTCTCCGTCGGGAATAATGGTAATGTTCATACATGGGAGAAAACTGTTTCCATTGTACATATCCTAAAAGGTGAAATGCAATGGGCTTACAAATTCGCCAAAATATTTTCAGGATTTTCTTGTTCCCGGGTGTATTTTTGCTTTTTGTAAAGGCTTGGTGTGTTCTGTCATCCCCGCGCAGGTGGGGATCCATCCACTTTCTCAGGATCCATTAATCCTGTATTTTATAAACACTTTCAAAATCCGTTATGAAAGAGTACCGATTTTTTGTTTACATTTTGGCAAGCAAGAGAAATGGGACTCTCTATATCGGAGTAACCAATGATATACTCCGCAGAGTATATCATTGGTTACTCCGTGCTTTTGAAGGATTTACAAAAAAATATGATGTAAAAAACTTGGTGTATTACGAAGAATACCCTGATATTAGAGAGGCAATTATTCGAGAAAAACAGATGAAAAAATGGAGTAGAATCTGGAAAATTTCGCTTATTGAAAAAGAAAATCCTGTGTGGAAGGATTTGTATGAGGATTTTTTGGAGGGGTAGTTCTGTCATTCCCGTCCCAGCGGAGGCGGGGAACACGGGAATCCATCCTATAAGAATGGATGGATCCCCGCCTGCGCGGGGATGACAGGAGACGGGAATGACAGAACTACAAACTTGCCAAAATATTTTCAGGGTTTTCTTGTTCCCGGGTGTATTTTTCAGCTTCGGTAAAAGCTTCTCGCTCTATAAGTTTGAGGGTTTTTTCTAATTCCGCATTTGCCAGAGCAATTTGTGCTTTAGCGTTTTGGATATACTGGAGTGCCGCTTGTTGTTCGGGGGTAATAAAAGTATGAGGATATTATTTCGCCAGATTCTCAAACTTACGGATTGCAGCTAGTGTTTTTGGACCAATTTTTCCATTTACAGTGTTTTCAGGATACCCAAAGGCTATTTGAACCTGTTTTCCAAAGGCAATAAGAGAGGCTTCTGAATTTTTATTAAGCGGTATTCCCAAAGATTTAGCTATGCTAAAATTAATTTCTTTCCAATCTCCCTGTTTATAATTAGTAATAGTTATATTTTTTAGGGTATCACCCTTCACAGTATTGAGAATTTCTGCTTTTCTGGAAGAAATAGGTTTATTTTCTATTTCTTCTCCAAAAGCAGGTGCAATAATATTCGGCATTTGTAATGGCTTAGCACCAACGCTTTGGGCTACAGCATTAAGAGCATTATCCTTCGCGGTTATAGTTGTTACTAAAACCTTATCTGCCCATGCTCCTAGTTCTCCGCCTTTTTGAGAAAGCCCTTGGAACATATTTCTCATTTGTTGAAAGCCATTGCTCAATGAAGGAAGAGTAATAGATACTTTTCCTAATTCTGTGTATAAATTTTCTATATCTTGAAGTAATGCTTCTTTTGTAATCCTGTTTGCACTATATATTGCCTTCATTACTTCAGGATCTTTTAAGAAACTGTTTAGTTCTGAAATTTTTTGTACTAGTTCTTTTCCTTCTGAACCTATTAAAGCGTTTCTTCCATTGATTGTAATAAGGGAATTTCGAGCCGATTGCACGCTGTTCTCTATTTTCCCCAATAATTTTGCACCTCCTTGGAGAATTTCCGATCGAGACATATCCGTCATATTCTTTATAACTTTTCCGCCTGTTTCGGAGATGGAAGTTATCATGTTATCAATCTTTTGTATTGCCCAATCCAAAGCTGCTTTCATGGATGCAGAAATTCCTTCAATAAGCTTTGCTGCCACAAGATTTCGTTTAAGACTATTAAATTGGCTTATATATTGGGAAGATTCTTGTAATCCTAATTGACCAGATGTTTGTGCTGCCTTATATGCTGCATCTAGCTCTTTTATTTGATTCGTAAGTGCTTCCACATTATTGGCTTTTGCCCAAGTGGTAATATTTTCATTTATATTGGCAAAAGCTTTTGAAAGACCTTCCGGCATAGAAAGTTTAATTTCTGGCATTTTTGGCAATTTTATTTCTGTCGTTAAGACACCTTTTGCCCATTCTCCTACTGCACCGCCTTTGTCCGCTATACCCGAAAGCATATCCCCCATTCGCTCATACGCACCTTTTAAAAGAGAGGAGGGATATGTTTTTACATGAGAACCTAGTTGTTGATAAAGATTCTGTATTGCTTCTTCATCTGTAGAATTTAATCTTTTGGCAAGATTTTGATTTGGAAGGTTTTTTAAGGTACTTTCTACATTAGCAATCTTATTTTCTATTTGTGCAACTAAAGCTTTTCCTTCTGCTCCAGTCATATTTTTTCCTGTAAATTCCAAAAGTGCTTTTTGTGCCGATCGTGCATTTCCCACTATAGAATCCGCTATTTTATTTGCCATTTGAACCACTTCTGAACGATTCGGGTTGACCATGTTTTTTGCCCCTTGAGCAACCTTGTCACCCATATTTTGTGCGGATTGACTGATGTTTTGAACGGTATTCTGAAGTGATGCACTCATCGCTTGTGTTTGTAGTATTGCCCAATCCAAAGCTGCTTTCATGGATGCAGAAATTCCTTCAATAAGCTTTGCTGCCACAAGATTTCGTTTAAGACTATTAAATTGGCTTATATATTGGGAAGATTCTTGTAATCCTAATTGACCAGATGTTTGTGCTGCCTTATATGCTGCATCTAGCTCTTTTATTTGATTCGTAAGTGCTTCCACATTATTGGCTTTTGCCCAAGTGGTAATATTTTCATTTATATTGGCAAAAGCTTTTGAAAGACCTTCCGGCATAGAAAGTTTAATTTCTGGCATTTTTGGCA
>Ga0194063_10002898_pt1 | contig 10448 bp, 7 predicted proteins | sample SepL3720m_MetaG_FD_155459 | JGI IMG/M metagenome (GOLD analysis project Ga0194063, IMG submission 155459) | Anoxic zone freshwater microbial communities from boreal shield lake in IISD Experimental Lakes Area, Ontario, Canada - Sep2016-L373-20m | ecosystem: Environmental > Aquatic > Freshwater >...
AATCTAGTGGATGAGTTTTGTGGTGTCCAGCTTTATTTGTGGGTAATCCCCAGCCCTTGAGGGGAGAGGGTTGGGGTGAGGGTGGTTCGGGAGAAGGATGGGGACAAACATCCTGTCCTTCTCATAAGAGCTTTAGCGAAGGAGGATCTCTTTGTGGTCTTCGCGGCCTTCTTGTTCAAACTCTTTATCTTGCCGATAGGGCGTCCAATTCCAATTCGAAGAGAAGATCCGCGCGGCAAATGTCGTTTTCCGCGAACAACAAAGGGAACGGAGGCAGCCCACGGCGGGCGGCGCGTTCACGGAAAATGGCGGAATCCTGGTCTGCCTTGACATAGGCAATGGCCCGACTGGCGTCTCGCCAGGACATCCCCCGCGACTCGAGAAGCGCCTGGACAACATCGAGCGTCAAGTCCATCTGTCCCGCAACGTCGCCGATTCGGGCGGTATGACCTTCCGGGGCAATGCTGGCCGTCCCGGATATCGTCAACCGCCGGTACCCCGGACAGGTTATTTCCACGGCACGGCTGAATGAACTGCGATAGGCGGTGGCAGGGCATTGCAGGGGGGACGAAACCTCCTTCACACACACTTCGTTCTCATGTCCCGAAAGGGGTCGCACAGCAAGCGCCTCCGCGACCAGGGCGGCCCCGTGGCGATTTCCGCCCCCGACGCCGGTACTGGCCGGCACCAGACCGTCGAACACGCCCCGCTCCGTGAAGAACCGCGTCCGAACCGCGTTGAAGTCGTCATACCAATCGAGAATGTGATCCAGGTAAAACCAGGTTCGCACGACGTGGCCGAACGTCATCCCGGCGAGCGCGGCGGCCGCCTCAATCCTTTCGAGCACATCACGCGTCTGCCGTTTGCGATCTCCCCCGGGATTCAGGCTGGCGATCCCGCCCAGATGGCCATACTCCGCCACGCCGTCCGAGAACACACTGCCCACCGCCTCCCCGTCAAGCATGAGTCGCCGAACCGGGACGCCACTGACGGCGTGGACGTGCGTGCCGGTCAACCGGGCTCCGGGAGACTTGCCTTCGTCCAGCCAGGTCACCGGCCATTTCACCTCGCCGCACACCGTGGACAGGGCCGAACGCTCCACGTCGTCGGGAATCGAGGCCACGCCAAAAACCTCCTGCCGCAACACCGTGGCCCCTTCGGCCCTCACCACCGCCCAAGCCTTCTCCAGAAGCGCCTGAAGATCCATGCCGTCGTCAGGACGGACGGTGAGAAGGATTTCCTTCAGCGCACCTCGCGAAAGGATCACCGTCTCCATTCCTTCGGCGTATCGGCGTTCAATACCCTGAGGCACAACGGGACTCTTATACATGAATCACTTTCATGGACAAACTTCCTGAATGACACACGTCGAGACATTCTCACCATTTCAGGAACGATGCAATTCTCAATATGGAAATGGGGCACTGACGAGGGGAAATATCAGATGCCCGGAGGACTTGTAGTAACCGGCGTCCTCGCCGGTACTGCGCGAAGAGGGAATTTTTCACACCCGCTTCGCTCAAGTTCGCTAAGGGCACGAAGAAGAGAAAGACTGATCCGGTGAAAATGTGGCGGTATTTTTTATTCTGGCAGGATCCCGGTCGATCCTGTTGCGTCAATCTGGTCTCCCGCCAGAATAAAAAATCCCGCCACGGTTCCTTGAAGAGGAGTCGAAGGAACTTATAGGAAACAGACATCCTGTCCTTCATTTTCTCAGGGGAAGAGCAAAGCGCCTGTAGTAACCGGCGTCTCGCCGGTACCGCGCGAAGAGTGCCGCCGACACGGCGGCTACTACAGAAGAGGGAGAACATTGGGGAAGAGCGAAGCGCCTGTAGTAACCGGCGTCTCGCCGGTACCGCCCAAAGAGTGCCGCCGACACGGCGGCTACTACAGAAAGAGGGAGCACCGAGTATGTATGGGGATGAAGGGTGCCTTCGGGAAGTCGTCGGACAGGTCCCCTCTCCCTTGAGGGGAGAGGGTTGGGGTGAGGGTGGTTCAGGAGAAGGATGGGGCAATCCTGTGGGAAACCGCCTTGTCGTCAACCAGAACAGGAGTCTGAATGTCTGTGCAGGGGCAGATCGGATCAGGTAACCCCTCACCTCAATCCTCTCCCCCAAGGGGAGAGGAAGGATGGGAACAAACATCCTGTCCTTCCAGGGGGAAGAGCAAAGCGCCTGTAGTAACCGGCGTCTCGCCGGTACCGCCCAAAGAGTGCCGCCGACACGGCGGCTACTACAGAAAGAGGGAGCACCGAGTAAGTATGGGGATGAAGTGTGCCTTCGGGAAGTCGTCGGACAGGCCCCCTCTCCCTTGAGGGGAGAGGGTTGGGGTGAGGGTGGTTCGGGAGAAGGATGGGGCAATCCTGGTGGAAACCGCCTTGTCGTCAACCAGAAGAGGAGTCTGAATGTCTGTGCAGGGGCAGATCGGATCAGGTAACCCCTCACCTCAATCCTCTCCCCCAAGGGGAGAGGAAGGATGGGAACAAACATCCTGTCCTTCCAGGGGGAAGAGCGAAGCGCCTGTAGTAACCGGCGTCTCGCCGGTACCGCCCAAAGAGTGCCGCCGACACGGCGGCTACTACAGAAAGAGGGAGAACCGAGTAAGTATGGGGATGAAGTGTGCCTTCGGGAAGTCGTCGGACAGGCCCCCTCTCCCTTGAGGGGAGAGGGTTGGGGTGAGGGTGGTTCGGGAGGAAGGATAGGACAAACATCCTGTCCTTCCAGGCAAGAGCGAAGCGCCGATCCTACTCGGTCTTTTCAGCCGCCTTGGCAACCGGTTTCTCAACTTCCTTCACCGGTTCCTTCACGGCGGGTTTTGCTTCCGGCTTGACGGTCGGCTTTGCCGCGGGTTTCAAAGTCGTTGTGGGAGCAACGGCCGCGGGAGCGTTCTGCTTGATCTTGTATTGCTTCACGATCGCAGCAGCCGCCGGATCCTCTTTGGAGAGATCCACGAGGTCGGACAACATGGCCTTGAGTTTCTCCTCGGCCTGCACGCTCTGGGTTGTCGCCTGCCAGACCTGGAACTTCACATCCTGCAGATTCACAGACTGACGGACCGTGACGGTCAGGGTCCACCCCAGGATCATGAGGAAGGAAATCAAGGTTAACAACACCGGCACAAAGGCGCTGTGGCCCTGTTGGGTTTGTTCGGGTGTATCGAAAGCCGGATTCTTGACGCCGTTACTCATTGCCCACCTCATTGTTTCCCTTGGTCGTTGTATTGGCAGAAGGCGGCACGCTGTTGGAGGCGCCGGCCTGCACGGTGTAACCATACCGCTTCAACAGCATGCGCAAATCGCGATCATTGGCCGAGGCATTGGCCATGTCCTGAAGAATCGCCGCGCTGATCTGTTGTCCTTGCGGACCCAAAACGCCATTGTTAATGGCCGCTTGCTGGGCCTGCAAATTTTGCTGGGTCTTGTCGTTGACCGCCGATAATACGACGATGGCAAATGCGAATACCACCGAGGCGCCCGCCAATACGACGAGCCAAGTGAACTGCGATGTTCTCATCCAACCTCCCCTTATTTCCTGTTTATTATCACGACCCTATCCAGTCAGCGTCTCCGCTCGACCCTGACGCGGCACCCCACCGTGAAGCACCGATTGGCAATCACTATACAAAGAGAAACGGCAACTCGTCTACTGAATTCCGCAAGGACTGGGCTCTATCCCGGAATGGCGCTTACTTAGGGGACTTTTCTGATTCGTAATCGTAATCGCAATCGTAATCCTCTCTGGGGCAATGGATTACGATTACGATTAACATTGGCGTCCCAGAGGACGCCGGTTATTAGGTTACTGGTTGTTCGTTGTTAGGGAATTCGTGAATATTCAGATCATCTCGATCCATGTCATTTACGATTTATCAATGTCTTCCTGTTGCCATCCTTCCTCTCCCCTTGGGGGAGAGGATTTAGGTGAGGGGTTTCGGGATCCGTTCTGTCCATGCACAGACATTCAGACTCCTCTCCCTGATAAGAGGAGTCTTCACTGAGGATCGACTCGGATCGAAACACCCTCACCCCAACCCTCTCCCCTCAAGGGAGAGGGGGCCTTCCGACGACTTCGCGTGTTGCCGGTTATCAAGATCGACTTGTCTCCTATGGGACGCCAATGTACGATTAAGATTACGATTAGGATTAAGATTAAGATTAAGATTAAGATGGAAAATCAATCTTAAGTAAGCGCTATTCGCCTCTATCCCGCGCCCCGTTCGGCGGCGACCTTGGCCAGATGGCGCTCCAGGTACGGATCGAGCGGACTCCGGCGCTCGCGAAAGAGTGTATTGAGCAGTTCCACGGCAGCAAACGTAACCGCTGGGCTGCAACATGGAACGCCTATGGAGGGGAGAGGGTGTCAGTTCTCAAACCAGAATACGATTGAGGGTTGCGATGGTGCGGCGCACTTTTGAATCAGGCCATTCGTAGGGAGTGCGAACCAGAAGTGTGCGCTTGAGCAGATCGTCGGTTTGCGTCATGGGTTGGTCATAGTTTGTCCGGATCGCGCGATTGGCGGGGTGCTTGAAGCAATCCCAGTCCGGATGGTGTCCGCCCACGCGGCCGCTGACGACGCCCCAGGCGGAGTAGACATGACGTCCGGAATTGATGGGCCGGTGCAGACTCACATGCTCCTTCAGGAGGGTCTCCGCCTCCACGGCCGCCGCTTCTGACGGCGCCTGGATCAGGAAACACACGCCGCAGTTACCGGCCTCGTCATGCGTTTCAACCAGGCGGAAGCCCGCGGGCAGGCGCAAACCCTCCATGAACAGGCGCCGGATGCGGCGCAGACGGGTCAGGATGCAGTCCAACCGGCGGACCTGTTCGCGAAGAATGGCGGCATTGAGGTCATTGAAGCGGAAACTGCCGCCGCAGAAAAAGGCCTCGCTCATCACGCCGGTTTCGGGCCAGACACTGCAACTGCCATCCTGGGCCATAAAGGCGCGTTCCGCCAGTTTGGCGTCGGAGGTGACCACCACGCCGCCCTCGCCGCAACTGAGGATCTTGTACTGGTTGAAACTGAAGGCGGCCATGTCGCCCCAGGCGCCGAGGCGGCGCCCGCCGTAACTTCCGCCGACGGCCTGGCAGCAGTCCTCCAAAATGCGGAGTCCATGCTGTTTTGCGAGGCGACGGATGGCGCGCATATTGCAGGGCATCCCCTGCATGTGGACAGGGATGACGCAGGCGGTGTGACGCCGGATCTTGCGTTCCATGTCCACCGGGTCGAGGGTCAGCGAGTCGTCGATGCCCACGAGGATCGGGATCGCCCCGACGGCGGTCACGGCGAGGGCGGTGGAGACGAAGGTGTAGGCGGGAACGAGCACGGAGGAGCCCGGCCCGATTCCCATGGCCTGCAGGGCGCAGATGAGGGCGCCGGTGCCGGAGGTGACTCCGATCGCGGTCTTGACACCCAGCAGGTCGGCCCATTCGCGCTCAAAAGCGGCGGTTTCGGCGCCGCCGTAGCGGAAGAATTTCCGCTGCTTCATCACGCGCGCCACGGCGCGCAGTTCCTCTTTTCCCATTTCGTACATCAGGTCACTCCCCTGGGTTTATGCGACCGGGTGCGCCATGGCCTTGCGCGAATCAATTTCGGTCCGGATGGCGTGCATGCGGGCGCGGGACAGCGGATAGAACAGGATGGAAATCAGCCCCACGATAAACCCGAGGGGTTGGGAGATGACCACGGCCACCAGCCAGAAATGCATGGTCGCCTGGGTTTGCTGGGGAAGTTCACTGTTGAAACCCGAGATGACCAGCACGGCGCCCTGTAACGCCAGGGAGAGGGCCATCGCGAGATTTTCGACGACGCCGAAAACGGAACTGTAAAAGGCCTCGCGGCGGTGCCCGAATTTCAATTCGTCGTAGTCACAGATATCGGCCAGCATCGAACTCTTGATCATCGGCATGGTGTTGGTAAAGACGCCGATGAGAACGGCGGAGATCAGGCAGGGCCACTGGAAGGTGATGGCGTGTCCCACCGCGCCCCATGGCACCTTCAGCGACAAGTACGCCCCGTCAATGGTTGTAAAGGTGAATCCCAGGGAACCATAGGCGACGGCGCTCATGGCCAGCAGGAACAGCAAGGCGGCCTTCTTGCCGATCCGGGTGGCGAGCCTCGCGATGGGTGCTGTGGCCAGAAGGCTGGCCACACTGATCGTATTGTACATCACGGCGCGACTGGTGGTTCCCAGGTTCTGGTCGCCCTTGCCGACGTAGTAAATCAGGAGGAAGAAGAAGAAGAAGCCCGTGACATTCATGGCGAACCGCATAATGAAATTGCTTACGACAAGCAACCAGAACGGCTTGTTGTGAAAGGTCATTCTGACCGCTTCGAAGAAGGGCACCTTCTTTTCACCCTTATGGTCGGCCAGTTTTTCGCGACAGAAGAAAATCGCGGGCAGGCCGGTGACCATGATCAACACGGCCATGATCATGCTGACATAGACAACGCCTTCCGATCCTTTTGCCACTTGAGACCGCGTGCCCTCGAACCACACGCACATGGGTAGGAACCACGGGCCAATGAATCCCGCTATGGCGCTCGTGTATGAACTCCACTTGAATAACTGGGTGCGCTCGTTGTAATCGGTGGTCATTTCATAGCCCATCGCCCCGGCGGCGGTTCCGTAGGCGGCCTGCCCGATGTTGCCCAACAGCAGGAACATCGTGGCGATGAAAATAAATGCACCCCAGTTCCAGAGGCCATCCGACTTGGGCACATGCCACAGCATCAGTCCGAGCACGGAGCAGAGGATGATCCCCCCCATCATCCAGGGTTTGCGCCGACCCCAGCGGGATCGCGTGTTATCGCTCAGGTGGCCGATCAGCGGGCCGGTGATGAACCCGGCGAACATAGGGAGGGATTTGGCGAGATTGACCAGATTCGGGTTGTAGTGCAGGGCGTTGATGTAGATCTGGTTGACCAGGACGGCGAAGTTGCCGATGATGCCGCCGGTAAAACCGCTCAATGACCAGAAGAAGCGGGTCTTGGTCGGCACCTCCTGGTGCGGATGCTTGATTTCCTCAACGCTCTCCTTGTCGATCAAGTGCTCCATGGTATGTATTCCTTTTAGCCCATTGAAAAAGCAGAGCACGGTAGCACTCCCCCGCGGTCAGGGCAAGCACCGCGTGGAGAGAATGGGGTTCTTATGTTTTCACCGGCACGGGTGAGGTCAGTTTTGACTTCACGTTGCCGTGTCGGTCACGCCACAACCGAACGGTGACCGGACCATGGGGCGTCGGCACTGTACCGGAAACGTTTCCAAGCGAACCCAGCGTCGGGGTGAAAAGAATGCGCGCGAAACCATCGACTGACGGATCCGGTTCGACCCCGAGGATGGTCTGGAGGAATTCGATCGGCGGCGAAACCGACCACGCATGGCAATCGCTCCGCGAAGTCACACTCGACCCTTCCGGCCAGGTCGTGAGTCCGGTGCCGTCGAGGGCCTGTTCCCACGGGGCGAGCAACTCGAAAAACCGGTCGCGCAGATCCGCCCGTTTCAAGGCCTGCATCACGTAATACCGGTAATAAAAGGTGCCGGGTTGGGTGATGGTGGTGTCGTCGAGCGCGCGATCCAGGATGGCGCGGGCCCGTGCGGTCGGCCACGCCCCGGCGAGAATGGCCTGAACCTGGGCGTGCAGACTGAAACTCGCATGCCGCGCGGTGTCGGCCAATAATCCGCGTTTGGCGTCCCAGCACCGGGCAAGCGTGGCGCGGATGAGTGACTTGGACAGTTTGCGCCAGCGCGCCGCGCCGTCGGGTTCGAGTCCGGCCATCCATTGGCATGCCTCGGCAAAGAGGAGGGTCAGAAGGGATGAGCCTCCGTCGTCATCCTGGGGCGCGTTTCCGCAAGGGAATTCCTTCGCCCAGTCCATGAACGGGGCATAATCGATACGGCCCAGCATGCCGTCCGGGCGCAGTTTGAGTTCGAACCATTCCAGCGCCTCGCGCGCACCCGGCAGGTATCGCCGCAGAAAGTCGCGATCTCCGCGATAGATGCGGAAATCGTGCAGCATGCCGATCCAGTAGAGCGCATAGGTCGGCAACGTCTGCATGGATCGGGACGGGAACTTGCACAGGGTCAATCCGAGCGGTGAGCGCGAGGCGTTAAAATCGTCGATCGCCTTGCGGGCAAGCCGGTCATCGTTGGCGACCAGGTAATGGAATACGGCCTGTACGCGCGTGTCGCCCGGAAACTGCATCTGCTCATAGTGCGGGCAGTCGAAGAAGGTTTCGTGCGAACACAGCCGCACGGTTCGCCAACTGACATCCCAGAACTTCCGGTAGGCCGAAAACCGCGCCCGCTGCTTCAGCGGGTAGCCTGAGAACAAAACCTGCACATCGTCCACAGTCAGGGGTTCGGAGTCGGTGGTGATCGTCAGTTCAAGGTATCGGAAAGCGCGGAACCACAACGTCGTAAAAGTCCGGGTCTTCCCCCCGTCGGGCAGAAACTCGTCGCACTGGCCCCAGATTTGCTTGCCTTCGGTGACATCGCGGTTGCCCTTCACGAACCCCTCGCCGGTGAAGGGGGATTCGGCGCTGATCATCCTGATCCGCGCGCCTTTCCCGCCCGACACGGTCAGCACGGGATAGGCATTGGTGAGTTCACGCATGTCCAGCAGTACACGCCGCGTCGTGTTTGCCGGAACGGCAACCCGGCGGAAGTCGGGAAACCGCTGGAGGCGTTCCTCCATGGCCGGCAAGGGATCCGGTTGAAGAACGTGCTGGAGCGGGATGTTGCCCCACGGGTTCGCCGCCTTTTCACAGACCACCTTCGCGGACGGCCACGCCGAGTCATCAAATCCGGGCATCTCCCAACCCCATTGCGAGAGATTGCCGACGACCGTCTCGCCGGCGCCGACGTCATACTGGAAGGAGCGCCTTCCCCACACCGCCTCATGACCGCCGATGCGGGAGAGGTCATGCCAGCACCGCCAGGTCCCACCCGTGGCGACAGGAAGGTTTCCGCAGACCAGGAAGAAGCCCGGTCCGCCCAACTGACCCGTGCCCCCGAACGAACCGAAGTGAGTGACGCGGGCCGCCAAAACATGGGCGCCCTTCTTCAGGAGTGGCAGTTTGACACTGGCGACATTCCATCGCCACGGATCGGAGCGTGAGGGTCCGCGCGCTATCCTTTCGCCATCGAGAAACAGTTCGAAACGCTGGCTCGCGCTGACCCAGAGTTCAGCCCCGCGTCGCGGCGCCGTCAGTTTGAACGGGAGTCGGAAAAGGACCACGGCAAACCCGGTGCGCGGACAGTCGGGTGAAGGATGCCAGATCGCCGACGTGAGCATGACTGGATGCTGATGAGAAAAGTGTGCGGACATGGTTTCGCCTTCCTTCCAATCCCAGAACCCTTGTTAGAACGTTGGACCGATGCGGGTGATACCGAATTCGCGATGACCTGAAATCTCGGAGCGGGTCAACTTCCCGTTGCACACGGCCACGATCTCATCGAGAAGTTGACGACCAACCGACTCAATATCAACGCCTTCCTCGATAATCTGGCCGGCATTGACGTCCAGGCAATCCGCCATCCGGCGGAACGTTTCCGGATTGCCCGTGACCTTGATGACCGGCGCGATCGCACACCCCGTGGGTGTCCCGAGTCCGGTGGAGAACACGACCACCTGGGCGCCGCCCGCGACCATGCCGGTGACAGACTCAATGTCATGGCCGGGCGTATCCATCACGATGAGTCCCTTGCCGAGCGGTTCCTCGGCGTAGGCTATGACGGCCTCGACACGCGCCGAACCGGCCTTGTGGATGCAGCCCAGCGATTTCTCCTCGATGGTGGTGATGCCGCCGACCAGGTTGCCAGGAGTCGGTTGACTGCCCCGCAGGTCCGCGCCCATGGTCTGCGCACGGGCCTCGGTCTGCCTGACGATCTCCATGATTTTTTGTCCGACTTCCCGACTGGCTCGACGGGCGAGGAGGTGTTCGGCGCCGATCAGTTCCGTGGTTTCCGACAGGATCGAGGTTCCGCCCGCGGCCAGCAACAGATCCGAGGCCACGCCGATGGCGGGATTGGCGGCGATTCCGGAGGTGGCATCAGAACCACCGCACTCCAATCCCAGTATGATTTCCGCCAAATCACACTCGACCCGTGATTGCGTGTCGGCCTGGCGTTTCAAGTCCGTCAGAATCCTGATACCCGCCTGAATGGCGACCGTCTCGCCCCCGCTGGTCTGGATGCCCACATGCGCCACGGGTTTTCCGGCGGCCTCGATCCTGGGTTGAAGTTGGTCAAAGCGGATACCCTCGCACCCCAGTGACACCACCAGCACGGCCGCCACATTGGGGTTGCGACCGAAGCCCGCCAGGGTGCGAACGGTCTGCTCGTGGTCGCGGCCCACCTGGCAGCATCCATTCTCATGAGGAATGGCCACGGCGCCCGGCACGCCCTCCGCCATCCGGCACGCCGCATGACTGGCGCATACCGAGGCGGGA
>Ga0194063_10002899_pt1 | contig 10445 bp, 17 predicted proteins | sample SepL3720m_MetaG_FD_155459 | JGI IMG/M metagenome (GOLD analysis project Ga0194063, IMG submission 155459) | Anoxic zone freshwater microbial communities from boreal shield lake in IISD Experimental Lakes Area, Ontario, Canada - Sep2016-L373-20m | ecosystem: Environmental > Aquatic > Freshwater...
CCACCGCCTGGCACTGTTACAAAACCCATAACTAGATTCGGACGTCCAACAACAGATTGCAACTTCGCGAGAGGGGGCGTGTCGTTCCGGTAATCGTGGTTCTCGCGAAGCTGAATCTGAACGTTGGAGCAAGAGAAGATAAGCATGACGATCCGAAATCCAATCTACTGGGTGATCCTAATTCTCAGCCTAGCACTCAGCCGGCATGCGACCGCAGGCGGAACGAACGAGCTTGAACGGTATCGCATCCCGATCCCGGGAGGAGATGCGTCCGTCATGTTCAGAGCGGAGTCAATGGGTCTTCGGAGCACAGGAGGCACGGTGCCCCGAAAGTGGGATGTGTTCATCCTGCCAAAGGATGGGCAAGCATTGCAACGAATCACCCGCATGCAGTTCGATGAATGTGCGGGTCTGGACGTGTCGCCAGATGGAAGCAACGTCATTTTCAGTGCGAGGATCAACCAGTATCCGAAAGACACTTTCTTCGTCTTGCGATTGGCTGCGATCAAGACCATCAATCCAGACGACAAACGGTTTATTGGAGGAACCGTCATTCTCGACAACGGAAAGCATTGCACGGAACCTCGCTTCTCACCCGATGGCAAGTGTGTTGTGTTCCTCTCAAAGTTACCCCGCAAGAGAACCTTTGGCGAGGTGCTGACGCCATTCTCAGGAACTGTTCACTTTCTGTGGGAGGTGTGCGTCATTGATCTTCGGACGCTATCGGTGACCGTGATTGACATAAGCAACAACCCCATCTCTGGACATGGTTACTCCAGTGACGGGAAGACGATTACCTACACCAAGGACGGGAAGGTCTGTCACCGGTCCGTAGTGGATAGCAAACCAACCGAGAAACAATGACGGCTCCAACCAGCAAATCCTCGGTACGGCTTCGCCGCCCGAAATTTGCGACGTTCGACCAAGAGAAAGGAAATGAAAATGAGAACTTGGCAGGCAGCAATTATCGCAGGTGTGTTCGGAACTTTCAGTGTGTACGCCGCAGACAACACATCGGTCAAATTGGACGACGTTCTAACCCATTTTACGAACCAAGGATTCAAGGTGGAAGGCATCACGCGTATATCAGACGAAATGGTGCCGAAGGATGGATTCGATACCGTCGAAATGGTGAAGGTGGATTGGCAGGATCCGAAGACGATGGAAGTTCAGTACTCATTCCGATTGTGGCGGCAGAAGACCATTGAACAGGCACAACGCCGACTGAAGATGGGCAAGGCATTCAAATGGGAAATGATTGCAGCCGGTACGATCGTATTGGAATGGATGGAGGGGACCGCATCAAACAAGGAACGTATCTACAAGTTGTTCGAGGATTTCAGAACGAAGAACAAATTGGCGGCCATGACAGACAAGTAGTCGAACACCCACGTGGTCCGTACGCGGTTCCCGCGCCGGACACGTGGCACGTTCGCATGAGAGATGAATAGGACCATCAAGATCATCGGAAAGATTGCGGTCGGCATCCTCGCCCTGACAGGCGCGGCTTCGATCCTCATCGCCATCCTCTTCCTGAACTCGTGGCCTCGCATGCACTGGCCGGATGTCCAGAGCGGCATTCGACGCGATTGCGGCGCTCTCCTCGCAAAATACGAGTCTGCCCAGGCGCCTAAGACTGAATGGCCGGAATCCATCCAGCAAATCAAGCCACAGGCAGTCCAAACGGCAGGAGACCATGTCATCATCACCATTTCAGGTGGGGGTATCGGTGCTGCCTGGGGATTTGTGGTCTTCCCCGGAGACCCGCGGATCACGTCCGAGCGAATGACAGGAATGAAGATATGGGGAACCGGTCAACCGGGCATCTTCAAATACCAGACGATTGAATGAAACGGAATGCGAACCAGGCGTTGCATGCTATCGCCGCGAAGCGCGGCTCAGCATGAACGCCGCCGTTCGATTGAATAGAAATGGCCCACACCTGCGGATATCAGGAGATACACATGAATTATTGCACGGTTGCGATCGCATTAGTTGTGTCGGCAGCAGCGACGACAAGCACAATTGCCGGAGAGGTCAAGGGTCCGATTCAAGCAGGGCCGGTGAGTCAAGGCTTTCAAGCTGAGGCCAAACCGAAGCAAAAGTATGAGATCAAATTCCGTGATGCCCCTGTGGAACGCATGTTGGCTTACTATGGCGAGATGACGGGCTTAACTCTTCTGTGCTCGCCCCGACTCCCGCTCAACAAGGTTACGCTGGAAGGCAAGAATCTACCACTCGATGAATTGTGCGGAATGATCGAGACAGCGTTAAAGGAGCAGGGCGTTCTCATTGTCAGGCCAGGCGCGACGTTCGCCATCGTGGTGTCAGCGACAGAGGAAATGAAGCCGGAAGGGTTAGACCAACTGGTGCCAGCAACGGTAACAATCAATGTGCCAGGCGTGGCAAGCATGGTGGAATACCAATCTGCGCCGGTAGAGGTCATATTACAGGACTACGCCAACTGGGCTGGCAAAACCATGTTTGTGTCCAAGGATATATCAAGGGTTCCCGTCTCACTTCGGAGTCAGAGGAAACTGACGCAACAGGAGTGTCTCCAAGCGATTGATAATGTGTTGTTGCTGCACGGCATCAAACTCATTGTTCTGGGCGACGGGGGACTTGGAGCCATCCCGGCAATTTCACCGGAATCCAACCGGCAGGAAGTAATCTCTGCCTTAATCCCGTTGAGTTCGATGCAGAACGGCCTGGGCCTAGCCAAAGACCCCAAGGAACCGGGTGCCAATCGTGTGGTCGACTGGAGATTGGTGTCGATACAGACCAGCGGCGACGGTGCCGGCAGAGTTGGACTGCTGAATATCAAGACAAAGCAGACGATGAGTCTTGGCGAGGGGGAAACGTCCAATGGTGTCTCTGTCATCAAGATCGACGTCGAGCACGAAAAGGCCCAACTTCAGTTTGAGACGAATGGGTTCCCCTCGATCATTGGCGAGTCGAAGAAGATGGACAGATAGATCCGAGGCAGCGCTTTCAGGCTACTCGACTGCAATGTCAGAATGGCAATCGAACAACCGGCGGCATGCGACGCTTGACAGCGCGCCTGCGCCGGAACGTTCGCATCAGGAAAATGATCAGAAAGTTGATTTGAAATTCAGATAACTACCGATTAAGATTTAAAGCATGACAACTACCTTGGCAATTGACCGCTTATCAAGACCAGAAAAACTTCGCGTGATGGAGGCAATCTGGGTTGATCTAGCCCAGGATGAAGTTTTGACTGAATCTCCGTCATGGCACAAGGATGCTTTGGCTGAAACAGCTCGCCGGGTAAAAAACGGGGTGGAACCGATTCTTGACTGGGAACAGGCGAAGCGGGATCTCCGGAAGCGTATTCGATGAGCATCAAGATACTTGCTTCCGCCTCCGAAGACCTTGAACGCGGAAGGACCTTCTACTCGCAGCAAGGCGAGGGACTGGGCGAGTATTTTTTGGATTCCTTGGCTTCCGACATTGATGCCCTTGCTCTATATGCTGGAATTCACCCCAAGGTATTTGGCTATTACCGCCTTCTCTCGAAGCGTTTCCCGTATGCCGTTTATTACCAGATCAATAGAAGCCATGATGTCATTGTGTGGCGTGTCTTGGATTTGCGTCAAGATCCCTTGCGGATACAAAGGGCATTGAAATAGTTGCGAACCAGAAAGTCCAGGTTACCTCGCGTTCCGCTCGGAACCTGACTTTCACCGTTCGGCATCAAGACAGGAGAAAGAACATGGGCAGAACGATGGCATTCTTGGTGGCGGGGCTTATTTGCGCGACATGGGTGCAGGGCGCTTCGGAGCGCGTGCGCTTTGTGCCTGCGGCAGTCACGAACGAACACCAGAGAACCGGTGCAGTTACGAACTGGTCACAACTGGGCCCCCTTGATGAAGCCGCGTGGAACAACGGCAAGATCCCGGTTTCGACTCATGCGGATTGGACTCAACTCAGGCAAGGCCCAGGCAAGGAACCTGGACGTCTGTTCCTTATGGCGCACGCTGGTCTAGACGACGCGTTTCCGGTTCAGGACAGCACCGGCAGAACCCACTTTGTCGTTTTGTTGGTCGAGGGAGACGACAACCACCTCTTGCTCGTCGTCCAATCCAGGGAAGGTTCACAACCCTTCAATGTGTTGCGCGACAAACCCGTCCCCGTCGTTGTTGCAGGCGGGAAATACGACCTCTGCTTTCCGACGGTTGACGCCGCTGCGCAGGCAGATTCCAAACCTACGACGGAAAGGGCCATGATCATCGTCCACCACTTCTCTGAACCCAAAGATGGAGGCAGGCCGAACGAAACGTCGCACGGTACGGCGCTACCGCGCCGCCGGTGAACGCCGCCGTTCGAGGAAATCAGAATATCAGAATTGAATACGACGAGATCAAAAGGTATAGTTTAACTTATTTGGAGGGAGTTTCTATGGAAATCGCACTGCCCCTAGATAAAATGACCGTTTCGGACAAATTCAAGATTTTGGAAGAAATATGGGACAGCCTTAAGCGTTCCCAAAAAGATATTCCTGTACCGGCCTGGCATGCTGATGTTCTAAAAGCGAGAGAATTAAGGGTTCAAGAAGGAACCTCTGTGTATGGCGATTGGGGAGATGCCAAACGTCGCATTCGAGAGCGAACCCGGTGAAAATCAGGATTCTCGACGAAGCTGAACAGGATCTAGTCGACGGAGTCCTGTTTTATGAATCCCAAGACCCGGGACTTGGGGATTACTTTCTGGATTCGCTTTCAGCCGACATTGATTCGCTCCAACTGTTCGGCGGTATTCATCCAATTCGTTCAGGGCGACATTGTTTGTTAGCCACTCGATTCCCGTACGCCGTTTATTACAAGATTTTGAATCGTGTCGTGCATGTCCAAGCCGTTTTGGATTGTCGGCGAGATCCTGCTTGGATTGAAAGACGATTGAAATAACCCCGAACCAACTCTTTGACCGCGACGGCTCGCACGCTCGCCGCGGGTCAAGAGTCACGTTCGGGATAATGAATAATTGACTTCAGGTTTATCGATCTGATATACGTATTACAGATAGGAGATCGATAGCATGAATACTGTAACTGTATCCCCGAAATTTCAAGTTGTGATTCCTCTTGCTGTGCGCGAGCGAAATCACATTCGGGTGGGTGAGCGCCTGCAGGTCATTAGTTTTGACGACCGTATCGAGTTGATCCCCGTGCGTGCCATGCGCAGCATGCGAGGCTTCTTGAAGGGATTTGATGCCAAGTTTACGCGTGACGAGGCGGACCGGACATGAATGTGGTTGACACGTCAGGTTGGATCGAGTTCCTGTTTGAAGGAGGAAATGCCGATGTGTTTGCCCCGCTGATCGAAGACGTCGACAACCTCTTGGTTCCCGTGGTTTGCCTGTACGAAGTCTTCAAGAAAGTGAATGCGGTTGCCGACGAACAAAAGGCTTTGCAGGCCATCGGTCAGATGAAACAGGGCAAAGTTATCGACCTCACAGAGCCGTTATCGCTCCGTGCGGCTTTGATCAGCCTTAAGCACCACCTCCCCATGGCTGATAGCTTCATTTTGTCGACTGCTTGGTCGGAACAGGCAACGCTCTGGACTCAAGACGAACACTTTTCAGGTCTGCCAGGAGTTGAATATATAGAAGCCCGAACCAAGGCGCTCAGCGTACGCGGCAAGCCGCGCCGCTGACGCCTCCCGTTCGGCACGAGAGATGAAAATGGAAATCAGGCCTTATCGGAAAGAGGATGAGGCTGCGGTCGTCCAACTCTGGCGCGACTGCGGTCTCGTGGTCTCCCACAACGATCCGCACAAGGACATCCGCCGGAAACTCGCGGCCCAACCAGACCTGTTCCTGGTTGGTCTGAACAGTGGGCAGATCGTTGCCACCGTCATGGCCGGATACGAAGGACACCGGGGTTGGCTGAACTACCTTGCCGTCGCACCCGCCCACCAAGGTGGCGGCATCGGACGGCAGATGGTTTCCGAGGCCGAAAGGCTGTTGAGGGCACTGGGTTGCCCGAAGATCAATCTCATGATTCGGAGGTCAAACGCAGGTGTCATCGCGTTCTACCGGAAACTCGGTTTTGCGGAAGACGATGTGGTGAGCATGGGCAAACGATTGGAGAAAGACTGAGCCGAACATGCCCTTGCTCGGTACGGCGTACCGCCGCCCGAGAAGGTCAACGTTGGGTTATAAGAATTATTGAAATTCAGGGATTAAAATAATAACCTACTTATATGAAAACGATGAAGTATGTATACTGGCAAGAAGAAGATATGTGGATGGGGCACTTGGAAGAGTACCCTGACTATATGACTCAAGGCAAAACGCTGGAAGAACTTCAGGAGAACCTGAAGGATATTTATGAAGATCTTGCCAGTGGATCCATTCCTCATGTCCGGCATGTTGCGGAACTTCAGTTCGCATGAAGCGGATTGATCTCATCCGCCAGCTTGAGCAAGCCGGTTGCATTTTCATCCGCCACGGCGGACGGCATGATTGGTATCAGAATCCCCGCACGGGTGCCTGTCAGCCCATTCCACGACACCGGGAAATCAAGGATCATCTTGCCAGGCATATCATCCGGAAAATGGGAACCTGACCCAACTACACCTTGTTCCGTACGGCTTCGCCGCCTGAAAAGGTGAGCGTTGGCCAAGGAGATATCATGTTGACTCTCTCCTCACTGAAAAGTAGCCTGCTTCGCATGGAGTGCAGGGTTAGATCAATAAAGGTGTGCCAGCGATGACGGTTGGGGATTGCCTTTTCATCATTAATGGGTTGGGAATGGGGAACAGCACCCGTTGCCATGCCATCATTGAGCATCTTCTGGAGAACCGGGTTCGTGTCCATGTGCTTACCTCGGGGAACGGCCTGATCTATTTTTCCGGCGTCAAGGGCATCACGTCCCTTACGCCCATGGAATCGTTTTTCTATTCTGGAAAAAACGGGGGAGTCAGTGGGTGGAGAACTTTTGCTTCGATTCATGCCTTGTTCGGGCGGGCTACGAACAAAAAACGCCAGTTGGAGGGACTCCTTCAGCGTCTTCATATCGACGTGGCGGTAACCGACTCGGAGTACATTACGGCGCCCCTGCGGCGTCGAAAAATTCCGATTATCGGTTTGAATAATGCCGATGTCGTCGTTTCGGAATATTTGAAATGCCCTAATACGCCCGGTGATATTCGAAGTCACTTCTGGTTTGTGGAATACACGGATTATCTCTTTCATCGTTTCTTCTGCGATTGGGTGATCAGTCCCTCCGCCGTTCCCGGCGCGGTTCGTCACGCCAGAATTCGCCGCGTCGGCCTGATCGTCCGCCGTTCCGTCCTGGAGTCTCTGCCTGATCATCCGCCCGCTCCGCCACTGCCTGCGGAAATGAAAACCATGGTGTTCCTGTTGAGCGGTTCAATCTTTGCCTCGAAGATCGACTTCGGGGACGGGATGTTTCCGTTTCCTGTTGATGTCATCGGGCGTGAGGGCGAGAACGTGGGAATGGTAACGTATCGTGGCCGGTTGATGGATAACATGGCCTACCTTCAGAAGGCGGATGCCCTCGTTGTCAATGGCGGGTTCTCAGCCGTCAGTGAAGCCCTGGCCCTGGGGAAACCCACCTTTGTTATTCCCGTGCCCGGCCATGCCGAACAGTATATCAACGCGCGGGTTGTCGCCGATATGGGATACGGCTATGTCGTGCGGGAGGACGAGGTTGTGGCCAAACTCAAGGGTCTGTGCCGCGTCAACCGTTGGGAGGGAATGAAATCCCGCACTCCCATCACCGGCGTCCAGGGCGCCCGGGAAGCCGCTGAGATTATTATTGACGTGATGCAGAAGCAGGATTTACCCCCGGTCTGACGGAGTGCTGCCCATGATTGTGTGTGCGGATGATTTTGGACTGACGACTGACATTAACCGCGCCGTGATCCATCTGGCCGGGCAGGAACGGATTTCCGCGGCGTCCTGTATGGTGGCCCTGTCTCATTTTGATCGGATGGCTTTTTCCGGTTTGCTCAAATACCGGGATCGTCTGGATATCGGCCTTCATCTGACCCTGACGGATAGTCCCCCGACCCACGCCGTGGCCGGTGTCAAATCCCTGCTCCAGTCGTCATCCCTGTTCCATTCCATGGGGTCATTGCTGCGAAGGGGAATCGTTGGCGCCCTCAACCCGGATGACGTGGCTCGTGAGATTCGCAGTCAGTTTGACCGATTTGTTGAGTATGCGGGATGTCCGCCGGACTATTTGGACAGTCATCTGCATGTCCATCAGTTTCCGGGTGTCAGGGACGGGATGTTACGCTTCCTTGACACGCTGGATCCCGAGACGGGCCCCTATATCCGGAATTCAGCGATGACGGTCGGAAAAGCCATCCGGCAGGGCGTCTCGCCTCTTAAGTGCCTGGCGATAGGGTTCCCCGGGGCGTATTTTCGTGAAGCGCTTGAACAGCGCGGGTGGAGGACGAATCACGGGTTTGCCGGGATTTATGCCTATGACGGGCACCATGCCTATCCTGTTTATCTGAGCCGTTTTGCGGAGTGCATGGAAACCCGCACGGGTATCATCATGACCCATCCCGGTGAGAGTGAGCCGTGGCGTGAGATCGAATACCGCACGCTACTGGATGCCGACTGTCTGACAGGACAGATCAACAAGTTCTGTGACGCTTAACCTCGGGGGTCTTTTTCCGTTTCCGTCTGAAGAAATCCTGCAATAGTGTCCGGCAGGGATCTTCCAGAATTCCCTGAATAATCTCGGGACGGTGATTGAGTTGGGGGTGATTCAGGATGTTGAACACGGAAACCGCGCCGCCCCGGAGTGGATCGGCGACGCCGAAGACGACCACGGGTATCCGGGCCAGAACAATAGCGCCTGCACACATGGGGCAGGGTTCCTTCGTAACATACAGGATGGTGTCCGTTAACCGCCAATCACCGACAGCGGTCGCTGCCTGGGTGATGGCGATCATTTCCGCATGGGCCGTCGGATCCTTCAACAGTTCGGTCTGGTTGTGGGCGCGCCCGATGACGGCGCCCTCTTTGATGATAACGGCCCCCACGGGAACCTCGTCGGCGTCCGCCGAGAGGCGGGCCTCCTGCAACGCCAATTGCATGTAATGGTCGTGGTTAAGTTCTAACATGGCGGGCGGAGGCGCGGCTCATTAGAACGCGGTCATCTCGTCATAGAACTTGACGATATCGTCGCAGTTGCCGCTTTCCATGAATTGAATCGCTTCACGCGGGTGCCGGTTTAGAATGCCACTGATCATGTAGGGGATGCTGTACCCCCAGAAAAAGTCCTTACGCAAAGGCTCGATTGTCTCGCGGATGCATTTTAACAGCGGCCGAATACGATACTTCGGGTTGTGAAGGAATCCCAGCAGGAGTTCCATCTGGCAGTTTCCGGCGCCGCGGCCCAACCCCGAGAGACTGGCGTCGAGATAGTTGGCTCCGCAGAGAATGCCCTCGATCGTATTGGCGTAGGCCAACTGGCAGTTATTATGGGTGTGGATGCCAATCTGTTTGCCGCCCGCCTGCGCGTATTTCTGGAATTTGTTCATCAAGGCCCGGATCTGTTCACTGTAGAGCGTGCCGAAACTGTCCACCAAGTAGATAATGTCAACCTCGGACTGGGATAGCGCTTCCAAGGCGCCATCGAGTTCATACTCGGGCACGGTGGAGATGGCCATCAGATTGACGGTCGTCTCATATCCCTTGTCGCGGGCATCCTTGATCATATCGATGGCCATCGGGATCTGGTGGATGTAGGTCGCCACGCGGATCATGTCGATGACGCTTTTCTCGCGGGGCAGAATGTCCGTTTCGTATTCCGTGCGCTCCGCATCGGCCATGACCGAAATCTTGACGTCGCCCTTTTCTCCGACAACCTCACGAAGCACCTCTTCATCGCAGAACTTCCACAGGCCGTTTTCAGTTTGCGAAAAACTCTTTTTCGAGGCCTTGTAACCCAACTCCATATAGTCCACGCCCGCATCGCAGCAGGTTTGATACACTTTCTTTACCAAGTCCACGCTGAACTTGTGGTTGTTCATCAATCCGCCGTCGCGGATGGTGACATCCATAACTTTGATTTCTGGGCGGAACGAAACCCAGCCCTTACTCCCTATTGCCTGCTCATGTTTTGACATGTCGAAACCCCTTCCGTTCCTCATTGGCCGGTCTGGCCTGTTTAGGGGCGGTATTCAGGCGATTTTCAGTGGGTTTGTCAATGAGAGATTCGGCGGGGAAAGAATTGATTCCTAATCCAGCGCGAGAGGAAGGCCAACACGGGACTGCGTTGGCCAATGGGTCTGAGAGATATCGTGTGACTCCTCAGTAACTGGCTGATGCTGGCGGTCGGATTCTCGGGATCGAAGTCGGTTGTGACTGTGATCCCATATGTTCCCACCCAGCGCTCTTCGTCGGATAGGGGCAGGGGATCAGACCCGCCGATAACCGTGAAC
>Ga0194063_10002900_pt1 | contig 10439 bp, 6 predicted proteins | sample SepL3720m_MetaG_FD_155459 | JGI IMG/M metagenome (GOLD analysis project Ga0194063, IMG submission 155459) | Anoxic zone freshwater microbial communities from boreal shield lake in IISD Experimental Lakes Area, Ontario, Canada - Sep2016-L373-20m | ecosystem: Environmental > Aquatic > Freshwater >...
GCACAAAGGCAGGGCAGGCCTGCTGGAAGACTTCTGTTACCCCCACTGCCTGCAACGCACGCTCATAGGCACCGCTGTTCACCGTCCCTTGGGTGGCGATCACCCCCACCCGGCCATTGCGCGTGGCGGCCTGGGCGGCATGTGCCCCTGGGCGGATTACCTCATAGAGCGGCTTACCGTAGAGCTTGATCCCCGCGTCCCGTGCCCCGGCGGCACTACTCATATTGCACCCCATCACCACGGCATCCGCCCCCTGCTCGTAGAGGAAGCCGATGATCTGCACGGCGAAGTCGCGCACCTGCAACAGCGGGCGCGGGCCGTAGGGCACGTGTGCGGTATCCGCCAGATACAGCAGATGTGCGGCGGGAAGCTCTCGCAACACCGCGCGCGCCACGGTGAGACCGCCGACGCCAGAATCAAAAATACCTATAACCGGGGGATGGTATGTAAAACTCACTGCTCTCTTCCAATCTGATGATACTCTATATCGTAAGAGTTATGAGTTGCGAGCCTTGATCGACCTAACCCCCCAGCCCCCTTCCCTCGCAGGGAAGGGGCTGGGGGTTAGGTCGACCAAAACATTAGCGAATTTTCTCAGCAACACTGAACTATTACTCTCTATCTCCTTCCCCATATTATCATGCTTTTCCTGTTGAACCAACGACCTGGCGACAAAAAAACCGGCGAAGCTGCTGCTCTGCCGGTTTTTCCCAAGTTATATTTGGAAATTTACGGTTTCGCCGGTTCTACTTTACTGTACAATTTCCACTCCTGCACGGCAGCCCATGCTTTACCCTGAATTAATTTCATGTCTTCATCAGGGAGCATCTGTATTGGCCCGTCATCGAAGTACTCCATATGAGTCTTTCCTTCAACGATAATTTTATGCCCTCCATCCTTCGGTTTAACAGCGCCATTGATCACATAATGTGCTTCCATGCGGTGGACGGACAAGCCTTCTGGTGAACGATCGAAGATCGTCGCGAAGATGGTACTGGCGACCATGTAGGCACCGCGCAATCCGTGATGGGCGTCGTTCGGGAGTTTGGTGATCTTCAGCCAGTGATCCGGTTTCACCTCACTGATGAGCGCACCGGCCAGCGCCGCCGGGGCCACCTCCACTTTGTTGGAAACCACCAGTTGTTTATAGGCGGGCAATACGCCATTGCGCACCATCTTTACTGCGGCCGACGGATCTGCCTTCGTAGAATCAATACGGAAAGTGGGATCCATGTACATGATCACCCGCGCATCAGGTGAGGACTTGGCGATGTCATTCTGCAGGATCTTCACATTGGCGGCGAATGCGGCAGCGTCTTTGATATCTTCTTTGCCCCAGGGCTGCAGTACCACTACATCCCACTTCGGCTTGCCTGCCAGCGCCTTCGCGTCAGCCTGCAAGCGCGCGAGGTCGGCCTTGTTCTGCGCGTTATCCGGCTCCGCTACCAGGGTCTTCTGCAGCCAGGTGATCTCTGCTGCCTTCTCCTTCAGGTACCCGGTGATATCGCCAGCAATAGCTCTCCGTGCGCCTGAACCATCCTTCACATGAGGATTCGCCAGCGTATTGCACGCCCCGACAGCCATTGCTACATGGAGATGCACGGGCGGATCCATCTGCTCTGCCAACTCCGCCACTGTGCGCGGCATATTGCAGAACCAGGTCATACTGTTACCAATGAACAGCACGTTAAGGTCTGTCTTGGCTTGAGCCGTGGGCGGTGCGGCGACAGGTGGCACGTCTGCAGGCGGCGCGTCGGCTGCGTGGACGACCAACGTGGCCATTGCCAGGCAGAGCAGTAGTACCCAGATGGCGGTGATTGGGTTCTGGTGTGAATGTCTGTTCATTGATTTACTCCTTTTGTTTGGGTGGCTGTGAAGACTCGGTTGGCGCGGGGGCAGAAGATAGCGTCTTCCACTCCTGCCAGGCCTTCCAGGCATTTGCCTGGATCAAGGTTCGTTCATCGTCATTTAGCACTTTGACAGAGATACTACCTTTCTTTGAGGCATCGAATGATGCCGGCTGCGCCGGAAAGTCAATCCCGTCAATCGGCTTGCCGTCGCTGTACTTGCCCCAGAGATACTGGTGACTCTCGACACGCGCCACCGGCAAGCCGACGGGACTCCGGTCGAAGAGCGTAGTAAATACGCTGCACGCAATAGCGTAGGAACCGAGTTGATCGGGATGTACACCACCGACCATTTTTTTAGGACGTTCCATGTTGATTAGCAGACATGCCAGCGCGGCTGGCGCTACCTGAACATTGTTGGTAGCTGCCAACTCTTTGTAGACAGACATACGCCGACGGATGACCTCATCGGTATTGCCACCGAGCTTCTCCTGTTCCACCATATAGATGATCACGCGGGCACCTGGCGAGGATACAGAAATCATGTCCTGCAACTGACGGATCTTCTTGCTCAATATTTTGGCATCCGCAGTGTCCGACCCCCATGGCTCGATCACTACCACATCCCATTTCGGTTTACCGTCCGTGACGCGCAACAGCTCAGCAATACGCGCAGCATTTTGCGCTATCGCGGCATCCTTGCCATGCGCTACTGCCTCCTGTTGATACCACTGCATCTCTTTTGTTAAATAGGCGCGTTGTGTGGCGATATCGCCGGCGATAGCCCGACGGGCCAGTGATCCTTCCTTCAGATGGCCATCAAGCGTCATGCCCGGACTGACTGCCATTATCGGGAAAACACGTACTGGCGGATCCATTGCGGCCGCAAGGTCAGCAACTAACCGGGGCATATGATTCCACCACGTCATGCTATTGCCGATAAACAGCACGTTAAGGTCTGTCTTTACCACCGGCGCATCCACCGTGATGGGGTCGGCAGCATGAACGATCCCGGCAAGCGTACCTACCAAAAACAAAGTGATCAATAGTCTCATCGAGTTACTCCTTTGTTGCAGCAGTTACTGCCGGTACCGGGGCTGGCGGTAATTGTGCGCCTTCGCTGAAGCAATACAGGTGCATCAGTCCCCGCATCACAATGCAGTCCTTGCCGAAGGTAAATTGACAGCTATACGAGATCGTATTTCCATACGCATCGCCCGAGGAGAGACCGTGCCAGATGGGCATCTGCTCTTTGGTCAAGGTTGGCCGTTCGAAGCTATTGTTTGCCACTCGCTTGCCATCAGCAGTATATACCTGCGCCGTCCCACTTTCGCGCCAGCCGTAGACATTTCCGCCCGCGAGTTGCAGCAAATGGCTGGTAACCGGAACCGATCTATCGGGTGAGGGTTGGTTCTCTTTGTCATTCACCAGCTTGCCGGTAATGATTTTGCCGGTAAGTGCATCCAATATGGCACCGTTGCGGTGGTATAGCTTCCCATCGTTATAGAGCAGCCAGGGCGCGTTGTCGCCAACCTTGAGTCTGTCTGTATACTCCGGGGCCTGTACTCCAGACCAGATCACTTTCCCATGCAAGGTATCACCGTCAAGGGTATAGCGCACCGCGGCGGGCGGCGGGGTATCGATGCCGAACCCCTTGTTGGGCCAGGTACAATGCTCTCCCGATCCGCAGAAGAAGACCACGTCGCGCTCATCGTGTTTCACCAGCGCCTGCATCCCACAGATGAGCCAGCCATCCAATTTCAGCGGTTTACCCTCCGGCAGCAAATAGGCGCACGGCCCGGCAGTCAGCAGGATATCTTTCCCGTTTACCGTCATTACTGCTGGCGCTGTGATACTCTCAGCATTAGCGTAACTAGGGAGGGTTTCTTTGAAACGTATTTTCCCGGTGGCCCGGTCGACGGCCACCAGGTTATTGGCAGCCGTATTGATAAAGAGGTCACCACTAATGATGGGCGAACGAGCACAGGAGTCCGTTCCGGATCCCCACAAATTCGTCTTCCCGGGGTTGAATGACCAGGTCATCCACAGCAGTTTGCCGTCCTGATCATATTTTGCACTGGTGCCACCGGCGGTGGCAACGTAGACGGCCTTCTCTTTTTCGCTCCAGATCGGTGCCCCATATGCACGGCCTATACACGCAAAACTGCAGTTAGTCTGGTAGATGTCGGATGAGAAACCTAACGGCCCCAAGCGTTTCATGGTTCCAGGGCCATCTGGAAGTCCTAACTTCAGTTGGGCATCGGCAAATATCTTCATATCGGTGATTCTATCAGGGGTAATTATATTCTTCGCACTATCCGAACGCCATCTCGGCACATATCCGAGTTCCGTCCACTTCTTGACGACTTCCTTCCGTTGCTCAATGGTCTTGGAGTCCAGAAACTCCTTTTCAAAAACCGTCCCAAGGGCGAGGGAACCAATATAGAGCTTCACGTCTTTGTAGAGTTGTGCGCGCTTCGTTTCATCAGGTTCGGCCACTGGCAGGTGATCAATTTCTTTCTCCCAGAGCACCGCGCCGGTCACGATATCCAGACATTGCAGACGGGGGAAGTCATGCAGGGCATCGGCTTCCAGCATGATGAATACGCGGTCGCCGCCCACGACCGGCTGCCCCTGCCCCCAGCCGTTCAACGGCAATACCCAGCGGACGTTTTTGCCGGTCTTCACGTTCCAGGTGGTAGGTGGCTTAGAATCCGGATAGACCCCCGTACCTTCCGGCCCACGCACGCCGACCCAGACAGGTGCTGGGGGAACGGCTGCCGGGGCATCCATCGGCGCGGGGTCGGCTGCGTGAACGATACCGGCAAGCGCACCAGCCAGCAACAAAGTGATCAATAGTCTCATCGAGTTACTCCTTCAGTATCTAAAGTGGAAGTGTCGGCACGCAGGCCGGAAAGATCGGCATCGGTGACATCCTCACATACCACCGCCGGGCGGGCGTCGGGCGAGGCGAGGCGAAAGCGCACATGGTGCAGCGTCAGGTCATCCACATGCCGCGCGTATAGCCCGTAAGCAGGTGGTACGCCGAACGTGAACGGCGTTGGGTAAGTGCGATCAAGCTCGGGGATCGCACGGGCGGCATCCTCGGCAGTGCCACCGCCGGCGAAGGTGATGTCAACGCCGTCAAAATTGATGCGCGCTGGCCGGGTGACGTCGGTGCCGGTAACTGTGATCGCGGTCTTCTCGTTTGCCAGGAAGGTATGGCTTTCCTTCGCCGTACCCTCCAGATAATAACGCGGTACGCGGGCGCGGATGTTGCTGAAGCGGACATCGGTCAGTTGCCCCTCCGCCCAGCGGCTGTCATCCAGGAACCAGGGTTTGACGTTGTCGTCGCCATCACGCCATCCGCCCAGCCGGACGGAGATGGGATTGCAGACGTTATCCATGACGATATTGTCGAAGAGCAGCTCGCGCATGACCCCACCATGGGACACTTGCAGACAGATGCCGCCCATGCCGGTATCCTGGATAATGCAGTTACTCACCACAATCCGGGCGAACTCGGCCAGTGACTCCGGGCCGACGCGGAGCGCCTGGCAGTAGGAGCGCAGATGGCAGTCGCTGATGACGATATCACGGCAGGGCCGCCCCGGCTGCGTGGCCTTGAGAGCAATAGAATCATCACCGCTGGCGATGGCGCAACGCGACACGAAAACCTGCTCGCACCCGTCAATATCCAGCCCATCGCTGGTAGCGTGCAGCAGGTTGTCGATGCTCAAATCCTCAAAGCGCACATCCTGGCAGCCAACTGCGTGCACCGCCCAGGAGGAACCGTCGCGCAGCATGCAATTACGCATGATGACGTGCTGGCAATCGCGGAAGCGCACCATAACGGGGCGCAACACTGCCATTGCGCGCGGAAAGGAAGCCCCGTTGCCGTTGATAGTCCCGGAACCAGTGATACCGACATGCTCACAATCCTCGGCGAAGACCAGCACCGGGCCGATGATGCCAGGCGCGTAGTGCTGCCGGGCGTCGATCTGGTAATCATTGATATCAGGGCTGCCCAGCAATACCGCGCTGGATGTCAGATGCAGCGTCACGTGGCTGCGCAGCCGCACCGTCCCGGTGAGGAAAATGCCCGCACGCAGCAGCACCTGGCCCCCGCCACGGGCAGCGCAGGCATCAATTGCCGCCTGGATGGCCGCAGTATCAACATCTCTTCCGTTGCCGTGTGCGCCGAATGTATACACATCAGCGATATAAGCTCCAGTATTCATGCTCATCACGCAGTCTTTCTCCCCATGCACTACACTAATTCTGCTATTTATCAATCTATGACACTCTAAACTGATAAATGTAGTATAACACAGGAAACGCGCCATGACATGCACTGAAACTGCGATTATGTGTACATATTCTGCAGGATATTTTTACGGCAATGGCGAATTATGCAGTATGGATAAAACACAGACAAATACCACCGGCCTTCCTCACTTGCGTGAGGTGGGCTACATGCGGGTGATACGGGAGAAAAAGTGGGATACCGGTGCCCACAAGGACTATCATGAGATGGTGATAGTCCTGGAGGGCGAGTATCTGGTGAATTTGCTGGATGGTACCCAAACACTAAACACCGGAGATGTGATCTATTACCCACCCAACACCTGGCATGCACCGATCAACTACCCGGGGGCTGCACAAGCTGTCTGTTGGATTCAGTGGACGGAGAATGAACCTCTGTTTCAGGAGCCCTATCACCAACTTGGGCATGACACCCGGCTACGAGTAACTGGCATTGCCACCCGTATGCTGGCATTCTGGCCACCATCCTCGCCCACCGAGCAACTGCTGCTTGATGCATACTTGTACGCATTATTATATGAGTACAAGGTGCTGGAACATGAAGAAGGGGGTAATCAAATCGTAGCACTTACACGAATGTATATCCTTAATAATATGGCAGACACTATCACAGTCAGCGACCTGGCGAAATATGCGCGGATGAGTCTCTCACAGTACGCCCACCAGTTCACCGCACAAACCGGCATTTCGCCCATGGCCTATGCCCGCAACATGCGTGTAAATGCCGCCAAGCCCCTGCTGCTCAATACCATGTTGAGTATCCCCGTCATCGCCAAACGTTCCGGCTTTGCCCACCCCACCCATTTCTCGCGCGTGTTTCGCCAACTGACAGGCGTATCGCCCAGACATTACCGCACCCACGGCGTTGAGGCCGTCGACGCTAGAAACAAAAACACTTTTGACCAGTGTTCTATATTTAAGGATATTACAGCTTCGCCAGTTCTGCCTTAGCACGGTCGGCGGTGGACGCTGGCGGATTAGTGGCCAGGAATTCCGTCAGTTTCGTTTTGCGGGCCGCCGCGTCCACTTTGCCACCGGACCAGCCGATAACGCCGTCGCGCGTCTTCCATGTTGCACTGCTGCTCTCCCAACTTTTGTCTGCGCCCAGTATCGGGAAGAGTTGCGCCTTGCCCCAGGTGTAGGCCGTCCCGACATATTTCCCCTTTATCTTCTCTTCTGCACTATTCAGGTAAGCGAAGCGGAATTCTGCGCTGATGATCTTCTGCCCGTTCAGAGCATCCAGCGAGTAGCGCTCCAGCCCCCAGAGCTGTTTGCCTGGCTCGTTGCCCACCACCATCATGAAACGCTCTTTCATGATATTTACATGGAAACGGGAGACGTCGGTCACCTTGGTCGGCTGCGCTTCATCAATCACGCGCCAGTCAGCAGGATCGGGTTCAATCGCCATCGATTCTATAGTCTTCGTCTCGACACCTTTATCGTCTTTGGTGGCCTTCTCGTATTTAACCGTGAATGTTGGGCGGACATTTTTCATATCACTCACCGGGGAAATAACCGCGTAGGTTTTCTCGCCCACTGCTTTGTAGATGAAATCAAAGGTACTGCCGGTGAGTAATTCCCCCGGTATAGTAACCACTTGAAGAGCACCCTGAGCGGTAATTGGCAATTCAGCGCCGATATTGGGGATACCTTCGCTGGTATTTGCCATGATCTTGTCGAGGTCTAGATTCGCCTGTCGTTCCGCTTTCCAGGCAGCAAATGCAATCGGATCCGCTGGCTGCGGGTCAACGGTTTTGACGATCTCCGGCTCCAATTTCCGCATCAGCGGTGCATTGCCCCAGTCGCGTACGCGGAAACCAATGCTGCCAACTAGCAAACCGGGGCGACCATCAGTGCCTTTCTCCTCTTTAATCATTTTATGTGCATCAATCACCGGGACACCGGTATCCTGCGCGGCTGCCATCAACGCAGCAGATATAGCATCGGACTTCTCTTCGCCCTTGTCATACTTAGGTTTCTGATACTGATCCAGCCGTGAATCGATGATGGGCACCGGGGTAATCAGGCAGAATTTAGCCTTCGCAGTCTTCGGATTCGCCTTCACCGTGGCGAGGATCGCCTTCATCTCCTTACCCACTGCGGCAGCGTCATTCTTAACATAGGCGTCAGTTTGCGCCTCGGTAGTACCGAGGAAGATGATAAATGCATCAATGTGGTCATAGCCGTTGATGATGGCATCAACGTCCGCGGCCTTCAACGTATCGCCAATCATCTTCTTTCCCACGATGGAAGACTGGATATTCCACTCCGGGTGCTCTTTCCCCAGCAACACCTGCCATGCCGGGACAGCGCCGAAGCCGGTGGAGTTATCCTCGCCCAGCACTACCACCACCGGGCGCGGGTCACTCTTCGCCAGCGACGGTAGCGCCGACATTATCAACGCGGCGACTATACCGCAAATTACTGCAAAACGCATGCAACACCTCATTCTTTACAATTCGTTAAATGCTCAACGGCATCATTGCTACATATTATACTCTGACAAAGGATCTTGTATAGAAGTTTTCGAGGTAGTTTATTGATATCATCCATTTCCTGTTGGTAACCTGCAGGAAATTGCTACGACATTGACGAATAAGAGAGCTGATTCTGCCTATATCAACCTGGGAGGGTTTTAAATGAGTTCCGATGAACAGATGAATGCTACTTTGCGCCGTTGGCGCGAGGGGGTACGTGGTAAAGAACGGCGCGTCTTCCGCCTGGAAGAGCGTATCGAAATTCGCATTGCGGCGATTGAAAAACGCTTACATCAGCAACGCTTCCCCCTGGATGAATGGGAAACGCGCAATTTTTTCTACCGCATGCCTGACGATATCGAATTCACCGAGCCAGATTGGCGTAAAATCCACGTGGGCGAAAACTGGGGGGGACCGAATGTCAGCGCCTATTTCCGCCGCTCCGTGACGATTCCAGATGAGATGGACGGGAAACCAGTGATGATGCGCATGTACCTGGGTGGCGATTCACTGGTGACTGTGAATGGGGTGCCCCATGCCGGGCTGGATATCTTCCGCAATGAGCTGATGCTCACGCCGAAGGCGAAGGCCGGTGAGACATTCGACATCCTCATCGAATCCTACGTCTACTGGCACGGGGGCGAACCTAATGTCCATGCCATTGAAATTGCCGAACTGGCCACCGTTGACCCGGAAATCCACGCAGCATACTGGGACTTCCGTGCTGCTGTGAAGATGTTCGCGCTCATCGATCTGGACGCCCGCCTGCGCTCCTTCCTGGAGAAAACCGTCTGGGAACCACTCAAAGACGTCGCAATAGATGAGCCGGATCTGCAGGAATTCAAACGTATACTGGCACAGGCACAGGCGCGACTGAAGCGCGAATTCTACGACTCCGAATGCTTCCACGGCGACGGCCTGATGCATATGGTCGGCCACTCGCACCTGGACGTGGTCTTCATGTGGACCTACGGCGAATTTGTGCGCAAAGTGGGTCGCACCCACTCCACCATGCTGCGCCTGATGGAGACATACCCGGAATTCAAATTCTCGCAGAGCCAGGCGAAAATCTATGCCGATATGAAAACGCATTACCCCGCCCTCTTCGAGCAGGTGAAGCAACGCGTGGCGGAAGGGCGCTGGGAGCCACTGGGCGCGTTCTGGGTAGAGCCAGACTGCAACCTGATCTCCGGCGAATCCTTCGTGCGTCAGGTGATGCAGGGGCAACAGTTCTGGCAGCATGAATTCGGCTACACCAGCCGCATCTGCTGGCAACCCGACGTCTTCGGCGTCAGTTGGGCATTGCCACAAATTCTCAAACGCAGCGGTATCGATTATTTCATGACCAACAAGATGGTCGTCTGGAATGACACCAACAAATGGACAAAAAACACCTTCTGGTGGGAAAGCCCTGACGGCTCGCGCGTGCTCTGCATCATTCCTCCCGGCCACTTCATCGGCACCCTGGATCCAGACCAGATGATGCTGCAGTGGAACGCCTTCTCCGATCGCGGTACTGTCGGCGAAAGCCTCTACACCTTCGGTTGGGGAGATGGCGGCGGCGGTTGTGATGCCGAAATGCTGGAATGCGGACGCCGCTACAGCAATACCCCAGGGATGGTGCAAACACACTTCACCACCGCGCAGCAAGCCTTCACCAGCATCAAAGAAAAGGCGCTGGAGAACAACATACCAGTGGTGAACGATGAATTATATCTGGAGGCGCATCGCGGCACCTACACCAGCCGGGGACGCCTGAAACGCCTTAACCGCCGGGGTGAATTCCTGC
>Ga0194063_10002901_pt1 | contig 10436 bp, 8 predicted proteins | sample SepL3720m_MetaG_FD_155459 | JGI IMG/M metagenome (GOLD analysis project Ga0194063, IMG submission 155459) | Anoxic zone freshwater microbial communities from boreal shield lake in IISD Experimental Lakes Area, Ontario, Canada - Sep2016-L373-20m | ecosystem: Environmental > Aquatic > Freshwater >...
TGCGACCAAACCACGACGAAGCAGTTCAGCATCAAGACGGCGACGTCTACTCAAGACTCAGCTCGCTGGAGCAGCTTTCTTGGCTGGAGCTGCTTTCTTCGCTGGAGCAGCTTTCTTCGCTGGCGCAGCTTTCTTGGCTGGCGCAGCTTTCTTCGCAGGAGCCGCCTTCTTCGCAGGAGCCGCCTTCTTCACTGGCGCAGCCTTCTTCGGGCTGACGCCGAGTCGACCAGCGAGGTCCTCAAGACGTTGCTCAACATCATCGACCCGAATCCCAAGGCGTCCGAGTTGCTTTCCAACTTCGTGTTGCACGAGCGACAAGATCTGATCGCTGGTCTCTCTGCCTCGGGCCACCAATGTCTGAACAACTTCTTCGGCATCTTTACGACGGAGTTCGCCCGTCTTCACGAGCTCCTTCACAAGCTTCTCTGCTTTGGCCTGCGAGTCCTCGGTAAAGGTCATGCCCGACTTGATGAGATTGCGAACCGTGTTTTTGTCCATGGATGAAACAGTAGCCCCACCGCCGACACCAGTTTGACTACCGACGATCAGTAACCCAAAACAAGGTCGGCAATCGCTGCAAGATTCACCCCAGTGAGGTCGGGGGTCGGCGACAGCAACGATCCCTGCGCGGTCACCCCTGACCACACCTGTGCGTAACGACAACCGAGAGTACGAGCAAACAGACCATCTGTTTCCGGCCGATCGCCCACCATCACGGCTGCACTCAGATCGTCACCGCCCGTCTCCAGACGAACCAGCGCAGCCATCGCCGCATGAGGCTTGCCAGCAATGATCGCAGCAACGCCTGACGCCACGGCGATGCCCGCCAAGATCGCACCTCCCCCAGGAATCACGCCTCGGGGTGTTGGGTAGGTCGCGTCATCGTTCGTGCCGATCAGTCGCGCTCCAGCGCGTACTGCGTCAGCAGCAACCCTCATGATCTCGTAGTCGAAGTTGCGGTGGAACCCGACCATCACCGCGTCCACAACTGCGTCGTTCGACACGATGGCTCCGCGGTGCTCGAGCGCCTCCTCAATGCCCGGTCCCCCGCACACCAGCACGCGTTCGCCTGGCTCGACAAGCAACGCCGCCGCCATTGCCGAGGTGAGCACATCGCCACGCGCCTCGATGCCGATGCGCGCAAGCGCCGCTTGTTGTTCAGCAACACGCGACGCCGAGTTGTTGGTCACGAACAACACCCGATGGCCTGCGTCTCGAAGGCGTTGCACCGCATTTGCTGAACCCGTGATCGGCTCGTGGGCAAGCCACACGACGCCGTCAAGATCACACAGAATTGGAAACGAAACAGCGCTCACGGCCACGAAGTCTGTCAGATTGGATAGCAACAGGGCAGATGAGATGGCAACCTGTACGTGTGCCACGCTTCGAACCATTCCCCGCTCTTCGTTATTCACCCGACGAGTCTCTCGATCTTGTCGCTGCACCTCCCTACGACGTGCTCTCCGATCGCGACGTCAAAGACCTACTCAGACTCGATGCTCACAACATTGTGGCCATCGACGTACCGCGCGACGCCGACGGCGATGGTCGCTACGAGGCGGCCGCAAAGCGGATGAATGAGTGGATCACCTCTGGCGTCTTGGTGGCCGATCCATCACCGAGCTTCACCCTATATCGCATGCAATTCACCGATGAAACAGGCGCCGAGCGCGAAACCGTTGGAGTCATCGGTGCCCTCGAGGTTGTCGACGAGGGCGCTGGTGGTGTGCTCCCCCACGAAAAGACAACGCCGAAGGCAAAGACCGACCGGCTCGATCTCACCCGCGCCACCGAAGCAAACCTGTCGCCCGTTTGGGGCTTGTCGTTAGCTGCAGGTCTCACCGAATTGCTCGCCGCCGAAGGCGAACCTGTCGGTCAGTGCATCGACGAGAATGGCGTCACCCACATTGTTGAGCGGGTCAGCGATCCTTCAAGAGTTGCTGCCATTTCTGCCGCCGTCGGGGCGCAACCAGTAGTGATCGCCGACGGCCACCACCGCTACGCAATCAGCCGCACCTACCGCGACGAGCAGCGCGCTGCAACCGGACGCACCGACCTCGGCAGTGAACTCACGCTCACCTATGTCGGTGAACTCCTTGAGGAGCAGCTCAGCGTCGCCGCGATTCATCGACTGATTTCGGGCGTACCCGATTGGGCCTTGCTGCAATCGTTCTCGCCGCTCTTCGAGATGACGTCTGCTGGAGTGGTCGGGCCCGGCCATGCGCGTGAGGTGGTCGAACTCGGCGCAATGTGCTTGGTTCATTCCGACGGTCACGGCACGTTCATGAAGCCTCGCCCCGAGTGCTTCGAAGGCGTTCGCGATCTCGATAGCGCTCGCCTTGAGCATGCACTCACACGCGTTCCGTCGTACGAGCTCAGCTACCAGCATGGCGTCAGCAACATCGTGGCGGCGTTGGCCGCAGGCGACGCTTCGGCCGGCGTGCTGTTGCGCCCCGTGAGCGTCGCCGAGATCCGCCGTACCGCCGACGAGGGCTTACTGATGCCCCCAAAGAGCACGTTCTTCACACCCAAACTGCGCACTGGTTTGGTGATTCGTCCGCTCAACGTCTAGCTGAGCGGACGAGCAACTCGTCTGTCTGCTGCGCCTCTAGGCGATGGTAATTGCCTTGTCGAGGTACACATCCTGAATTGCGTTGAGTAACTCAACGCCTTCAGCCATCGGGCGCTGAAACGCCTTGCGACCCGAGATCAGGCCCTGGCCGCCGCCACGCTTGTTGATCACTGCGGTACGAACCGCAGCCGCAAGATCGCCTGCACCCTTGCTCTCTCCACCGCTGTTGATGAGACCGATGCGACCCATGTAGCAGTTCGCTACCTGCCAGCGGGTGAGATCGATCGGATGATCGGTGGTGAGCTTGTCGTACACCAAGGCGTTGGTCTTGCCGTATCCGGCGAGTGCGTTGTAGCCACCATTGTTCTCTGGCAGTTTCTGCTTAATGATGTCGGCCTCAATGGTCACACCAATATGGTTGGCCTGAGCCGTCAGGTCTGCGGCCGAGTGGTAATCAACACCATCCTTTTTGAATCCGTTGTTGCGCAGGTAGCACCACAGCACCGTGAACATGCCGAGGTCGTGAGCCTGCTTAAACGCCTTCGCCACTTCTTGGATCTGCCGTGTCGACTGCTCGGACCCGAAGTAGATAGTGGCTCCAACGCCGCTTGCGCCGAGGTCATATGCCTGCTGCACCGATCCAAACATCACTTGATCAAAGGCGTTCGGGTAGGTCATCAACTCGTTGTGGTTGATCTTCACAATGAACGGAATGCGGTGGGCGTACCGACGGCTCACTGAGCCCAGCACGCCAAAGGTCGTAGCGACAGCGTTGCAGCCACCCTCGATGGCGAGCTCAACAATATTGGCCGGATCCATATAAATCGGATTTGGTGCAAACGATGCCGCTGCGGAATGCTCAATGCCTTGGTCCACGGGCAGGATCGAGACATATCCGGTGTTTGCCAAGCGCCCATGGTTGTAGAGCGAGCCAAGATTCCTGAGCACCTGCGGTGATCGGTCGGTGGGAACCATCATCCGATCAATAAAGTCAGGCCCGGGAGCATGAATCTGCTCCTTGGTGATGCCTGAACATGTGTGGTTCAACAGTGTCTCAGCGTCGTTGCCGAGCAGTGCTTGAAGATCCACGGTGCTGTCTCCCTGAGTTTCATCGGTCGCGACCACCATTGGCTGCGAACGGAACCGAGCGTAGCCCGTCGAGTAGGTCTGCACCCATGGCGACGCTGATCCACTTACGCCTCGCTGAGGCGGCGCGCTTGTCGCCAACCTTGCCCAGCTGCTCTACCACAACCTCAGTGCGGCTCTGAGTGCTCGCACCGGCTCGGTAGAACCGGCGCCGCACCGTGCCGACAACAGCAACCTCGTCTCCCGAAACGAACGCCGCTGCCGACTTCGGCGGATCGAACCACACCAACGGCACCGAGCTGGCCACCTCATTCACTCGGGTGGTCAACTCACAGTTCATCAGCACCGAACCCGACTCGAGCTCTCGAACCACTGGGTCGCTCGACAACCGACCTGAAAGAACGACAATGTTCATTTCAACCTCCGCCCTGGCCATACGGCGCAACCGCATGGCGCTCTCTTTATGTCTGAAGGGGGAAGCCGACACCTGCGACCATACGCCGAGGGTGTGACACAGTAGTTCGGCTAGCGACGGCCCAGCATTGCCAGGCGATCGCTGACGTCGGCGTAGCGAGGATCGATTGCCGCTACACGCTTGAAAAAGTTACGCGCCTTCACGACGTCACCTGACCGGTCATACAGATCGGCAATCACGTACCACTGCTTGAGATGGTAGTCACGAACTCGTTTTGGGGCATCGGCAACGCGGATCAGCAACTTGATTGCCCCAGCGATATCGCCTTGGTCGGCCAGCGAGCCTGCAGCAACAATGCGACCCTCTGCCATCACCGATGGCGCCGGCGAGGTGTCACGAATCTCGTGCCACAACTCGTCGACCTCGTGGTAACGGCGAAGGGCGCGGTAACAGTCAGCAAGCACTGGGAGCTGCTCTGGTGACGGATGTAAACGACGTGCCTGCTCAAGTTCGGCAGCTGCCTTACGCCACTCGCCGAGCCGATACAGAGCAATACCTGCCACTTCGTGACCCGCGCCCACATTCGGGAGGTTCTTCAACACCGACTGCACCATGCGCAACGCATCGGTATAACGATCGCGCTCTAGGGCCTCAGTAGCGGCCGCAAGCCGCTCCATATAGCGAGCCGACGTCTTTGCGTCGCTCTCACGCTCGATCTCAGCAACCCACGAGGGCTCCAATCGAGTCGGATCGCCCATTCGGCGCTCACGAACCTCTTCAGACGTCTCAGTGCGCTCCCCGCCGCGGGCTCGGGCCGTGGCCTCGCGAGCGAGTTCGCGAACCGAGCCCTGATCCTCCCATTGCTCCGGCTCCCAGCGATCGACCTCCGCGGCTTCACGATCGAGAGGAACTTCATCGCGTGCCGCATCGCGGCGGGCATTCACTTCAGAAGAGCGACGCTCGGCCGCCGTTTGAGGACGAGCCGGCGCGTATTCGCCACCGCGTCCACCTCGTGAGTCGGGACGAGGGCCCCCACGACCTGTTGGACGACCGCTACCGCCACCAAAGCCACCTGTACGACCTGAACCGACGCCACGTGGCGCTCCATCGCGGCCACCTTGGTCTCGGCCGCCGCTACCGTAGCGATTTGAGCCGCCATCCGGTGATCGCGAGCCACCTGCTGGACGGGGCCCATCATTGCGATTGTTGCCGTATCGAGCTGGCGGATTACTACCTGGCTCCCGACCCGCTCCATAGCGCCCTTCAGCCGACCGCGGCGCACCAGTTGAGCGATCGTTTCCGTATCCGCCACCCGAACGAGGCTGGCCCGCACGACTCGTTGATCGCGCTCCGCCGCCATCGCCGCGCAACCGATCGTTGCGACGCGCTGCCTCATCGCCTTCGCGTCCACCTGGCTCAGTTGAGTCTGGACGCGGTCCACGACCGGAAGAGATAAATCCGGAGGAAGACGGACGAGGGCGGGGGTGAGGGCTATTTGGCATGGCTAGCCAGCCTACGGTGACATAGACCGAAAAATGCCAAATACCCCCGGGGTTAACCGGGGGTATTTGATTTCGAAATTCGGCGGCGACCTACTCTCCCAGGGGGTCTACCCCCAAGTACCATCGGCGCTGGCAGTCTTAACTTCCGTGTTCGGGATGGGAACGGGTGTGACCCTGCCGCTATGGCCACCGAAATCTTGTGTCAATGAGTCGCGTTAGCGACCTCAAGGACTCCAGAGCAAGCACGAGCTTATTTGTTCATAAACCAAGCCCTCGGCCGATTAGTACCGGTCGGCTAAACACGTTACCGTGCTTACACCTCCGGCCTATCAACGTGGTGGTCTAGCCACGGGCCTTACTGCGTTGACCGCATGGGTGTACTCATCTTCGAACGGGCTTCCCGCTTAGATGCTTTCAGCGGTTATCCCTTCCGTAGGTGGCTAATCAGCCGTGCCTTTGGCAAGACAACTGACACACCAGAGCTACGTCCGTCCCGGTCCTCTCGTACTAGGGACAGCCTTCGTCAATACACCTTCGGTTGCGGAGGATAGAGACCGAACTGTCTCACGACGTTCTGAACCCAGCTCGCGTACCGCTTTAATGGGCGAACAGCCCAACCCTTGGGACCTGCTTCAGCCCCAGGATGCGATGAGCCGACATCGAGGTGCCAAACCTCTCCGTCGATATGGACTCTTGGGAGAGATTAGCCTGTTATCCCCAGGGTACCTTTTATCCGTTGAGCGACCACGCTTCCACACGCCATGGCCGGGTCACTATGCCCTGCTTTCGCACCTGCTCGACCTGTCAGTCTCGCAGTCAAGCTCCCTTTTGTCATTGCACTCGACGACTGATTGCCAACCAGTCTGAGGGAACCTTTGGGCGCCTCCGTTACATTTTAGGAGGCGACCGCCCCAGTCAAACTACCCGCCTGGCGCTGTCCCTGATCCAGATAATGGACCTAAGTTAGAGTCCCAATATACGTAGGGTGGTATTTCAACGATGACTCCACAATGGCTGGCGCCACTGCTTCCAAGTCTCCCACCTATCCTACACAACGCAGATCAAAACTCAACACCAAGTTATAGTGAAGGTCCATGGGGTCTTTTCGTCCTTCCGCAACTAACGAGCATCTTTACTCGTACTTCAATTTCGCCGGGTCTATGGTTGAGACAGTGGGGAAGTCGTTACTCCATTCGTGCAGGTCGGAACTTACCCGACAAGGAATTTCGCTACCTTAGGACCGTTATAGTTACGGCCGCCATTCACTGGGGCTTAGGTTCACAGCTTCGCCTTTCGACTAACCGTTCCCCGTGACCTTCCAGCATTGGGCAGGAGTCACAGCGTATACATCGCCTTACGGCTTGGCACGCTGCTGTGATTTTGGTAAACAGTCGCTACCCCCTGGTCTGTGCCACCCCCTCGAGCTCGGATCGTAAAGATCGTCACCCTAATAGGGTCATCCTTCTCCCGAAGTTACGGATGCAATTTGCCGAGTTCCTTAACCATAGTTCTCCCGCTCGCCTTAGTATTCTCTACCTGCCTACCTGTGTCGGTTTGGGGTACGGGCGCCGTATTAACTCACTGCTGGGATTTTCTTGGCAGCATAGGATCAGTGACTTCTCCTGAATCGGATCGGCATCACGCCTCAGAGTTATGACCCCAACTCTCATCGGGATCCTCCTACACGCTTACCCGGAGACTACCATCGCTCCGGTTCACCTACCTTCCTGCGTCCCCCTTCAGTTACCCGCAACCAGCTCGTTGGGATCGTCCGAAGACAGCCCCCAAGTCGCCAATATTGGGCTTTACGCGAATACGGCGGTACTGGAATATCAACCAGTTGTGCATCGACTACGCCTCGCGGCCTCGCCTTAGCTCCCGACTCACCCTGGGAGGATTAGCCTTCCCCAGGAACCCTTAGGCTTTCGGCGGAGGGGTTTCTCACCCCTCTCTCGCTACTCATTCCTACATTCTCGCTCGATGGCGCTCCACAAAGGGTTCTCCCTCTGCTTCACTGCACCATCGACGCTCCTCTACCACTCCTACAGATGTAGAAGTCCATAGCTTCGGCTCAGGACTTGAGCCCCGTTAAATTGTCCGCGCAGGACCACTCGACCAGTGAGCTATTACGCACTCTTTTAAGGATGGCTGCTTCTAAGCCAACCTCCTGGCTGTCTAAGCAGTCCCACATCGTTTTCCACTTAGTCCTGAATTAGGGGCCTTAGCTGATGGTCTGGGCTGTTTCCCTTTCGACTAACGAAGCTCATCCCCCGTAGTCTCACTGCCACACTCTGGAGTACCGGCATTCGGAGTTTGATTGGGGTCGGTAATCTTGTAGGACCCCTTACCCATTCAGTGCTCTACCTCCGGTACTGAACATGTGACGCTGCACCTAAATGCATTTCGAGGAGAACCAGCTATCACCAAGTTTGTTTGGCCTTTCACCCCTATCCACAGCTCATCACCGCCATTTTCAACTGACGTGTGTTCGGTCCTCCACGGGGTCTTACCCCCGCTTCAACCTGGCCATGGATAGATCACTTGGCTTCGGGTCTACAGCATGCGACTCAACGCCCTATTCAGACTCGCTTTCGCTTCGGCTCCCCCTCACGGGTTAACCTTGCCACATACCGTAACTCGTAGGATCATTCTTCAAAAGGCACGCCATCGAGGCCATCCGAAGATGACGACTCTTTGACTGTTTGTAAACCAACGGTTTCAGGTACTATTTCACTCCCCTCCCGGGGTGCTTTTCACCTTTCCCTCACGGTACTGGTTCACTATCGGTCACCAAGGAATACTTAGGCTTACGGGGTGGTCCCCGCAGATTCACGCCGATTTGCTCGGTCTCGGCGTTACTTGGGATACAAAGCGAAGATTGCGTACGTTTCGGATACGGGGCTATTACCCACTGTGGCCGGCCTTTCCAGAACCGCTTTCCTACATAGCAATTTTGTAACTTCGTTATACGTCTGGTGTCGTACGTCTTTGTCCCACGACCCCGCGTCTGCAATGCCACCAGGCTTGTACACAGACACGGTTTAGCCTCTACCCTTTTCGCTCGCCGCTACTAAGGGTGTCGCTGTTGCTTTCCTTTCCTCGGGGTACTGAGATGTTTCAATTCCCCCGGTTCCCTCTACCGGTCCTATATATTCAGACCGGAGTACCACTCCATGACGAGTGGTGGGTTTCCCCATTCGGACATCCACGGATCAATGTCTAGTAGACGACTCCCCGTGGCTTTTCGCAGTCACTCACGTCCTTCATCGGTTCTTGGTGCCAAGGCATCCACCGTTGGCTCTTATTAGCTTGGAAGAACAAATAAAAATGCTCGTGCTTGCTCTGCAGTTCTCAAGGGGCGCACACACAACGTGGAGGCCTGTACAAGCGCCTGCCACACGTCGTAGCAGAGGAGTCGTCGAATCGACGAGCTCATGCCGGCGTGGAGGGAATAACTCCCTCAAAACGGAAGAGAAGACAAGATCAGTCCAACGGGACACGTTCAAGAGGTAAACCTACAATTGACGTGCAACGCAAGACTGATCCGATAGTGCACCAACTAGGAGTGTCTCAATCTGGGTCACACAAAGGTGACCAACAGCTGAGAATACTCTCCTTAGAAAGGAGGTGATCCAGCCGCACCTTCCGGTACGGCTACCTTGTTACGACTTCACCCCAATCACCGACCCCACCTTCGACGGCTCCTTCCCCTAAGGGTTAGGCCACCGGCTTCGGGTGTTGCCGACTTTCGTGGTGTGACGGGCGGTGTGTACAAGGCCCGGGAACGTATTCACCCCGGCGTGCTGATCCGGGATTACTAGCAACTCCAGCTTCATGAAGGCGAGTTGCAGCCTTCAATCCGAACTGAGACCGGCTTTATGGGATTCGCTTACTCTCACGAGCTTGCAGCCCTTTGTACCGGCCATTGTAGCGTGTTTGCAGCCCTGGACATAAGGGGCATGATGACTTGACGTCGTCCCCACCTTCCTCCGAGTTGACCCCGGCAGTCTCCTACGAGTCCCCACCATTACGTGCTGGCAACATAGAATAAGGGTTGCGCTCGTTGCGGGACTTAACCCAACATCTCACGACACGAGCTGACGACAGCCATGCACCACCTGTGCTAGGCCCCGAAGGACACAGTATCTCTACTGCTTTTCCTAGCATGTCAAGCCCAGGTAAGGTTCTTCGCGTTGCATCGAATTAAGCAACACGCTCCGCTGCTTGTGCGGGCCCCCGTCAATTCCTTTGAGTTTTAGCGTTGCCGCCGTACTCCCCAGGCGGGGCACTTAATGCGTTAGCGACGGCGCGGATTCCGTTGGTTGGAACCCACACCTAGTGCCCAACGTTTACGGCGTGGACTACCAGGGTATCTAATCCTGTTTGCTACCCACGCTTTCGCTCCTCAGCGTCAGTATCGGCCCAGAGCAGCGCCTTCGCCACCGGTGTTCCTCCTAATATCTGCGCATTTCACCGCTACACTAGGAATTCCCTGCTCCCCTACCGAACTCAAGTCACAGCAGTATCGAGTGGCGGCTCTGGGTTAAGCCCAGAGTTTTCACACCCGACTTACTAAACCGCCTACGAGCTCTTTACGCCCAATAAATCCGGACAACGCTTGGTGCCTACGTGTCACCGCGGCTGCTGGCACGTAGTTGGCCGCACCTTCTTCTGCAGGTACCGTCATTTTCGTTCCTACTGAAAGCGGTTTACAACCCTAGGGCCTTCATCCCGCACGCGGCGTTGCTGCGTCAGGCTTTCGCCCATTGCGCAAGATTCCCCACTGCTGCCTCCCGTAGGAGTCTGGGCCGTGTCTCAGTCCCAGTGTGGCTGATCATCCTCTCAGACCAGCTACCCGTCG
>Ga0194063_10002902_pt1 | contig 10436 bp, 6 predicted proteins | sample SepL3720m_MetaG_FD_155459 | JGI IMG/M metagenome (GOLD analysis project Ga0194063, IMG submission 155459) | Anoxic zone freshwater microbial communities from boreal shield lake in IISD Experimental Lakes Area, Ontario, Canada - Sep2016-L373-20m | ecosystem: Environmental > Aquatic > Freshwater >...
TCCCCTGCTGGTTGTCAAACCTGCCTCAAACATATTGAGGGTAGCAACGGTAAAACCGATCAGCAGAAAAGCATAAACGCGCAGGCGAAACTCGAGGGCGCGCCACACGGTCAGAATGACCACAGCCAATTCGATGATGATTAATGGAATAGCATTGCCCCAGGTACGCGGCTCATGGATGGCTTGGAGGACAACCGGAACTAGCGCAGCCAGACCAAAGAGCGAAGTGATGGTCAGGAAACCGTTGAGAGTCCTGGTTCGCCAGGTTTGCAAGGAAGTATCTAAATCACCTAATCGTTTTATTTCCATATCTTGTCCATCGTGTCCTGAAAACAACCTTGCCTTCCTTCTTAACACCATAAACCATTCTTCACACGAATATCTTCAGTCATGGGTGCTGGTAAGGTCTGGGTTGTAAAATTTGTTGACTAAAGTATATCAGCATTATCGACTTTAAGAAAGTAATTTTTAAGACGATCTCCATCAACCAGACAAACCCTGTGCCCGAATCCTGGTTGCGCCATGGGTTGGTTGGGGTGAAGCTTCATGAACCCTCATCCCGGCCTTCTCCCTAAAAGGGAGAAGGGGAAAGCAGCCGAGATAGACTTCCATCCCACACAAATAAATATGCAGGCAGACCCTAAAGGTCTTCTTCCCGACCTTTAGGGTCTAATTCCTGGTTCAGTTCATCCAGTCGTGTCCAGATTAGGGCAGAGGGATTCCGCCAACTGACGCCATCAACCAGCCAAAACCCTGTGCCCGAATCCGGGCACGCCATGGGTTGGTTGGGGTGAAGCTTCATGAACCCTCATCCCGACCTTCTCCCTAAAAGGGAGAAGGGGAAAGCAACTGGAATAGACTTCCATCCCACACAAATAAATATGCAGGCAGACCCTAAAGGTCTTCTTCCTGACCTTTAGGGTCTTATTCCAGGTACAGTTCATCCAGTCATGTCCATATCGGGGCAGAGGGATTCCGCCAACTGACGCCATCAACCAGCCAAACCCCGTGCCCAAATGTGGCACGCAAAGACGCAAAGGGTTTCGTAGGGGCACAGGGAAAACCTCCAACCGACCCGATCAACGAGCTACACCCTGTGCCCCAGATGTGGCACGCCAAGCCGCATAGAAGCAGGCGATAAATCACATTACTACGTGGGGGGTCATCTTCTTCATCTGTGAAATCTGTGGATAATATCTTTCTGCACGCTAAGCCGCAATGATGTAGGCGATGAATCACCCTACTACGGGGGTTTTTCATCTGCGTAATCTGCGACGCACCTTGTGCGCAATCTGCGGTTCAGACATCTTATGCACACCAAGATCAAGAAGGTGATGAATCACCTTACTACGAGGATTCTTCCATCTGCGTCGCACCTTGTGCGCTTGTCATTATAATCTTCCCCTGTATTTAACAGCGATAAATTGCCCACTTTGGGTACTTTTTATCCCTTGCGGAAAATATAAATGGTATAATATTACACCTGAGTCGAGCAATGCAGTATCCGCTCGGCAGTACATTATTATCTCATTCATCATCAAGGTAACGAATCCAACCAATTATGAATTATTAAGGAGAGTATCGTATGCTACATAAACCAGCAGCGCCGAGTGGCAGAGATCCAGCGGCAGCTTATAAGATGCGTCTGGGACTATGGATGTTTCTATTCTATTCCCTCTTCTATGGCGGTTTTGTCGCCATCAACCTGCTCGCACCCCTCCTGATGGAGAAAATCATCTTCCTGGGACTCAACTTTGCCACGGTCTATGGCTTTGCGCTGATCATCGTGGCATTGATTCAGGCTCTGGTTTATGACGGTTTTTGCCGCAGAGAAGAATTCAATTTACGTGATCAACAATCCAATGACAAGGAGGCTGGCAAGTAACATGGTCATCGCCATCTTCGTTTTCTTTGTAGTGATTGTGATTGGTTTGTCGTTCTACCTGGGGAATAGGGCAAAAACCTCGAGCGGCTATTATGCAGCCGGCGGGAAAATCCACTGGGGCATCAATGGGATCGCCTTCGCCGGTGATTATCTCTCCGCCGCCTCCTTCCTGGGCATCTGCGGCATGATCGCGACCGTAGGCTACGATGGTTTTCTGTATTCCATCGGCTATCTGGCAGGCTGGATCGTGGCGCTCTTCGTTGTGGCAGAACCATTGAAACGTCTGGGGAAATACACCTTCACGGACGCCGTCGATTCAAAATATAACTCGCGCGCCATCAAGCTGACTGCCGCCATCAGCACCCTGATCGTGTCGGTCTGTTACCTGATCCCGCAAATGGTAGGCGCAGGCGTGCTGGTTGAACCGCTGCTGGGCATTCCCCATTACTGGGGTGTGCTGATTGTCGGCGCCATCGTGATCACCATCGTCGCCACCGCCGGGATGGCATCCACCACGTACGTGCAGTTTCTCAAAGGATTTTTGTTGATCATCTTTTCAACCGTCCTGGTGATTGCCGTATGCTACCGCGGCATCACCACCACCCCCACCCAGGGAGGGCAGGTACCCTTCTATAAATATGCATCCCTGGCAGCCCAATCCGAGGGCGGCAAGGTTGTGCCAAGCGAAGCCGGCTGGCAGGTGATCGAGCAGCAAGAAGTGAAAATCGCCAACCATTCGTTTGTCAAGCTCGCTAAAGACGGCAAAGAATCCTGGTGGATGGTCGCCGAAGAAGACGGCAAGACCACCCTCAAGGAGACCCAATCGGCGGTTGAGCTTGCCGATGGACAGAAACTCATCAACGGCGCACCGGCTTCCAAAGAAAACCAACTGCGCCAGGTCGGCACCATCGAGCGCATAGGCGATTCCGAAGATGTATCTACGGGCAGTATTTCCCCGATAGAATTTCTGGCAGTCCTGTCCGATAAAAACACGAAAGTGCGCCTGTGGAAAGAGGCAAAACTCACCGACCAGGATCATGCCAAAGTGACCGTGTACTATCCTCAAATTACCCCGGGTAACCTGATCATGCGTCCGGGTCTGAAATTTAAAGTGCAGGGCACCCTCCTGGAACGTCTGGATTTCTTATCCCTCATGCTTGCGCTGTTTTTGGGAACCGCTGCCCTGCCGCATATCCTGATTCGTTATTACACCGTACCCAGCCCAGCCAGCGCCCGCAAATCCACCATCGTCGCCATTGGCGCCATTGGCTTTTTCTATATTCTGACCCTGTTCATGGGACTGGGGGCGATGATTAACAATGTCATCAACGTGGCTGATAACAACATGTCGGCACCGCTGCTGGCGCGCTCCTTCGGCGATATTCTATTTGCCATCATCTCCGCGATTGCCTTTGCCACGGTGCTGGGCACTGTCAGCGGATTGATCGTGGCTGCTTCAGGCGCAGTGGCACACGACCTGCTCGACCGCTACATGGGACTCAAAATGGATGACCGTCAAAAAGTGCGCGCTGGCAAAATATCTGCCTTCGTCGTCGGGGGATTAGCCATCCTGCTCGGCATCCTCTTCAAGGGTATGAACGTCTCCTTCCTGGTCGGGCTGGCATTCGCGGTGGCTGCATCGGCTAACCTGCCCTCCATCATCATGCTCCTCTTCTGGAAGAAAACCACCGCCAAAGGCATCGCCGCATCCATCGTGATGGGCATTGTGTCTTCGCTCTTGCTCATCTCGCTCTCGCCAGATTTATACAGGCAGTATGGACTCAATCCGGCGCTGGCTCCGGTGCCCCTCACCAACCCGGGCATCATCTCCATCCCGCTCAGTTTCATCACCCTGGTGCTGGTCTCCTTAATGACCCAGAAAAAAGGGAATAATCAAGTAGAAACGGTATAGCGACTGCAAACCAGTTCCGATTTTCCGGTTGAGCGCGGGGGTTATCCCGCGCTCAACCAGGACAACACAGACATGCAAGAAAGTACACGGGTAAATTTTCATTGCCATACGAATTTCAGTGATGGAAGTATTACACCGGAAGCCCTGGTGGAAAAAATGGACGCGGCAGGTGTGCGTTATGCAGCCTTGACCGACCATGACACCATCGAAGGTGTGCCCCGCTTTCAAGAAGCGCTGCGTCGCCGCGCCATTGGTTTTATCAGCGGGGTTGAAATCTCGACCTATTTCAATGGACAGAACCTGCACCTGCTTGGCTATGGGTTTGATCTTAACAACCCCGCCTTAAGATCCGTCCTGGTTGCCCTGCGCCAGTCGCAGAAACTGGATATCCACAGCGTGGCGGGCGAGCTGCGCAAAAGCGGCACCTCCTTTAACTGGGAAGCTGAAGCGGAGGCATATCTCAGCCCCACCCACCCCGGTAAGATCGATATCAGCCAGGCGATTGCTTTAATCCACCAGGCGGGCGGAAAAACCTTCCTCGCCCATCCCTTTCTTTATCAGCTTGAGCCGGACGAGCTGGAAACGCTGATCGTGAATCTCATTCCGCTCGGCTTGGACGGCATCGAAGTATTCTACCAGTCCTATACGCAGCCGGAACGCGAACAATTATTGGCGATTGCTCAACGCCATGGACTGCTCGCCAGTGCCGGCACCGATTACCACGCCCCTAACAGTATTGAAAAAAGCACGCCTGGCATCGACATCGCCACAGAATTTTGGAAGCAATTTCGGGATGCCGTCATAGAAAAGGATGGTTTGGTTGACGATGTGCAAAAACCGCCTGTAGAATCGCTGCCCTCCCGCCTGCACTCTTTCCGGCGGCGTTATTTCGTCTTGCGCATCCTGATCCCCACCCTGCTTGCCATCGTCTTATTCGTGGCTGCGCTGTGGGGCGTGATTCTGCCTTCCTTCGAACGCTCTCTGCTCGAATATAAACGTGAGATGATCCGTGAGCTCACCGATTCCGCCTGGAGCATCCTTGCCTCCTATGAACGCGATGAACGCGCCGGTTTAATCACGCGAGATGAGGCACAGGCAATGGCAATCTCGCGCATCGAGGCGCTGCGTTACGGGCGCGAAGGCAAGGATTATTTCTGGTTACAGGATACGTTCCCGCATATCATCATGCACCCCTACCGCAAAGACTTGAATGGGCAGGATGTTTCTACCTTTGAAGATGCGCGCGGGGTGCGTATCTTTGTGGCATTTGCCGATCTGGTGAAGCGCAAAGGGGAAGGCTATCTTGAATACGTCTGGCAATGGAAGGACGACCCTCAACGCCTGGCGCCCAAAGAATCCTTTATCAAAGGATTTGAACCCTGGGGTTGGATCATCGGCACCGGCATTTACATCGAGGACGTGCGCGAAGAGATCACCCAGTTTGAGCAAAGCCTTGTGCAGACTTCATTAATCATCAGCGCCGTGGTGATCCTGCTCCTGCTGTTTGTGGTTCAACAAAGCCTGCGCATCGAACGTGAACGCCTGGATGCCGAATCGAGCTTACGTGAGTCGACTGACCGCTACCGGGCACTGGTGGAGGCAAGCACTGAGGGTACCCTGATGGTGCTGGATGAGCGCTGCCGCTATGCCAACCCGACTCTGCTGCAGATGCTGGGCTACAGTATGCGCCAGCTTGAGATGCTGGATTTAGCAGACCTGCTGCCGCGTGGGGAAGGCAACGAAACCGCCTGGAAGCATGTTGAGAAGCTTTCTCTTGAAGCTGGTGCATCGGAAGGATTTGAAGGCGCGCTGCGTCGCGCCGATGGTTCTTCATTAGAATGTGTTATGGCTGTCAATCCGATTTCGTTTGCCGGTTACCAGGGCTTTATCCTGCTGGCAAAGGAGGTCATCCCCCAAATCGGCGGGGAGAGCGCAGGCGAAGCTCAGACGCAAGGAATTACACAGGCGGCGCTTATGGCTCCGCTGGGACTCTTTCAGGCAAGAGCGGCGCGCCGCGGCGTCTTTACTGCGCTGAATCCGGCTGCCCATGCCCTGATCCGCAGGCTGAAAACTGGCACACAAGAGCAGCCCGCTCTGGCAGACCTGTTCCATGATACAGCCGAGTTCGATGAATTCTTCCACCTGCTTATAAAGGAAGGTGTATGTGATGAGCGCATCCTTCATCTGGAGACGGTGCAGGCTGAAACCTTCATCATCTCCCTGACGGCAAAAGTGGTGTATGATGAACAGGGGCATCCTGATTTTGTGGATGGCGTCATTCAGGAAGTGACGGCTGCCAGGAAGCGCGAAGCCGAACGCGAGGCATTGATTGAAAAGATGCAGACTTCCTTGTTGTTCCTGCATGAACCGGTGGGACATCTGGGACGCCAGGTGATCACCTGCCAGCTTGAGCAGTCAGTGCAGAGTGTGGCAGCCCAAATGTCTCATCAGTCCGTCAGCGCGGCGTTGGTGGTATCGGAAACCGGGGCGGCGATTGGCATCGTCACCGATCACGACCTGCGCGCCCGCGTGGTTGCCCAGGGGAAGGATGTGCAGCGCGTGGCAGTGCGCAGTGTGATGAGCGCGCCGTTGATTACCATCTCGGAAAATACCCTGATTTATGAAGCACTGCTGCTGATGGAAGAAAAAGGGGTACAGCATCTTGCCGTTGAAGATGAGAACGGGCGGATTGTCAGCGTGGTGCGCAATAAGGAACTGATCCAATTTCAGCGCTACGCCCCTTCCGTACTGAGCCGCGAAATTGCCCGCGCCGCCAACGCCGAGGAAGTGGCGCAAAGCTGCAAACGCACCCCCGCCGTGGTCAAGGTGCTTTTGGACAGCGGCGCGCACCCGCGCAGCATCACCCACATGATATCCAAGATCACCGATGCCGCCACGGAAAGGCTCATCGATCTGGCTATCAACGAGCTTGGGCAGCCGCCCACACCTTTCGCCTTCATCGCCATGGGCAGCCAGGGACGGATGGAGCAAACCCTGTTGACCGATCAGGATCACGCCATTATCTTCGCCACACCCACAGAAGGCGTCACCCAGCCGCTGACCGATTATTTCCTTACGCTGGGTAATAAGGTCAGTCAGGGGTTGGTTCAGGCGGGTTATCCGCTGTGTCACGGTCAGGTCATGGCGAGCAACCCGCGCTGGTGCCGCCCGCTTGCGGATTGGAAAACGTATTTCCGCGAGTGGATCTGCCAGGCGGAACCACAGGAGCTGCTGGACTTTTGCATCAGCTTCGATTTTCGGCCTGTGTATGGCGCGGTCGAACTGGCACAGGAGCTGCGCGGCTTTATCCAGGCAGAGCTGACTGACCAAGCGGAGTTCTTCAACCATCTAGCCAAAAACGCATTAGACTTCTCCCCGCCGCGCCGCCTGTTCGGCAGATTCTATCTGGGCATCGGCAGTCCAGAGCATGCCGGTCTGAACATCAAAGATTGTCTGATGCCCATCGTCAGTTTTGCCCGTCTATACGCCCTCCATCACGGCATCAACCAGACCCATACCCTGGAACGCCTCGACGCGTTGGTGGAAAAGAATGTCATTCTCCCCGCCAGCCGCGATGAAATCACAGCCTCGTATGACTTTTTGATGCGCCTGCGTTTGCAGCGACAGACAGATGCGCTACAAAGCGGGCATGCGCCGGACAACACCATCCAACCCGCAAAGTTGGGTTACATCGAAGAAGCCCTGCTCAAACAGGCATTCGCTCAAATTGGTGCGGTGCAAAAGAAAATCAGCTTCGACTTTCTGGGCGGAACGTCGTTGTAGGGGCACAGGGATTATTCCAACCAACCCGAAATTTTTGACCCTAAAGGTCTTCTTCTCTTCGACCTTTAGGGTCTGCCTGGATACGCAAAACCGCAAAGAAAAAGAAATAAATCTCCTGGTGGGTCTGCCAAATCCCACATACCCTTCGCATTTCGCTGGATCCGGGCGTAGCGGCACGTTCTCTACCTCAGGAGATTTCATCCTTCAAGAAAGGTGCTTTTGGGCAGAATTCACCCCTGGCTATCTTCATATTATAACAAATTGAGGATGAATGCAAGTATTCCATTTGGTTTAGGATGGAATTACGAGAGGAGATTAAAATTGTTTTCGTTTTTTTCCAGGATTTTGAGAAAACTGAATCCCCTTATCGTTAGGGTATGGATTGTTATGATCAATTTCATTTTGCCAAATAACCAAAGGAATGTCATCAAAAGCGGCGCATTTATGGAGATGTAAATTAATATATTTATCTTCATCAAAATGGATACAATAACAACAAATCACACTAGCAGTTATACATAGCAATCTGTCATCAAGTCCCTGTATAGGTTGGGCTTTTATTTCAGCAATCGTTTCATCCGTGCCGAAAGTATCTACACCGAATTCGATCATGGAATATTCACTCATACTGATATTATAGCAGAAGATTTGATTTTTAGAACATATTGCTGCAAAATAAAGAAGTGGGTTGGATAGTAATCTACCACAATCTTAGAGACACGAGAGGCGGGACAGTGCATGAAAATACTAATTGCGGCTATTGGGATTCTACGCTCATGGTGACCCTCGTCTCAATGCTTTAAGAACCCTCATCCCGACCTTCTCCCTAAAAGGGAGAAGGAGGAAGAGAAAGCGATGAATTTCCTGCGGTCAAGCATACATCAGGCGCCCTTTCGGTTCGGGTATGGCACGTCCTAATTCTTTAGCAGTTTCAAGCCACTCTTGAATGATCCTTTCCAGATTATTCAAGGCTTCCTGGTAAGTTTTGCCATCCGCCATACAGCCCGGCAGTTCAGGCACTTCGGCAAGAAAAGCATCGTCTTCATCACTCCAAAAGATGACAACTTCATATTTAATCATCGTTTTCTCCTAGTCGATATTTTAGGATAACATTACGTACCTGTCGAACTTGGTAGGGTTTTGCCTGTGCCCCATTTGGTTGGATATTGATAATCTCTTCAATATCATCGCGTGAAAAAATGTGGTGGCTGCCACGAATTCTTTCATCGAAGTCCAGGAATACCATTAACCCGCACAATTGTTCAAACGGGATCTGAGCATCCGATGTCCCGCGCAAGATTTTGTTTAATAGTTTATCGTAATGCGTCATTATCTATATTATACACGCTTTATTCAACCCGTACGATCTGAAATCCGGGCACGCCAAGACGCAGAAATCTCGTAGATTTACGGTAGACACAGCCGGGATTAATGGGTAGAATAAGTACATTGAGACAATCAAAACCCCAGTTTAATCAAAAGGAGGCAATCATGAAAGTCAAGTCATCTGTAAAAGCCGGTATAAAACGTTTCGAAGATTAATCAGACCCTAATGTCTTCCTTCTTCTGACCCTAAAGGTCTTCTTCTCTTCGACTTTTAGGGTCTACCTGGCAGCATTGAACCGATATGTCCATGCAGGGGCACGGGGATTCCTCGCTGACGTAGATACGGGTACAACCCCCGTGCCCCTACGTAGTCGCACCCCATCAACATCACCTGCCAAACCACCAACCGGGGTGCCTGATTACTCATTTTCTTCTTTTCTTCCTCTTTCGCTTCAAACTGAATTCCATAGTCTCCGGGATAGGGCTTGTATCTTCCTCTTTCGCTTCAAACTGAATCCCATTGTCGCCGGGATACGATTGCTTATGGTCGAATTTATTCCACAACACTTCAGGTGGAATCCCCTCTGGGAAAGCCAGGCAAGTGCTATCAGATGGATGATTTATTTTGGGAAGTAAATGCTTACACCATGCACATTGAGAATGTCGTAAGGTCATTTCTTCTTCTCTTCCTCTTTCGGCTCAAACAGAATACCGTTGTCTCCAGGATACGGTTTGTCATGCAACACCTTGCCTGTATAAAGACCATTCGGAATGCCACCGTGTGAATCATCTGGAAAAGCATCACATGAAGCAGAATATGCATACTTATGTTTACAACGCCTACATGATCGTTTACTTCAATCAGTAATGGATATGTGCATGGATACCAAAACCGCGAACTTTCATTTTTTTTACTCATAAATCAACTCCACTGAGACTCAGGTAACATAAATTTTAGATTCAGACCCTTCGAGACTACCTTCGAACGCGTAGATTTGCTCAAATACCCAAGTTCTCATTGAGCAAGTGAGATGCTTCGGTCGCTGCTAGGCTGGAATGAGAAAGGTATTGGTCAGCCCCGCTCCCTCAGCATGACAAATTTGCGCTCATTACCCAACCTGTCATGCTGAGGGTTGTCGTCCTGAGGTAGCAAGGTTCAAAGCATTCCAGAAAGACAACCCGAAGCATCTCTCTTCTGAGGATGTGTGAAATTAGACCCTAAAGGTCGAAGAAAAGACCTTTAGGGTCAAAAGGTAGGGGCACAGGGAAAATATCCAACCATCCCCATCAACCAGCCAAACCCTGTGCCCGAATCCTGGCACGCAAAGCCGCCAAGTCGCAAAGAAGAAGGTGATGAATCACCTTACTGCCTTTTTGGCGCATGATACTAAACCCTCCGCGTTGTAACGCGGCAATTAATTCTTCGCCACTTAACACTGGTAATTTTGGCATCAGACCGTTATCTTTTGCACCCCAATAAATTCAGTTACTTCTGTATCTTCTTCGTCTTCCAGGCAGAGTGCAATGACT
>Ga0194063_10002903_pt1 | contig 10432 bp, 11 predicted proteins | sample SepL3720m_MetaG_FD_155459 | JGI IMG/M metagenome (GOLD analysis project Ga0194063, IMG submission 155459) | Anoxic zone freshwater microbial communities from boreal shield lake in IISD Experimental Lakes Area, Ontario, Canada - Sep2016-L373-20m | ecosystem: Environmental > Aquatic > Freshwater...
GATCGCGTACGAGCCCCTGACGGAGACCCGCGTTGAGGTCAGGGTATTGGCAGTGGCTCTGCCGGATAGTCTGGGCCGGAGTATTTGTGGATTGTTTCCGGTGGCGACACCCGCGCCCTGTTCGCTTGAGGTTTCGGGTCTGGCCAGTATGACGGCGTTTTCTAAAGGGCCGGGACTGAGGCATTCCGAGGGGTGTGTGGCCGTCGTCGATTTTGGATATAGCAGCGCCATGGTTGCGTTTTTCAACAAGGGCGTGATGGTGCTCATCCGGAAACTCGACTTGGGGGTTGTCGATATTCTCAAGAGAATGCAGGAGAGTCTGGGTGTGGATCAGGATGTGGCCATAGGCATTTTGAATGATGGATCATTTGATGTGTCACGGATTCTTCATCAGGCGATGGAATCGTTTCTGCAGCAAATGGTGGTTTCCTGGGACTTTGTGGAGCGTCGCGAAAACGTCCATATCAAGGATCTCTATGCCTGCGGAGGCGGAGTGTCGATCAGGGGGTGGGTTCAGGAGCTTGAATCGGCCACCGGTCAGAAGGTATCTGTTTGGAATCCCTTTGAGACCCTGACCCTTCAAGCCGGCGCGTATCCGGAGCGTTTCAAGGGACAGGAGTCGCGGTTTTCGGGTGCGATCGGCGCCGCCTTGGCCAAGTTGGGAACGCAATGAACCATGCATGTTAACCTGATTCTCGATGAAGAAAAACGAAGTTCAAGTCCTGTTTCCCTGGGCTTGGTTGTGCGGCTTTCTTTCATTACTATCCTGGTGTTGGGGACGGTTTGGCTTTTTTCCTTTTACTCAGCCTATCACGCCTTGCAGGGAGAGGTGAGTTATCTTGATGAGGAGTGGGCCCGAACCGAGTCGAAATACAAAACGGCCACACGGCTGCGGAACGATCTCGGAGACAAGGAGGCGACGCTGGGGGAAATCCTCGGATGGCGGGCCGCGCGCATCGAATGGGGGAAGCAATTGGAGGCGGTACAGGTCGTTGTGCCCGCAGTCATCCAACTTTCCGACTTGCGTGTGAGCCAGAGCGTCGTGGCGCAGGCGGGCGGGACGTTTTCCAAGGTGTATGAATTACGCCTCTCGGGACAGACTCCGGCGGAACGGTCCGAGTTGAATGTCGTCCAATTACTGGAGGGACTCAAGGGGCCTCCTTTCGACCGGGTCATCGAGTCGGCGGTTTTGCCGACAGGGTCATTCAGGCAGGATCCGACGGACAAATCCGCCCGGGCGTTTAACATTGTCTGCAAATATTTTCCAAGGCCTTTGCCATGAACTTTTCGGGAGAACATAAACGGCGGATGATGCTGTACGCAGGCGGTGCGGGTGTTGCGGTTGTGGCGCTTGGCCTACTGATCCAATTTGCCATCTTGCCGGTGTTCGAATCTCAGAAAAACCTGACGGAGAAACTGGAGGAGCAGCGGGGCAAGTTGAAGAAGGCCAAACGGCAATTGGATTATGTTCCTGGGCTTCAGCGGAATTACGATGATGTGGTCGGGCAATTGGTCAAAATCAGGAGCGACAATATTTTGCGCCCGATTCTGGGATCGTATCTTGTGGGGGTGAGCGAGAAGGTGGAATTGGCGGCGCAAACCGTTGGGCTGAAAATTGAGGATGTGCGCGAGGTGGGAGTGCTGGAGATGCCCCGGAAAGATAGGAAATTGCCTCCCTCGGTATTCAAGGTCTTTGCCGTGCTGGTTTATGGGCAGGGATCCTTTGAAACCATTACCCGTTTCCTGGCGAAATTGGAGGAAACGCATCCCTTCCTTAGCATTCATGATATAGGCATTGTCGGCCAACTTGATAATCCGGAAATTCAACGCCTGACAGTCAGAATGGAATTTCCCATTGAGCCGGCGGCGGAAACCGTGAAAGGGCCAGGGCCATGATCCTTCTTCGACTGGGATGCCTATTGAGTCTCTCCGTTCTCCTGGCCGGTTGGCCTTGTTTAAGCGCGGGAGAAGGCGTAAGCGCCGTAGTCCCGGATGCAGACCGGCCCCCGGGCAGGGATCCTTTCTGGCCGGTCGGGTACGTGCCCAAGAAGGTCGTCAAACCGTTGGTTGTCCCGACAACGTCTGAAAAGGCAAAAGCCATGATCCCGGATTCTGCCCGTCTGCCGTTGTGGGACGAGGCGAGGAAGACACTGGATATCCGGGGAATCAGTATGATTGGTCGCGACAAGGAAACCGGTCAACCCCGATATCTCGCCATGATCGCAGGTCGGTTGATTGAGGCGGGGGATATAGTTGCGTCCAATTTTGAGAATCGTCTGTATCGATGGAAGGTTTTGGAGATCGACAAGACCGGAGTTGTGCTTCAAAAACTGGATGTGAGAGCGGCAGAGTGATGTCGGTCGTGATTAAGGAGAAAGACATGAAAAAGACGTTTGAAAAATCGTGCGCGTGGGCGATGGGGGTGATTGTGCTGGCGACCCTGATACCTGCCGGGTGCGACAGTGGCACAGGGGACAATAGTGAGTTGGACAACTTTTTTGCCAGTCATCCCTATGTCTCGGATCCCCGAACCGGAATCCGAAGCGCCGTATCGATCAGTCCGGCCTCGGTAACAGTGAATGCGGTGGGCGGGAAGGCTGTGTTCTCCCTCATCGGTGGAAATGAGCCTGTGTCATGGAGCGTTTCCAATACAGGAATGGGGACGATTTCAGGCGGGGGCGCTTCGGCCACCTATACGGCAACGGTGGTCGGGAAGAATGATGTCATTGCCTATGACCGGGATGGGAACGCGGCGATCGCGCAGGTTTCGGGCAGCGTCAGTCTTCCCATTATCTCGCCAAGTCCGATCACGTTGTCAACGAATGGCGCACTGGCCGTGCTCAGTGTGTCGGGCGGCAGCGCACCCTATTCATGGAGTGTTACCTCCGGTACGCAGGGTGCTATTCAAGGGCCGACGACGGGGCTCACCGTGGTTTATGAACGATACTTGCCGGGTGATAATGCGGTTACGGTGGTCGATGGATTTGGTTCACGATCCAGTCTGGTGCTCAAACAACCCTGAGGGAGAACTTCGATGAGTATTTGGAATCATAATCTGTTGCGTGTGATGGTATGTCTTTTGCTTTGGGGAGCGTCCGGGAGGGTTGTCTTAGGAGAAGAGGTGGTTTCCTCCATGCCTGCTTCGAAGCCTGTGGTCACGGAATCGAACCTGGCCGCCGATGTGGCGGGTGCGACCATCGAGAGAATTCAGGTGGCGGCGCTTTCAGGATCGGGCCAGACTCAGAATCTGATCTCAGTGGCTTTGGACGATGTTCCGCTCCAGTCTGTTATCAGTCTGTTTCAGAAGGTTTCAGGAGCCAACATCATCGCCTCGTCATCCAACCTGCAGGGGAGGGTGACGGTCAATCTTGATAATGTGGAATGGAAGCCGGCCCTGGATTCGATTCTCGATATATACGGTCTGAGGGCCGTTGAAAAAGTGCCCGGCTCCGCCATCTATAGTATCATTACCAACGCCCCGGGTACGGTTGAACCCTTGGTCGCCCAGTCGATATTCCTGAATTACGCCCAGGTTTCCAATGTGGTGAGTCTGGTCAAGTCGATGATCGGGGCGGACGGAACGGTCTCGGCCTTCCCCAATGCCAATGCTATCATTGTTCGTTCCACTCTCGCCAACCTGAATACCATCCGAAAAGTCGTCCAGGAAATTGATCTTCCCCGCCAGCAGGTCTATATCGAGGCCAAATTCCTGGAGTTGACCGATGAGGCCATCAAGGATCTGGGAATCGACTGGACCGTGCTCGAGGGGTACGGCGTCGCCGCAGGGTCTATTCAGCAGACACTCACTGACTCGCGCAGCCGGTTCAATGGAAACCGTACCGGGTTGGGGACGGTGGATTCAAATTTGCGCAACAAGGCGGCGGATACGGGAACAGGCAAACCGGGTAGTGGACAAACGGATACCCGGAGTTCCAGTGATGTGTTGGCGGGTGATGGGACGCGGACAATTTCGGATACGATTTCAAAGTCCGCCAATTACTCGCACGAGTCTGAGCGGATTGCCGGGCAGTCTCTTGCGGATGTGCGCACAGCGGTGCTGAGCGCTGACAGTTTCAAACTTATTCTCAGTGCCTTGCAGCAGATTAACGGGATCAGCGTGGTGTCAAACCCCAAAATTATTGTGGCGAATGAAGAAACGGCAACCATTCATATTGGCGAACAAGAGCCGAACATCAAGGGGACAGTCACTCCCGGGCAGCAGGGGCAGGCGAACACCACCACCTATGCCCTCGATGACAAACTTCCCTATTTCGAATACGGGATATCGCTCGATGTGACGCCGACGATCAACAACCAGAGCAACATCACCGTCCGGATTGCGCCGACGCTTAGTCGTTTTGTAAAGGATAAAACAGCGCCGGATAACAATACCTATCCCGTGACTTCAGCCAAGACCATCAAGACCACCTTCAGTCTGGAAAGCGGCAAGACCGCCGCGATTGGCGGGTTGACCGAGACGTCTGACCGGGACAATGTAATCAAGGTGCCCTTATTGGGGGACATTCCGCTGATCGGAAAGTTTTTCTTCACCCACACTCACAAAAAGCACACACAGACTGAAACCATCATCTTCGTGACCGTTGGACTGGCCAATTCAAAGACAGTCTCGCGCGACGAAGGGCTTCCCGAGGAAACCACGCTGGCTCAAAAACATTTGGCGGGAAAAAATCTTCCCCAGATTCAGAAGGAAGAGGCCAAGAAAGCCGATGCTGCAACTCGGAAGGCGCCATAATTATCTGTTGTTCCGGGGCAGGTTTTTGGTATTAACAGCCTGTTGTCGGATTGTTGTTCGGTTGGAATCAATCGGTTCATTGTACAAATAGGGATAAAGTTATGAAATACAGTCGTTTTTTCAGTTTTGCGATGGTGGCCGGATTGGCCGCCGGTGTATGGATACAGTCAACGCCTGTGCAGGCAGAGGAGAAGGGTGATCGCCATCCCTTGAATCTGACCGTTGGTGGGGGATACCTCGACATGGAGGGTGACTTCCCCACCAAGGATGCGGTGTTCGGCAAAGTGAATCTGGGTTATGATTTCAATGATTGGTGGACGATCGAGGGCGGTTTGTTTATTGCGCCTGTCATGAAAGCCCAATATTTCTACCACCAGAAGGTCGATGGTACCTGGGAGAAGGTCAACCGACTTCAGGAAGAAGCGGGAGTTGACCAGACAACGGGGTTTGGCGTCACTCTTGACGCACTGCTCCATCCCACGCCTTGGAAACGTCTGGATCCCTATCTTGCGATTGGTTTGCAGGGGATCGGTTTCACGGATTCGATGAAAGAACACGATGGACTTGGCCTCGGTGTACGTGGCGGCGGCGGCGTGATCTATAACTTCAATGATGCATGGGGTGTTCGTGCAGACTATCGGGCGGTCTTTGCGGACATCAATGGTAAAGGAACCGTGAGCGCTTCGACTGAAGTTGGAGTTCGCTATGTTTTCGGCGCCAATGTCGGTCCTAACTATGTGGTTTCCGGTGGGCCCAAGGATAGCGATGCCGATGGTTTGACCGACGAGGAGGAACAGAAGATCGGAACCAATCCCTTTGACCCGGATACGGATCACGATGGACTGAGTGACTACGATGAAGTGAGGGTTTATCACACCGATCCCCTGAATCCCGACACCGACTTCGACGGACTGAAGGATGGCGCCGAAGTATTAAACTACCACACGAATCCATTGGATCGCGACACCGATCATGGTGGAGTTGCTGACGGGCATGAAGTCATCGAGGATGGCACCAACCCTCTGGATCCGAATGATGATCTGCAACTCGTCGAGTTGAATATTCAATTCGATTATGACAAGGATGTCATCAAGGCGGAGTATTTCAGGGATCTTGATATTATCGGGAAGGTGCTTACCCGTGATCCCGGGGCGACGGCTCGAATTGAAGGGCATGCCGACAAGCAGAAAAAATCAATTGCGGACTACAACGTTAAACTATCCGAGCGCCGTGCCAAGTCCTGCCTGAATTATCTCGCGTCGAAATGGAACATCGCTCCGTCCCGCATGGTTGCCGTGGGTTACGGATTTAGCCGTCCCAAGGCCAAGAATGATCTTGTTCTCGGGAACCCGGTGAATCGGCGTGTGGAAGTATACATCAGGAAGTCCGGGAAGGAAGAACCCAAGACTCCTTTGACCCAGGTTGAGGTCAACAAAGCCGGCGCTGCGATTCCGGTTACGACTCCGTGAGGACTGAATAGACTTGCGAGGCCCGGAACAGTGATGTTTCGGGCCTTTTTATTTCCGAAATGAAAGAACATCATCCCATCACCCTGCGTAGGCGTCTTCGCTTTAAGTTCGAGGCGCTTGTCTTCTTTCTGGCATTGAAGGGCATCCCATTCCTGCCCAGGGGATTGATTTTGCGTTTGGCAAACCTGGCCGGTCTTCTGGCCTGGTGGCTCGCACGGCGGGATAGGCGGATTGCGATGGCCAACCTTGATCTCGCGTTCGGTTCATCCCTTGCCGATAAGGAAAAACGCGCGATTGTTCGAAAAGTGTTCAGTACCTTTGTTCTTACGGGTCTGGATTATTTCTGGTTCTCACGAGACCGAAAACAGCGTCTTGAGAAGTGGGTCGTCATGGATGATTCACTCCGGAAATGGATGAGAAAAGGGGCGCTTGTTGCCGTGACGGCACATTTCGGGAACTGGGAAATATTGGGATGGTTAACCGTCTACCATGGCTCCCTGATCGCGAGCGTTGCCAAACCTGTTAAGAATCCCCTGATCGACTCCGAGATCAACCGCTTGCGACAACAATCAGGCCAGATCATCATTCCGCGCGAGGGAGCCATCCGGTCTCTTGCCCGCGTGCTGAAGCAGGACGGCACCGTGGCCCTATTACTTGATCAGGATACCGTGCCTTCGGACGGGGGTATTTTTGTTCCATTTTTTGATGTGCCAGCCCCTGTTGCCTCGGCGGCGGCCGGACTCGCCTTAAAACTGAAAGCCCCCGTGATCGTCGCATTTTGTACATGCGATGAGAAGGGTGTCTACCATGCCACCTGCCCTGAATCGTTTTTGCCCGGGGATGTTGAGGGAATGACACCGGCCCAACTGACCGTACGTATTACCGGTTCCCTGGAGCGTGAAATCCGCAGGAACCCCGGGTATTGGTTGTGGACCTATAAGCGATGGAAGCGCCGTCTTCCCGATTTCGATGCCTCCCGGTACCCGTTCTATGCCGACTGTTGACGTCAGGTCTGAGTCGCTGATTTCTGATCCTTGGGAACGGTCTTCCAGCGGCGATGAACCCAGATCCACTGCTCAGGATACTGGCGGATGATGTCCTCCATCACCTTGGTATAGATCTGGGTGAATTCCCTGATTGTCTCGGGTTTCCGGTCAGGGGGCGGAGGAATGGCTGGCAGTACCTTCACGAGATGTCGCCCCTGTTCAAGCCGGATCATGAAGACGGGAACCACGGATGCCCCGGATTGCGCCGACATATAGGCGAGTCCGGGTGTTGTGCATGCCTGTTTTCCAAAAAAGTCCACGAACACTCCTTCGGTATCGATCATGTTCTGGTCGATTGCAAATCCGACAATCTCGTTTTTCCGGAGGGCGGACAGGCACTGGCGATAGGAGTTGTGAGCCGGTACAAATTTCAATCCGAAGCGATTTCGGATCTCCATCCACACGGTGTTGATGGCATTATTTTTGATGGTCTTGGTGATGATGGTGGTGGGATAACCAAACTTCGGGGCGATAGAGCAGAGCAGATCCCAATTTCCCATGTGTCCAGTCAGGACGAGCATGCCTTTTCCTGCGGCAAGCACAGTCTGGACAGGCGTTGTATTGTCCCACCTGATGTGTTTTTCAAAATAGGCGTTGGAAAGTGAGACCAGTCTCAATTCCTCCGCCACATTCATCCCGAGATTGCGGTACATGCGATTCAGAATCTGACGGCGTTCCCGGTTACTTATCTCCGGCAGGCTGCGCTTCAGCGCCTCCACCGCATCCCGGCGGTGATGGCGGACGACCGACCCAAAGATCCATCCCATGCCTCGACCCAGGGCAAGCGCCACGGGGAGGGGGAGAGTCCCGAACAACTTGCATACCGATTTAAGAAAGAATGCCGCCATAAGGACTATGAAAATAGAGAGATTACGACGGAAGGTCAATGCCTCGGATTAAAAGAGGATACTCTGGCCAGTTCCTCGAAAAGTTCCTTCTCTCGGGTATTCAATCGTTTCGGAACCACGATCCGGATGAGCACCATCAGGTCACCCGGCTCCAAGCCCTTGCCTTGTTGAAGCCCTTTTCCCCGCAGGCGAAGTCGCTGGCCTGTCTCGCTACCCGGCGGGAGTGTCAGCGCGGCATTTCCATCGAGGGTTGGTATGGTGACCTTTGCCCCCAGCGCGGCTTCCCATGGGGTAATGGGCAACTCCACTTCCAGGTCATGGCCATTCACCCTGAATCTGGGGTGGGGAGCAATCTGCACGCGCAGGTAGAGGTCGCCTACAGCCCCGCCCCGGGAACCCTGTCCACCCTGTCCTGCAAGACGGATTCGGGCGCCATCGGTGATGCCAACCGGGATTTTGACCTGATAGGTCTTGCTCGAGGACTGAATTCGACCACGGGCATCCACCTCGGGGGATTGCAGTCTGATGCTCTTGGTAATGCCATGGTAGGCTTCCTCGAGGCTGATGGTGATGGCGGCTTCCTGATCCTGTCCAACGGGGGGGGCTTCCTGATCTCCCATATCCCATCCGCCGAATTGGGTTCCTGACGGTTGTCCTCTCATCTGGCCTCCAAAGAGGGTCTCAAAGAAGTCGCTAAATCCGCCCATATCCTGGGGGTTGAATCCGCGTCCGCCGCGGGGCGATCCCTGATATTCAAAATGGACGTTTCCGAAGCCCGGCGGCGGGCGGAAATCCTGGCCAGCCTGCCAGTTGGATCCCAGTTCGTCGTAGCGTGCCCGCTTGCCGGTATCGCTAAGGACTTCATTGGCCTCGCCGATTTCCTTGAAACGGGCCTCTGCCTCCATGCTTTTGTTGATATCAGGATGATATTTTCGAGCCAGTTTACGATAGGCCTTCTTGATTTCATCTGCCGTGGCGGTACGCGGCACTCCGAGTATCTCGTAATAATCTTTAAATTTTATGCTCATGATCGAATTCTCCCGAACACTTCTTCCTTATCCGGTATGGAGTCCGTGGCGCCCTTTCGGGTGACGGACAAAGCGGCTGCCTTGCAGGCATAGGTGAGGCATTGTTCCGGAGACAGCCTCTTGACCAGAGAGGCTCCGAAATACCCTATAAACGTATCGCCTGCCGCCGTGGTATCAACGGGTTTGACTTTTGGCGCAGAAACCCTCCATTCCCGGTTTCCGATTTTCAACATGGCTCCTTTCGCTCCGAGTGTCATGAGAATCTGTGCCTCAGGAAATTTTCGGGCCAGTGCAGCCAGGGCGGGTTTCCCCGCCTTGGCGCCGGATAGATCGGCGGCCTCGATTTCATTCACGATGAACAGATCCACGAGCGAGAGCGGGTAGTCGAGGATCACGGGGTCAAAGGGAGCGGGATTGAACCAGATTTGCATCCCGGCCTTGTGTGCGACTTTAATAATGTCGGGAATGGCATTGATCTCATTTTGGAGCAGGAGAATATCACCTTTCCCAAAGTGAGCCAGAGTTTCGCGAATTTCCCCGCGGGTGATCATCCGGTTTGCGCCGGGGAAAAGCACAATTGAATTCTGGCCGTTGTCCGCCACCTGAATGACGGCATGACCCGTTGGCCCGGGATCTTTTCGGATGAACCTGACATGGGCGCCTGAATCCTTGAGCATGCTGACGATCCAGTCTCCGTCTTTCCCGATTTTTCCTGCATGGAATACAGGCGCTCCGGCTCGTGCCAGGGCGACGGACTGATTATTCCCTTTCCCTCCGGCAAACCGGGAGACAGAAAGACTCGAGAGCGTCTCGCCGGGCCTGACGATGTGCGGGACACGGTAGACGAGATCAATGTTGATGGATCCAAAGTTCAGAATTTTCATAAAGTCTCTTTTTTTATGGTGTTGGATGGGATGCCATTTTCGGTTTAAACCCGGTTAAACGTATGGAACGTGGCGCGGTTCAGGATCGTGACACCCTTCTGGTGAAGGATTTTGATGGCGCGAGCTCCCAAGGCGACGGCCTCGTTGCCGCTGAGTAATTGTCGTTCGGCCATAATGATTACCTTATGCAGGACGGACGGAGGATGTCAAAACCCGCATATCGGGTCACGTTAAAAAATAGACCCATCGCGCCGTGGCGGCGATCACATTGCGGTTTGACGTACTCTCTGCTTGAAAGCACAGAAGGGTTCCCGTATCCTTGGCCACGGTTTTTGGTGCCGTCGGAATGACGGCGGAATAGTAACCTTAAGGAGAGAAGATCGTATGTCATTAATCGAAAGTAT
>Ga0194063_10002904_pt1 | contig 10429 bp, 10 predicted proteins | sample SepL3720m_MetaG_FD_155459 | JGI IMG/M metagenome (GOLD analysis project Ga0194063, IMG submission 155459) | Anoxic zone freshwater microbial communities from boreal shield lake in IISD Experimental Lakes Area, Ontario, Canada - Sep2016-L373-20m | ecosystem: Environmental > Aquatic > Freshwater...
TCATATATGTTATACCTTATACCAGTATCATCGAACAAACTGCCGATCAATTCCGTAAGATATTCGGCGATGTTGTGGTTGAACACCATAGTAACTTTGAGGTTACCGATCAGAAAAGCGAAACCACTCAGCATCGTTTAGCCTGCGAGAACTGGGATGCGCCGGTTATTGTTACTACTACGGTGCAATTCTTCGAGTCGCTTTTCGCCGCGCGTACTAGCCGCTGCCGGAAGCTACATAACATCGCCAACAGCGTTATCATCCTTGATGAAGCACAGCTACTTCCCCCGGATTTTCTCGCGCCAATCCTCGAAGCTATTAAGGAGCTGCAGCAGAACTACGGTGTTACAGTCGTGTTCTGCACTTCCACGCAGCCCGCACTGGGGCCACATAACACCTCGGATTATAATTTCAAGGGTCTGACGGGGATGGTGGAGATAATCGATGATCCTGCCAGTCTTTATCGTAATCTTAAGCGCACCGAAATTGAGTTAATAGACAAGCTACAAAGTGAGATTAGCTGGGATTACAGCAACATGAGTCGGTACTCTGCATTGTAAATCGCCGTGATGATGCCCGTATACTTTGGGAACTGATGCCGGAAGGCACTATTCACCTCTCTGCGTTGATGTGCGGTGCTCATCGCTCAAAGGTAATTGTAGATATTAAGCGTCGCCTAAAGGAAGGTATACTGACTCGCGTCATTAGCACGCAATTGGTGGAGGCTGGTGTGGATGTGGATTTCCTTGTCGTTTATCGCGCAATAGCCGGACTGGATTCTATCGCCCAGGCTGCTGGCCGGTGTAATCGTGAGGGGAAGAGTAGCAGAGGTGTAGTGTACGTTTTTATGCCTCCCAGTACGATCCCGGCGGGCCACTTACGTCAGGCGGCTGAGATCGGTCGCCGTCTTATCTCGGATGATGTTGCTGAACCGCTAGCACCCGAGCGTTTCACGGCATTCTTTCGAGAATTCTATTGGATTCGTGGCGATAAATTGGATAAAGAGTGTATAATCGACCTGCTCCGCAACGATCCGGAATTACGCGTTAGTTTCCGTGAGGCGGCAAGTAAATTCCAACTTATCGACGAAACGGCGCAAGCGCAAGTAATCGTTCGCTATGAAAATCAGGACTTGCTAACGATGTTGGAACACGGCACTACTGATCGGTGGTTATTACGCAAACTGCAACGATATGTCGTCAACTTACCGCGGTGGCTGCATGGGCAGCTGGTCACTTCCGGTGCCCTGCGTGAAGTGCATCCGGGCATATTCGTGCAGCAGCATAGTGCTCTATACTATGAAGCGTTAGGCTTTTGTGCGGATAAATCTATTTCTTATGAACCTGATGAGCTGATCTGCTAATTTAAAGAGAGGAGGAACCATGAATGAATTGTCTAATCGAAGTCGCCCTTTACGCCTGAAGGTGTGGGGTGACAATGCCTGTTTCACCAGACCGGAGATGAAAGTTGAGCGTGTCTCCTATGATGTGATGACCCCTTCTGCAGCACGGGGAATACTGGAAGCGATTCTCTGGAAGCCGGCTATCCGCTGGCATGTCCAGCAAATCGATGTGTTAAAGCCGATCCGCTGGGAATCGGTACGCCGGAATGAGGTGGGGAGCATGATGTCACCCCGCTCGAATGAAATATTCATTGAGGAACAACGCCAGCAACGTGCAGGTCTTTTTCTGCGCGACGTATCGTATATCATCCACGCCTGGTTTGAATTAACTCCACTTGCGCGCCCCGATGAGGATAACGTCATCAAATTTCAGGAGATGTTCTCCAGCCGGGCAGAAAAGGGTAAATGTTTCCATCGCCCTTATCTCGGTTGCCGTGAGTTTGCCGCCGATTTTGAGTTTATCCGGCACGACCAATCATTGCCGGAGGCTATCGAGGAAACTCGCGACCTTGGCTATATGCTCTACGACATTAGTCATGATGCAACGGCTGATATACCTTTCACGGCCCATAGCTGCGCTGCTGGCTGCAAACCGACCTTCTTCCGGGCAACCCTGGAAAATGGGCATGTACGTATTCCATGCAGCAGTGAAGAGGAGGTGCGATCATGATTTTACAGGCACTAACTAAATTGTACGAACGGCTTGATGAGGAAGGGCTGGTTGCACAACAGGGATTCAAGCGCGTAGATATCCCTTTCCTCATCACGCTTAATATGCAAGGAGATTTTGTCGGATTAGCAGGTACTCGCACATTAACCGGCAAAAAGCTTAGAGCACGTTCTTTCATTGTGCCACAGGAGCAGGAACGTTCTGGCTCGAAAGCATGGCAAAAAGCAAATTTGCTTTGGGATCATTATGGCTATGTTTTCGGATGGCCAAAGGCAGATGATGAAAAGGCTAGAGAAATGGCCGAAAAACAACATCAGACATTTGTGGCCGAAATATTAAAATTGCACAAGTCGTACCCAGACGATTTGGAAATCGGCGCTGTATTTCGCTTCCTCTCATCACAGGATTTTTCTGCTGTCTTCAATCATGCAGCATGGCAGGAATGCATAAAAATACCTGGGTGTAATATCTCTTTCATGATTGAGGGGCAGACGCAGCTCGTTTGTGAGAATGAAAACGTTAAGGCATATATTGGCAACATGAGTGATTCCACTATAGATAGTGATGATGATGATGATGACGACCAGGAGGCCGAGATTGAGGGCACTTGCCTTATAACCGGTGAGTATGGGCCTATTGCTCGCTTACATCCGAGAACGCCAATTTTTGGGGCGAAAAGTAATTCCAAGATTGTCGCGTTTCAAAAGAGTATGGGTTTCGACTCATATGGCAAGCAGCAAAGCTACAACGCGCCAACGGGTAAGAAGGCTACTTTCGCCTTCTCAACCGCGCTCAATACCCTCCTGGCCAAGGATTCGCATCGAAAGCTTCAAGTCGGCGATGCTACCGCCGTATTCTGGGCAGGTAAGCCATCTGTAATAGAAGACGTTTTTGCGGATTTCTTTGGCGAGCCGGCGAAAGAGAATCCCGAACAGCAACTAGCTGCTATTCGAGCGCTGTATGCTGCGCCGCAAACAGGCACACCACCGCTGGAGCAGGAGGATGACACATCCTTCTATGTATTAGGGCTGGCACCTAATGCGGCTCGTATTACTATCCGCTTCTGGTATGACGGCACGGTCAGCGATGTTGTCCGTCATATCCGCCAGCATTTTAATGACTGTGCGTTGGTGCATGGTCCTAAATATCCCCAGTATTTATCTCTGTTTCGCTTATTGTGCTCGACAGCGCTACAGGGGAAATACGAAAATATCCTGGCGAATATGGCGGGCGATATGATGAAAGCCATCCTCGCGGGCACTCCCTACCCGCAAACACTGCTGGCGACCACAGTGCGTCGCTGCCGGGCTGAACGTGAAATTACTTACCCACGCGCCGCCTTAATCAAGGCGATACTTACGCGTGCGACTCGATACTATCAAGGTAAAGAAAAGGAGGTAGACATGGCACTAGACCCGGAAAATACCAATATCGGTTATCGACTCGGGCGGCTGTTTGCAGTGCTGGAGAAGATCCAGGAGGAAGCAAGCCCCGGCATCAACGCCACCATCCGCGACCGTCATTACGGTGCGGCATCCGGCACCCCGGCGACAGCGTTCTCGCAGTTGATGAAGTTGAAAAATCATCACCTGGCTAAGCTGGAGAACCGAGGCAGGGCCGTCAATCTGGAAAGGATTATTGGCAGCATCATGGATAGCATAACTGATTTCCCCACGCTCTTGAATCTGCAGGATCAGGGGCGCTTCGCGGTGGGTTATTACCATCAGCGACAAGACTTCTACAAAAAGAATGATATTCTCATCGCTAATAAATCACAGGAGGCAAAAATATGAATACCCCAATTGAGAACCGCTACGACTTCGTGCTGTTTTTCGACGTGAAAGACGGCAACCCCAACGGTGACCCCGATGCCGGCAATATGCCGCGCACTGACCCGGAAAGTGGCCACGGATTAGTGACCGACGTCTGCCTGAAGCGGAAGGTGCGGAACTATGTGCAATTGGCGAAGAATTGTACCGACAGATACGATATCTTCATCAAAGAAAAGGCTATTCTGAATACGCTTATCAACGAAGCACATGAGCAGGTGGACGTAAAGGCGAAGGAAAAAGGAGAGAAGACGGAAGCAGCACGACAGTATATGTGCGACAATTTTTATGATGTCCGCACCTTCGGTGCTGTAATGACGACCGGGAAAAATGCAGGTCAAGTTCGTGGTCCAGTACAACTTACTTTCGCGCGTAGCGTAGACCAGGTAGTGCCTCAAGAATTCAGTATCACCCGTATGGCTGTCACTACTGAAGCAGAGGCAGAGAAACAGCAGGGGGACAACCGAACCATGGGACGCAAATTCACCATCCCCTATGCCCTTTATCGCTGCCATGGCTTTATCTCAGCGCCTTTGGCAGCGCAAACTGGGTTTAATGAAGACGACCTGGAATTGTTCTGGAAAGCGTTAATCAACATGTTCGAGTTTGACCACTCAGCAGCACGCGGCCAGATGTCAGTCCGCAAGTTGATTGTCTTCAAGCATGATTCAAAAATGGGCAATGCTCCTGCGCATAAGCTGTTCGAAATGGTCACGGTGGCACCAGCGACGACCGCTGCCCGCGATTTCAGTGAATATGCGGATTCATTAAAAGTACCAATCCAGGCGGACATGCCCCAGGGAGTAACTGTCATCGAAAAGGTGTAGCTATCTTTTTGTATGTGAAAGGTCCTTTGCAGGTAAAGCTATTACGGATAATGATTACGATGATCGCGTTATGATTTCTGCTATAGAACCCTACGCATATTGCCCACGGCAATGTGCGCTGATTCATCTCGAGCAGGTATTTGATGAGAATGTCTTTACGCTGTAGGGGACTGTGCAGCATGAACGTGCAGACGAGACGTTGACTACTTATGAAGAGGGGAAGCGCGTAGAGCGCGCGCTTCCTCTCTGGTCTAACGTTTGATGTAGCGCAGTATCGTCCATTTATCGTGCGATAACATGGATATAGTAATGACTTATGGTGTTTGTACCTTGACAAAAGAGAGAGCGCAACCGCTTGTTGAAAGAAGCGGTATTGCACCGGCTCCTCGGGGGCGGTGAGGATTGAAACGATGCGACATTACAGTGGCTACGCGCAAGTAACGTATTGCACCGCCTCCCCGGGGGCGGTGAGGATTGAAACTTGTCTAATTATATCCCAGAGCCTAATACTGGCGCTGCACCGCCTCCCCGGGGCGGTGAGGATTGAAACATCTATTGCATAAGGCATTTTGGCGTGTTATTATATTGTACCGTCTCCTCGGGGGCGGTGAGGATTGAAACGCGTTCGTGAATGGAGTCCCACGCTTTGATACCATTGCACCGCCTCCTCGGGGACGGTGAGGATTGAAACGATGCGGCATTACAGTGGCTACGCGCAAGTAACGCATTGCACCGCCTCCTCGGGGACGGTGAGGATTGAAACGATGCGGCATTACAGTGGCTACGCGCAAGTAACGCATTGCACAGCCTCCTCGGGGGCGGTGAGGATTGAAACTTGTCTAACTATATCCCAGAGCCTAATACTGGCGCTGCACCGCCTTCCCGGAGGCGGTGATGATTGAAACTCAATGACTCAATACTTTTTAACCGCTGCGCACGCTGCACCGCCTCCCCGGGGCGGTGAGGATTGAAACTACCCGGCTATGCGGATAATCTGTGCCTGTGCGCGAAGCGCCCAGGCTCCATACCGGCAGACACGCCTTGCGGTGGTGTGGGGCGACATGCTGCTTTCCAGGAGGCCTGAGCGCCAGATGACGTTTGGCAATGGGAGAGAGACATGCCCTACATCGTGCGGAATCAACGTCCGTCATCGTTGCATATCCCGGATGCCGGCCTGCGGCTGGATCCCGGAGAGATGGTGACGGTGGCGGCGCTCTCGCCGCAATTGGTCCAGTTGTCGGCCCTCGGGTTCGTGGCGATCACCGGGTACGTGACGATTCCCCCCCCCGTCACCGCGGCAGATGCCCGGCGGCAGCAGGTGATCTCGCTCCAGCGCCAGGGGACGACTCCGCGCGAGATCGCTGCGGCATTACCGATGAGTCGCCGGCAGGTCAGTCGACTGCGGCGAGCGCTGGCGACGGCTGAGGCACCGTTCGCGGCAGCCAATCCGCTGCCGGCGCTGTTGCTGGCGTTCGTTAAACCCAATTCTGCAACAGGCAACGCCAAGCAATATATGACCAGGCAAATAGGTGTGCGTGAGTTTGAAATAAAGCAATGAAGATGGTATTACTATCGAAAGATGACGCTGATCTTACACATGCTAGCTCGTTAGGACAAAAAAACCAAGGGTGTAAACAATAGTAAACAGGAGTTTACCCCCTTTCATGCATACGCCACGCTCAATTATCTGGGTAATCGTGTCAAACGAAACCCCGCGTGATGGAGGCAAAACCTCATCAATGATTCATCTTTACCGTCTGGCACTTCCTCCCTGTCCATCGACATACACTTTTATCAACTCAAAAGGTGCAGACCACTCGTATTTTGCTAAATCATTATCAATGTCAATTCCATATCCTCTGTCCGAATACCACGATATTTTAAGAGTAAGCATGGTGGTTTTTTTAGGAGGTTGACCTCCCGTGAATTCTAACCATCCTGCAAAAGTCCTATCATGCATCCGCTTATTTATTCCGTCATCAGCTCCAGTCCACCACCCGTTAATAAATCCCCCGTCTGTTTTTGGGGTAACATAATAAGTGGTTCCACCAAGTATTACAGAGAAAGCAGTATTTACTCCGGTATCAGTTGTCTTCATTGGAGTATCGAAGGTAATCTTTATTAGCATACCTTGATTGACATTCATTGAAGTAGCGCAATTATCATTTGCATGTGTTAGATAGTAACCCTCTTTCCACCAACCAAGCTTTACAGCCGAAAGAGACGTCCTGTTCCCCAATGGATATACATATGAATCGCACAGAGGTTTATCTATTCTCGGCGCATCAGGCATGATCACCACTACAAAATCGCAACTAGTTTTCCAGTCAGAGCCTACATACGTTCCAACATCTGTGCCAGATGTATCACTTGTATGTGCTGCAACTTTGAATGTTCTATTAGTGTAATCTACTTCTGTTATAATCATAGAATGATGCCCGGAATGATCATTATGGTGTAATTTATATGCAATATCACCAGGTTGCACGAGGTTCCAAAATTGATCTCCAGCAAAATCACCCTGTTTCCATTCGGCTTTATATGCGCCAGTTGGAGTACCATGGTGCCTTTGATTTACATGACTAATTCTTGCTTGAGTTGCACCTGAAATGACTCTAGAAAATTTTCCCTTATCGATAGTGCCATAATTGCTATCGAGACTCTTTGTATTCTGATTTGTACCATCTTCGGCTTTATCAGATGGAGAAGTGAGATTTTCTTGAGCTAATGTAGATGTCGTTCGGTATCTAATGCCGCCAGCTATAAGACACTGTGTTTGAAAATTTGCGCAATCACCGAGAGTCCAGACGGGTGGTTCATACGGATAATAAAAATAGGGACCTGGCGGATTATGGCTACTAGTATTATAAATAAAAGCATAATCAAAAGCATATTGGATTGTTGCTGTTCTGTCAAACGCACATACTATCATGCAGTATGACGCAAGTATTAGCATGCTTACAACATGTCTATATAACATGAACGGTTACTCCTCTCGAATGCGTGATTTTATTTCAAACTAAGTAAGGATTTAGCATAACTAATCTCTGTTCTTTCACGACCATATCCGCCATAACCTTTGAATCCTTCTGGTAAATACTCATTGTTTGCACTATTAATATACGCTCGATCATATACTTGGCTAAAAGCGCTCTCTGTTCCAATATCGTGGTATAGAAGATAAAGAGCATGTGTGTGTGCACGATATAGCCTTGAATCGTAAGCTGTTTCATAAAGTGGTGTCTGGTCTGTGAAACGATATGGTGTCCAGATAATCTCTGTACATATTTGTTCCGCTTCAGGGACTTTTCCTAACGCTATAAGATATTTTGCACATATAGCTTTCACCTCTGGATCCCGAGCATTTTTCAACTCACCTAATAATCTAATATTATAATCAGTAATCACCGGTACTTGTTTCACGCCGGTGGTTCTATTGCCAAAAAATATTGTGTCGATAATAGATGCACTTGTTCCAACTGCGATTTTAGGTTGCTTTGTATCAAGGGCACGGTCTTTTATTATATCTATATATTGACTATCCCTATTGCCAGATGTTACCAAAGCTGCTATTGCAAATTCAGAGATCAGAATTTCCTTATCATTTGCCATCTCTTTCAATAACGGGAGCCATCCAGCATCTAAAGCGTCGAATGTCAACCTATGGTTTAATTCAGTTAGAACAACATCTGGGCTTATATAGCCATCTCGTATTAATGATGAATATATCCTCGCAGAAGAGGCTGATGATGATACCAGATATTCATTTAAAATTCCATCGGCGTTAAATCCTGCATCTTTTCGAGTAACAGCTTCTGCCTTCAAATCTAACATCACCTTCGGTTCATTATTTTCAAGTTTCTTTTTGGCATTCTCAATATATTTCTTAAATTCTTTTGTGATCTCTGCTTGTTGAGGATCGACTGTATTACTCTCCTGATTAAATTTTTGAAGTACATTCTTTTTATAGAGATCATAACTAGTAGTATACTTTATACCATGCTTCACACCTGCAGGTGAATCGACAGGTCCAATACCACCAACATGTTTGGGCGAAGGTTTTGCATTCATATTAAACGCTACAATGCAGGATATCCCGCAACAGACCGTCACAGCTACCGGAATTGTCATCATCATAATTATCCACCATTTCTTAATTACAGTGTAATCGTAAACTACGCTACCGTCCTGGCTAGAAAGGTCTAATCAAGGTTTACAAAGCTACCATCATCTAAGAACCTGCCCGTAATGATTAGCACATTCTCTCTCTCTGGTGTAGTAGTATCAGCATCAAATTGATTTCCCGCATAGTCACAAAAGCCATTTTCCGCCACCGTAATTTTGAAGGTTACCGACTCGCCGTCATAATCATCCATAGCATACACATCGTTACTGTAATCTACCAGAACGCAGCCTAATTTAATAGATGAGGTTTTACTTTCAAGTGAATAGCCCAGAGTATTTGTCCATTCATCAACTGATATGTCCTGAACTTTTCTTACTGAAATAGAAGATGGTGACTGTGCTAAATCCTCATTTTGACCATCGTACCAGTATTTGATATTCACTTGAGTATCAGTGATTGTGGCAGGGTTAATCCCAGAACATAATTTATAGTTAGGATCTCTCTCGGTTTCATATCCATCTGCTTCAGGCTCATATGATGCAGGGGATTCTGCCTCTGCTGCGCTGGCATCATCAATATCTTGCTGTGTGACAATATCGTTAAAATAGAAGTTTACCTTTTTCGGAATAACCTCGAAAGTAACCTCGGCAGTTGCGACATTATCTGTATCACTGCCAACTGATATCAAAGCCCGATATTGTTTCGAGGCCGTTGTAGATATCTCTGTCCCAGAGTATACGATTGATTTATTACCAGCCGAAAGGTCTGTAATGTTAGCGCTATGCAATAGAGTAGTTCCGTAGAAAATTTGAAGTTTCCCATATTGAGCAATGAAGTCATTAGGTGCTGTGAAAAAATAATCTATTACATTAGGCTTGCCTGGCACAAATAACTCTCTGCTATCCGTAATATCTAAATCGACAACGGTTACCTTTGTAGAAAATAGTAACGTCGAGCCATCTACTCGAACCCCAGTAGCGGTATAAGTATAGCTGCCAACTCCTGCAGGATACACAATATCGTTAATAGTAGTCGAGTAGCTAGGTAGGTGGGTAATTGGATCAGTAACAGGAAGATGAATTGTTGTATCTAAACCGGGGCCAGTTATCCGTACAGCTCCTGATCGATGATTCTCATTTGTTACAGTAACTTCCAGTTGCCCAGTGTTATATGTGAAACCTGTATGACCAATCACATTTGGCGTCGCTGCTAGAGTTAATCCAGTGTTCAACGAGAATCGCGTACCACCAGTTACGACCTCTATATTGGGATAAGTATACTTTGCCCATGATGATGTGCTGATAATAAGCAACAGTATACTCATGATGAGTATGGGTGCTACTCTATTGATACTTTGTATCCACATGTTACTTCCTTTCATTATCCTTCGATAGTGGTAACCTTAAGATCGTGTTCTATTTGCTCACCCCAAATAATATGTGCAGAATGCTTGTTTACTTTCCCATAGAGAATCATTCACATTCTTATATTCAAAATAGAATGTACAGTGCTATGAGATATAATAATTCAACGATATCTCCTTGTCAAGTATTAATACGGAGGGCTGTATTAATA
>Ga0194063_10002905_pt1 | contig 10429 bp, 7 predicted proteins | sample SepL3720m_MetaG_FD_155459 | JGI IMG/M metagenome (GOLD analysis project Ga0194063, IMG submission 155459) | Anoxic zone freshwater microbial communities from boreal shield lake in IISD Experimental Lakes Area, Ontario, Canada - Sep2016-L373-20m | ecosystem: Environmental > Aquatic > Freshwater >...
CCATCATTTTCTATTATGAAAAAGTCATATCTACGAGTTGGTCTGTGAGCTTTTTTGTTAATTGTTGCAGGATTTTTGTTTTTTGGTAACGCAAGATACTCAGAAGAATTTACTGGATGAGTCAAAATTACTGTTGCTGGAATCTTGGATCAAACTATAGTAACTCAAGATATTACCAAATATATGAACACCAAATGATACAAAAATAGTAATGTTATCGTCGAAGTAGAAAAAGACGTTACAAAAATCTCATTGAGGACACAAGTAGAAAAAGATGAGCAAGTTAATCTTTTGTCCAAAGATATCCAGTCAGTATTAGTTCAAAAGGGATATATCAAAAGTACCAATGATGTTGTAGAACAATCTATTACCTGACCAAGTGTATGAGCATATATGCAAAAATCAGCAAGAAATGCGTTAGTTGTTGGAGTATTACTTATGGCGATATATATGTTATTCGCATTTGCGGGAATCAGAAAAGAAATTTCCCCAAGTATATTAGCAGCAGTAGTAGTAGCTACCATGATTTTTGATGTGGGAATACCAGCATGAGCATATGGAATTTGGATGATGTTAGATCATACTATGACTATAAATACCGTATTTATTATCGCCGTACTTACCAATATGGGATACAGTATCAGCGATACGATTATCATCTTCGATAGGATTAGAGAAAATATCAAAAATAAAGCTGGTCAAAAAGGAACGTTAATTGGTAGAATATTTGAAGATAGTCTACGACAAACAATGAGAAGATCTTTTGGAACGGTAATGGCTCTTTTCTTAGTTATTATCGCGATGTTTTTCTTAGGATCAGGATCTATCAAAGAATTTGCATTTACTATAGGTATTTGAGTTATCGCAGGATCATATTCTTCAATATTCATTTCAGCGCCACTTACCTATATGCTTATGGGTAAATATCGCAAAGAAAGAAAAGAAATGTTAACTTCAAACGCAAAATAAAATAAGTGAAACGAAGTTTTTTTTGATGATTGAATTATACCGACGATTTGAGAAACTATAATTATGAATATAATGAAGTAATTATAGATTTCGAAAACAGTTCGGTATAGCACACAAATAAATCATACATTTGTGATGTATCCGCTGGAGCGGATGTAAGATATCTACGGCGTAATATATACTAAGTAATTACACGAAGTACATTACATAAGTCCAAAGCGGATGAATAAATTAGGTAAAATTAATTACATTTATTCATTTATATAGGCTACTTTGGATATACTTTCCAAGATTATTTGTTACCACAACGACGATTTTTATGTAATGTGGAAACCAAATGCTCTACCGACAACCTTTGGTAAAGAGCAATGTTTTTTGGATATATTATTAGGAAAAAATACAGACCCCAATACTGATTTTTCAATACCAAACTTCCTCCTCCCCTACATTGATCTCCCAGATTTCAAAATATGTGCCCTCAAACAAGATGCAATCCAACAACAATTGCATAATTTCTGAAAAGAAGAAGAATTGTGATTGCTCAATAGGCTCGATAATGAAACAGCATGATTTCTCTACTTCGCAAAAACTCAAGCAGCATTCGACAGATATAGACAATTTCAGTCTGAAGGAAAAATCAATAAATGGTATATAGCACAGATTCAAGGAATACCAAAAGAATCTAGCTTTGAAATAGATATGCCGATTATGCATCATAAATATAAAACAGATAGAATGATTTTCATTCGTAGTCCAAAAGATGAGCTCAAGGGAAGAAGTAAGGTTCATCATCCTATTACCATTGTAAAGGTTTTACATAGCGATGAGACCACAGGTATCTCTACATTGCTGGTAGGTATTTACAAATGAGTAAGACATCAAATCAGAGTTCATTTAGCAGGAGTAGGATATCCAGTGATAGGAGATACCTTATATGGTAAAGATATCACCCCAGGAAAATTATGTCTTTGGAGTGTTGGTTTTCAGATTCATGAATAAATAGTATTTTTTATATATAAGGATTGACAAAAATATATAAATATGTATAGTAAAAACGTTTATACATATTTTTTTTCTATGTTCAGAGAAGACGAAGAGAATAAATATTATGATGGCAATGATTTGCTGGAATCTCAAAAAAAAATATTGTTCCAGAAATTCACAGAAGCCATAAAAACTCAACAATGAGAAATTGCCTATGTTTTGTCGTATATAGAAAATAATCATACCCAATATACGAGAGTACAAAAGACACTAGAATGATTACAAAGACATAAAGAAGATCCTTACAAGATAGAGGTCGCCAAACACCAATGTATTATGATTGATACAATTCAACACGATCTTCTTCTCCAGCTTCAGCCATTGTTTCATGAGTTATTTGACCAAGTAGCTGATAAATTACCCCCTGGAATCTGATATAATGAAGCATTAAGAGATGAGATATGGTTTACTTTACTCTTCGGAGAAAGAGATTTAACCTGACCTATGGAATGAGCAAGAGATCAATATCGAGCGACAGCAAGATCATCAACCCGACAATCCAAATATGACAAAAAAATGCTAAAACTTGCAGAAAAAAGGAAACAAGCCAAAGAAAAAGTCTGGCTTCCAAAAGACCATCAGTTGCTTAATGAAGAAACATATCCAAAACTTAAAAAAACCATATGGACACACCTAGACAAGGTAGTCACCACCTATCAGCAAAAGTTTCTTAAAGACATATACAATTCTGACGAGATATGTGGTCTCATAGACTATTATTTTCTCTTTATATTCATACAGATGCTTGTCCAAAGCAAGATAGTTTTTGATACCAAAAAGCCACAATCTAATCCATTTATTAAGCAGGTACTTGATGATTGTTTGCTCTATCTTCAAGAAAAATATAAGGTATCTCTGACTATTTCTTGAGAGGACATTAAAAAGAAATTATTTAGTACTATAGATGAATCTACTAGGCCACTAGAGCTTCTGTATAAAAACTGTATGGAGGAAGATTTATTGGTATGGGAGGAATATCTTAATGCCAATTTTTTCAGAGCAAATGACACTTCAGTAGATACTATCCGTAGACAGATTATGGGAGATCGTAATAAAAATGTACAAAAGATGAAAAATTCATGGGAAGCTTTAAATCCCCTTTATCATATAGCGGTAGAGAAAAAAGAGAAAATACAAAATACCATAAAACTTCTAGAACAGCATCAGTCAGAGAATAATATGATAGGAGAATTGTTGAAACAACTCAAAGAAAATCTTGAAAAAGCGGAAGAAGATAGAAAAAATAATGTAGTATTTGAAGAAGACACTCAGACGCCGAAAGATCCAGAATCCATTACCAAGCTCCAAAACCAACACCTCAAGTTTCATAAAGTACCAGTTCAGTACCGAAAAATATTTGGTCTTGTGATCAATAGACTCAATAATTTTTACCAAATAAAAAACATTTTAGCCAAAAAAGCGAATAAAAATAATGATGCAGCTTTTGATCAATTACTTCGTTCTGAACAAAAACTAGAAAATATCCTTTACCATATCAATAGTTTGGTCACAGATAAGGATATCGCCAATATATTCGATAAAAAATGGAACCAAAAAGCCCAAGACAAAACTCAAAGAATACAGTCATTTTGTCTCAATACACAGAAAACATCACCCATTTCAAAGAAGAAGAGAATAGAAAGTACACCTGGGCAGGGTATGTTAGATTTCTAAGTAGACAGACTTGTACATAACATAGATATTTGACTTTTTTTTCAATTCGACTATACTTATACCAAGTTCATTTATTTACTATTACTATCTATTATGAAACCCATAAATACAACCAATGATTGAGATAATTTCGAAAAAATTATTCCTGAAAAAGCATTAGATTACCTGAAAGGCAAAGGAACCGTTATAGTAAAGAAGGAACCAGTCAAATTTTTGGCTATTCGAAACAAACTTATTCCAAATTATTTTACCGCCAAAGAATTCTGTGATCTTGTAGATGAAACAAGAAAGATAAATTTTACCAGTAAAAATTTTAGAACATCAGTCAACCAAGTATTTGGGAATATTTTAAGTCAAAAACTGAAAAATACTTCATATATTACATTTAGAGAAGTAAACCAATTAATAGGATCTTTGTTCGATATGTTCAAAATCAAGGAAGAAAAAGAAAGCATAGAGAAAGATACCAATAAAGAAGTTGTCACTACAATAGATACTCCAGAAACGAAAGAAATAAAATATATCCGAGTTCTTTTAAAGTCTACTATAGGAGAAATACATTATAAAGAATTCGTAGCTGATTTTTTCAAACACATAAAGGAATATGAAAATCCTTTGCTAGAGGATACCATAGATATTATAATCAACCTAATGAAGACATATCATGTTGCCAACACAGAAAATAATCTGACGGAGTTAGTAGATTATCTAGAGAGAATGAGATCAATTAAAGGTAAAAAAACAGAAAAAAGTAAAAAGATAGTAAAAAAATAAATATGTCAAGTATACAAGAAAACCATATAAGTTCCTATCAAAATCAGATAGGGACTTTATTTTTTTGCCGATTATATAGAAAATGGTCTATATGTCTATACATACAAAATAATGTATATATATTTTCAGATTTTTGTAAATTCACAGGTTCATATAAACACAGAATTTTATATACTATATATATGGAAAAAATGAATTTTTGTAAATTCACTAGTTTATATAATCAGTGAATATTGTAGAAATTTCAAGAGAAAAATAGAAGAAGTAGTAGAGATCGTAGGGAAGAAAATTCGCTATTTCATAGAATAAGTGAAATGGTATGGTGAATAGAATAGAATGAATATAATGAGATGGATTTTCACTGTTTCGTAGAATAAGTGAAAGGGCTTGATATTGATAAGAAATTTGGTATAAAAGAGAAAGTTCACTAGTTCATAGAACTGTATAATTGTTTATTTCTTCCAAGAAGAAAATATGGAAAACGTACATCCAGGAAAACTCCTCCAGCAAGAACTCACCAAGAGGTGATTGACGCAAAAAGTTTTTGCTGCTATGATCGGAAAGAAAATTTCTGAGGTCAATGAGTTGATAAAATGAAAAAGAAATATTACCGTCCAGCGAGATATTTTGCTTTCTATAGTTTTTGGCGATCCAGAACAAAAATGGGTCAAACTTCAAAACAATTATGACTATGTCATCACCAAAGCATCTATGGCTGAAAAAATCCAAGAGATTTTTTCTCACAAACAGAAGACCAAGGAACATGAAGTATTCGAAGACTTTTAATTTTCTACCTTTCCTATATGCACCACAAAACTAAGAAATTGAGAATAGCTATGGCTGGGTGAGGAACCTGAGGTCATGTATTTCCTATCAGAAGTTTGCTAGAATTTCTCAAAAATACGCCAGAATATGACCATCAAGTAGAAAAGCTCTATCGGTTTGGAGCCAAAAAGAGTCTCGAAGAGAATGTTTTTCATGAGCTTCAAGAGCATGATACGGAACATAAATTAAATTTTATTTCTGTATACTCGTGAAAGTACCGCAGAGAAAGCTATCGAAAATCCCAACTTAAAAATATTTCTGACTTCTTTTTGTTTATTGTCGGATTCTTTCAATCTCTACGATATCTCCTCTACCATCGTATCACTATTGTCTTCTGTAAAGGAGGCTATGTAGCGCTTCCTGTGGTTTTGGCTGCAGCACTCCTCCGCAAAAAGATTATCGTCCACGAGTCAGACACTCGCCCCGGCTTAGTCAACAAAATCGCTGCTCGCTTCGCCTCGAAGGTATTCACGGGTTTCGAGTGAGCTTTACCCAAGGGAGAAACTGTTGGACAAATATTGTCAGACGATATTATCATAGAAACCAATCCTGAACACACCTCAAAGACATTGGTATTGGTTGTTGGCGGGTCTCAGGGATCCAAAAGATTATATCAGAATCTTCTCCATATATTAGAATTTACCCCTGATATAGAATCAGGATATGAGTTCTTTATTTGTTTGTGACTCGTAAACGAAGAGATGTCGACACTCTTTGACAAGTTCCCTCACGTACATACCTACGGCTTCTTGAGCCAAAAAGAGATGGGAGAATTATATAATATGTGTGATATTGCCATTACTCGTGGGTGAACAACTTCATTAGCAGAACAGAAACTCTATGATATGAAACAGATAATAGTGCCTATACCACGAACTCATGATCAATATGATAATGCCAAACGATATGTAAGAGTTCATAATGATGTGATGATTAACCAAAGAGATGCAGACTTTGAATCTCAACTCGGTAACGCTATCAAACATTTCAAAGGATTTAAAAAGGTCCGTCAGCAAAAAGATAAGAAAGTCATCATAGCTCATGCAAAACACATAATTCGAGAAACATTATTGAGGTAAGCACTCGGGTGCAATAGTCACAAAACAACTATTACAACTAATATATCTAGAGTTTGCACCTAGTGCAAACTTTTTTCTAATTTTTTTGTTCTAACGGCGTCTACCCGGCACTTCTGCAGGGTCAGTTTTTTTGTCCTAACGGCGTCTACCCGGCACTTCTGCAGGGTCAGTTTTTTAATTGAGACCCAATAAAAGATCGAACACAATGAGATCCTTTTATGAGGTCGAAATTATATTTTCATTTCAGAAAATGTTTTTGTCCTAACTTTGTCAGTTTTTTTCTTTTTCTGTTTTTTTACACTCTCGGCTGTTCTGCGCGGAACGTAAAATAGCTTTATTTATAAAAAGCAGTAATGGCTTTCAAACAAATTGTCGTGGTATTGGTGGCGAGCATTTTACTTCTGGTTTCTTCATCACTTGCTCAGCTAGAATCAACATGATCGTTACCTGAACCGACAGCTTCTAGTACGATATTAGATTCAGGTGGGGGAGTCTTCTCGACAGGGGATGGACAGACCATGACAGGGGTGGACAGCGGAGGAATTTTGGCTTCATGACTAGATATATCGGGAGCTGCTATCGTTTTGTTATCAGGAGAATTTAGCTCTGGGGCGATAGATTCTGGGACAATAATTGAACCTATTTCTGACCCCATTTCACATCTCATATTCTCCGAGGTGTATTATGACGGAACGGATGAATGGATTGAAATCACAAATATTGGAGACGGAAATTTCTCTGGAAATTTCACTCTAGTCGGTGTCAAAAGTACCCCACTGTTAATGACCAATATATCTCTTCTTTCTGGAGAGTCGAAAATCTTCGGTGATAATTTAAGCCAGGTTTCAGGAAATTGGTTTATAGGAAAAACAGGATTGGCGTTAAATATTTTAGATACCACAGCGATCAATATCCAGATTCTTATTTCTGGTCAGATGGAAGATAATTTCCTCGTAGATCAATATCGGGTCAATCTCTACAATGATAAAAAGACCTCATTTGAAAAGGTCGGCGGAGTTCCCACCCGGGTGCAAACCAGTAGGGTATTCAATGCCCAAAGTGGCATCACAATAAACCCCGGTATGTATTTCAGGACAGGAAATATTACCAACGTTACATTTCCACCTTCACTATCTGGAGCAAATTCATGATTACCTATCTCCTGTGATTCTGTAGACCAAAGAGACCTGATAAAAATCAACGAAATTTTCCCCGGAAATGAAAAATATCCTCCCTATGTCGAATTGGCGATCCTTTCCGATATAAGCATAAATAGCTTGTCTATATTAGGAGACCGCCTCAGTACGGGGTTGGATTTTTCATTCGGTAATCTAGGTACTACCTTGGAAAACAATTCGTATCTTGTAATTTCCTCTACCGGATTCTGGCAGGGTGAAGGAATCAATAGTGTACGAAATCGTGATTTTTCCCTGCTTAGTACCTGAAGTTACTTGCTGATAACCATTGGTTCTTGACAAAGTAGACGAGTTATGGACATTGTCTTGATGTCGGGGAATATAGTAGGTAAGTCCTCATATTTCTGATCTACAAGCAATCAATGTGCGAGGATTATGGACGCATTGGACGACTTTTCGCCAGGCTTCGATAAAAAGTTTTTGAAATACTTCTCAGGTACTACCGCCACTAAAATTGAATACGTTCCGATAGCTACGGGGAGTCAACAAGGAACAGGAGCTTGTCTACTGAGTTGACAAGTTGGGGTATTTTCGTGAGAAAACCAAGTAGTTACTACTGGTTTCAAACCAGAAAACTACACCATTCGTATTACCCATGTCGATTACGATCCTGAGGGCTCGGATACCAATAACGAAAAAATTACTTTATTAGCCACCAACCTATCTGGCGACACGAATCCATTGGATTTAAGCAATATATTCAGACTCAAGGTAAATGGAACCAATAAAACACTTCCGCGAATCTTACCGATGAATACCCCGACGACCTTTACCAAGACGTTTGGATTTCCCAATAGTACGGATAATGGACAACGTGTAATCGTTCAATTAATTTATGAGGATTATATCTTTGACACCTATACCTATAATCCAACTAGTCCAGAAGTACCAGAAAAAATACTGACTGGCGAGATTCAATCTACCTGAATTCTTTTGGACCTCTCGTGACTACAATTCTCTATTACGTATGTACTTCCCAATCCTGTGTGATCGGATAAAGCGGAGGAGCTTTGACTATCTATAACCGGAACGATAGAACCATTGAACGATGGAACGATAGATCTGAGTCAGGGATTTAGTCTGAGAATGGGAAAAAGTAAGAAGAAAATAAATGAAATTGTTCATATTGGTCAGGAAAATATTCTGTCAGGAAGTTTAGGGTTAGTCAATAAAGCAGCGTGTGTTTCTGTATTCTACCAAGAAACCGAACTCACCAAATTCTGCTACAGGACGCCCAAAGAATGAGAAAAAATATATTCTTCTGACTCCTGACTTCAGGAAACTTCTCAACAAAATTTAAACATCCTCAATACCTTACAACTTAAGAGAATCGATAACAACCTTTGTATTCGATACAAAGACGCATCTTTTTTGTGTAAACGTATTCCAGCTTCCAAAGCAGAATTGAAAGCTACCCAAGAACAAAAACTCTACAAGTGATTCGCGAGCATAGTAAAGCAATATATCATCAATAATCGAAAGAGCTTATATTATGATACTTCACTCAAGGAATATTTTGATCGTGTTGCACTCGATAAAAAACTTATCGCTCAATGAATCGCTCAAGTAGACATATATGGACAATCTGTTCCGGTGACGGATGTAAAAAGACAATTACAGATTATCCAAACTACATTACCATTAATAATTACCTTATTTGAATGAGCTGAGGCTCTTTACTAATCTACTAAATCTCTTTTATTTTATTACCAATTTGTTATTATGAAAATAGAAAAATTCGAAGATCTTATTGCTTGGCAAAAGGCCAAAGAACTCACTACCAAATTGTATGTCGTGTGTAAAAACTGCAAAGAATATGGACTCAAAGATATCATGACCAAAACAGGAATTGGTATGATGAATCAAATCGCAGAAGGGTTTGAAAAAAGAAACAATAAAGATATCAAAGCAGCATTTCTCACAGCAAAATGAGGAAGTAGTCAAATGAGATCGATGTTGTATATGTTATTGGAATTGTGATGTATCACACAAGAAGAGTTTAAAGACTTCTACGACATCACCTGGCACATTACCAAAATGCTTATGGCATTTGTAAAAAGTATTAATGCTAATGAAAAGAAAGCTGAAGATAAAAAAATGATGAATAATGAATAATGAAAAATGAATGATGCAGGAGTTGTAAAATCACAAACTATCATCATATTACAATAGTTCATAATGTGATAAACACCAACATTATTCATTCTCAATTTTTAATTATTAATTTGCGAAGCATTTAGTATGGAAGGGTATTTGAGAGGGTATTATGGATACAAAAATTTCGGGGACGAGCTCTTATTTTTTGGAGTAGTCAAACGATTATTTACAAAATATCCTCTCACCAAACTCTTCGTAGAAGTAGGAAATAACGGACGAATGGAAGATCGAGTTCGAGAAAATTACCAAGGATTATTGACAGAACAACAGCTCAAGACCATAAAATTTGTAAATGCTAAACAACACAAATATAAATTGATAACTCATCTGATCACCTTTCTTGGATTCTCCAAATATAAAAAGACATTTAAATTTTTTGGTTGATGAGAAGTGCTTTCCGACGAAAGACCATTTCCGCATGACGGACGAAATATTCCTCTACTTTTCAATTATAGTGTCCAAAAAAAACAATTTATTCTTCTGTGATGAATAGGAAAATATCGCAGATCTTGGACAGAAATGTTGTATAGATATATTTTACCAAAGGCAGAAAAAATTGCGGTAAGAGATAGAGACTCGTTGGCAATTGCAAAAAAATTTAATTCTGAAAATACCATATTATACCAAGATTTCGCTCAAGAAATTATTATGAATTCAGAATTCAGAATGCAAAATTCAGAAAAAAAACAACAGAATGTAAAATGAAAATAT
>Ga0194063_10002906_pt1 | contig 10429 bp, 7 predicted proteins | sample SepL3720m_MetaG_FD_155459 | JGI IMG/M metagenome (GOLD analysis project Ga0194063, IMG submission 155459) | Anoxic zone freshwater microbial communities from boreal shield lake in IISD Experimental Lakes Area, Ontario, Canada - Sep2016-L373-20m | ecosystem: Environmental > Aquatic > Freshwater >...
ACGTTGACGAATTACCGGGACGCGCTTGCGGCCTATCAGGCGTGGAGAGGGGAGGGGTTTCGCGGTTGGAGGAATGCGGAGGCGGATGATTTCCGGGATTATTTGTTCGCGCTGATGAAGCAGGGGTTCAAGCGCTCCACGATCCGCTTGCGGTTTGCGGCGTTGCGGTCGTTTTACAAATACCTCGTGTTGCGGAGTGGATTGGCGCGCAGCCCGGTGATGGAAGTGCAACTGCCCAAGCCGGAGCGCGGTTTGCCGGTGGTTCTGAGTGTGGCGCAGATCGACGAATTGCTGGGGATTCCGCTTAAAGTTCCGTTGGCCGCCAATGCCCCGGTCTGGTTGCCGTTGCGGGATGCTGCGATTCTTGAATTGTTCTACTCGTGCGGGTTGCGGATTTCCGAGTTGCTGGCGGTGGATGTGAAGGATGTGGATTTCATCGGTGAAACCGTCCGGGTTTTCGGCAAGGGATCGAAAGAACGGATTGTGCCGATCGGCGAGCCGGCGGTGAATGCGATCCAGCGTTACCGGCAGTCGGCGGCCGTTACATCGGGGGCTTTGTTTCTGAGCACCCGTCACACGCGGATCACGCAGCAGGCGGTGGATCAACTGCTCAAGAAATACCTGAAACTCAGTGGGATTCCGTTCACGATCAGCCCGCACAAGCTGAGGCACAGCTTCGCGACGCACCTGCTGGACGCCGGGGCCGATCTACGAAGTGTGCAGGCTTTGCTCGGACATGCCTCGCTTTCCACCACACAGATCTACACCCACGTCACCAAAGAACGGCTCAAAAAGGCCTACGATGATGCTCACCCGCGGGCGTGAATCTAAACATTGAAAGGAAATTGGGGATTTGAAACCAGTGGTCGCTTTTGGCGGCTTGGAAAATCATGCGGAGCCTTTTTGGTTGGACGGAGCGCAGCGAAGTCAAATTGAGAGATTAGGCATCTCGCCTCGTTGGACTTATTTTTCTCTCTCGGTTTTCGGAGATTTTCCCGACTTTGTCCAAAAAAAGTGATTTTTGGTTCTTTAAATCCATAAAAAAACCAAAGTTGTCCGAAAAATGTCAATTTTTGATTGACGAATCAGCGGGGATTTGTCAAATTGTGCTCGCAAACCGCGATTTTTATGAGCAACGAACAATTGGACGGCGCACAGGCACTCATCAAGACCCTTGATGATTTGGGCATTGAATACATCTTCGGATATTCCGGCGGAGCGGCGATTCCGATCTTCGATGCGCTGGAGACAGTCAAGACCAAGATGAAATTCATTTTGGTGCGCCATGAACAGGGTGCGGTCCACATGGCGGACGGTTACGCCCGCGCGACCGGCAGGCCGGCGGCGGTGTTGGTGACATCCGGACCGGGGGCTGGCAACACGGTGACCGGCCTGATGACGGCGATGATGGATTCCGTGCCGATGGTGGTGATCTGCGGCCAGACGGTTTCCTGGATGCTGGGCAAGGATGCGTTCCAAGAGGCGGATATTTTTGGTATCACGATTCCGGTGGTGAAGCACAATTATCTTTGCAAGGACACCAACTCGCTGCCTCGCATCGTCCGCGAGGCGTATCACATCGCGACTACCGGCAGGCCGGGTCCGGTGTTGATCGATGTGCCGAAAAACATTTCCCAAGGACCGTTCAGCGGTGACTTGAATCCGCCGGTGAATGTGCCCGGATACAACCCGGAAAGTGCCATGGAAATCTGCGAGAAATCCGCGAAACAAGCGGCGGATTTGTTGTCGAAGGCGCGGCGTCCGGTGATCTTGGCTGGCCAAGGGTGCATGATTGCGCGGGCGGACAAGGAATTGCTCACGCTGGCGGAGTTGCTCAAGGCCCCGGTGACCACTACTTTGCTCGGCAAGGGAGTGTTTCCGGAAACCCACCCGCTTTCCCTCGGTATGCTCGGCATGCACGGCACCGCCTACGCCAATAAGGCCATGGTTGAGTGCGATCTGCTCATCAACATCGGATCGCGTTTTGACGACCGCATCATCGGCAAGGCTGATAAATTCTGTAAGGACGCCGATATCATCCACATCGACATCGATCCTGCGGAGATGGGCAAGATGATCGAACCCCAGATCCAGATCGTCGGCGATGCGAAGGCCGCACTCCACGCGATTCTTCCGAATGTCCGCCCGAACAACACCACCGAGTGGTTGGCGAAAATCGATGGCTTCAAGAAAAAATTTCCGCTCAGCTACGGCAAACAGGGCGGGCTCCGGATGCAGCAGGTGATCGATGAGCTCTATCAACTCACCGGCGGCAAGGCGATCGTCGCCACCGATGTGGGCCAGCACCAGATGTGGTCCGCGCAGTTTTACCGCAATGACAAATCCTATCACTGGCTCTCGTCCGGCGGGGCGGGCACGATGGGATTTGGGTTTCCCGCCGCCATCGGCGCGCAGTTCGCGTGTCCCGAAAGCCTGGTTATTTCGATATCCGGCGATGGCGGGTTCCAGATGACCTTGTTTGAACTCGCCACCGCCGCGTTGCACAAGTTGCCGATCAAGATCGTGGTGCTCAACAATCACTACCTCGGCATGGTTCGTCAGTGGCAGGAGTTGTTCTACGATGATCGCACATCCGGTGTGGATCTGGTGGGCAATCCGGATTTCTGCAAGCTCGCGGGTGCTTACGGCATTCCGTCAGTGCACATCAAGCGGCCGGCCGATGTCACCCGGATGTTGGAAAAGGCGCTGGCATATAATGATGGTCCCATCCTCATCCACGCCGAGTGTGTGAAGACCGACAACGTGTTCCCGATGATTCCGGCGGGAGCGGCGCTGGAGGACATGATCACCGAAGCCCCCAAGCAGCGCATGGCCAAGCCCACCGGTTCCACGTGAGCGACTTGTCATTTCAAATTTCAAATCCCAATCCCAAAATCATGTCACACACCATCATGACCACCGAAACCCCGGGCCCGGCACCTGCGATCCCGCGCGGCCCCACCCACACGCTTTCGATTCTCGTCAGCAATCAGCCCGGCGTGCTGATGCGGATTTGTCAGGTTTTCTCGCGTCGTGGATTCAACATCGATTCGCTGGTGGTTTCCGAAGGCCGGAATTCGAATTTCTCGCGTATGACCATCGGGGTTTCCGGAGATCCGGGCGGCCTCAACCAGATTATCCTGCAGGTCGGTAAGCTCATCGATGTGATCCATTGTTTCGAGCACACCTCGGCGAACTCGGTGACCAAGGAAATGGTGCTCATCAAAATCCAGTGCTCGCCCACCGAGCGCTCGATGGCCCTGCAGATCTCCGAGCATTTTTCCGGAAAAACCGTCGATCTAACACCCACTTCGATGATTGTCATGATCAACGGTGACAGTCCGAAAATCGATGCGGCGGTGACCATGTTCTCGCAGTTCAACATCATCGAAACCGTGCGCACCGGCAAGGTGGTGATGGCACGTGGCGAACAGCCGACGTGATATCGGAGTTATCGGTTGTCAGGCGGGCGTCCCGTGTTTTTCCGAACGGGCTTTCCACCATGCCCAGGCAAATCCTAACAGCGCGATTGCGGTGATCCCCCAATCGCCGATCAAGGCATAGAGCGAGGACGACGGGTGTAGTGGGATGTTGAGTTCCGTGAGCAACGAACCGCGGGTGAAGTGGTTGCCGTCGGCATTGACGAGCACCTGGGGCTTGCCGGTGTCGGGGTGGCCGGTGGAGCCGGTGGTGTCGATGGCGGCGCTGACGCCGGAGTTCGCGCAGCGCAGCATCGGGCGGCGGAGTTCGATGGCGCGGAAGCGGGCGTTGGCGAAATGTTGGGCGGCGGCCGGTGATTGGCCGAACCAACCGTCGTTGGTGACATTGACGATCACTTGCGGGCCGGGCCTCACAAACTTGCGGGTAAGACGTGGCACGGAATCCTCGAAACAAATCGATGGAATGGTGCCGATGCGAGTGCCTGCGGCGGTGGGGACGGGGAGAGGCTCGAATGACTCGCCCGGTGTGAAGGATCCGCCGTATTCGATGCCGGCCTGCTGCTCGTAGATTTTTTTCAAAAATGGAATGGAATCCACGAAAGGAATGGTCTCGCCGAAAATCACGAGGTGGTGTTTTCGATAGGTTTGGAGATCGTCCTCGGGCGTCATTACTGCGAGGGAATTCCAGATACGGCCTTTGGGTTTTGGTACCAGTTGATCGTCGCCGACTTGCTCGGCTTCCATTTCGGTGATGCCATAGAGCAATTGGAATGGCCCGGCCTCGCGGACCCGGCTGATGGTTTCCTGATTTTCCAGCCCTGCTCCCCAGACCCCGGTGTCGGTGTTGAGAATCCTTCCCGTGAGCGCACATTCCGGCCACATCACCCAGTCCGGCATGTGGCGTCCGGCATCCTTGTTTGCCAGTCCATTGAGGGCGGCGAGGGTTTCGTTCTCGTATGCCATGTGCACATCAAGCGCGCTCCAAAGCACCTGCGCGGCATACTGGGGAATATTGATTTGCACCAGCAGGGTTTTGAGGCGGACGGATTCGCGTCGGTTTTCTAACGAAATTCTTGCGATGCCATAACAAACCAGCAGCCCGACCACCGAGGTGGCGATGGCGAAGTCCAGATACATCCGACGACCACTGTTGTCCGCTCTGCGGGTTAGACGTTTTCCCGTTTGGACCATCACCGCCTGGAAAAACACGAGTATCAAGGAAAGTCCGATGACGCCTAACAAATCCGCCGATTGAGCGATGACCGGTGTTTCATGAAAGGCGACGCCAAGCCCGTTCCAGCCGAAGCCGGTCAACAACCATCCGCGCAGCCATTCGAGGCCGGCCCACACCGCTCCATGGCAAAACGCCACACGCAGGCTTTTCCGGCAAGTTGCCCAGCCACCGTGTGAAGGGTCCACGTCCACCCGCCAAGGATTGCCGATGGTCGCGGCGAAGAGTCCGAAGAGCCCCCAGTAACACCCGAGATACATCGGCAGTAGCAAGGCCCCGAGCCAAGAAACTTCGCACAACCAGTTGAATTGGATCCCGCAGCTCAGCGTGCCCGCAATCCACCCTAACAAAAAACCCTTGCGTCCGGCGCGTTTTCCATCGATTGACCACAAGGCCGCGAGCAGCGGAATCATGGCCACCCATACCAATGATGACATGTGGAACGGCGGAAACAATCCGGCCACGAGCAGGCCGCTGGCCACTGCCGCAGCGAGTTTCATCCAGGTAGAGCGTTTCCCCATGCCCGGAGCATTCATGGAAACCCGCGCTTGGTCCACCCTGAAACTCAGCCGGATGACCTTACGGCGGTGCCAGCAGGCTGTATGGCCAGACGGGGATATTGCGCAATATCCAGAAAACCAGGATAGCGGCGAAGGTCACCCATGGCCAAATTCCGCCGAGGCGGAGTTTGATCGGTAGCGGTCTCCCTTTCACCCAAGCGATCAGATCGAAGATCACTCCTGTCAGAGCGATGGGAAAAAGGATCATGCCCAGAGGATTGAAACGGAATGCGTCGGCCAGATTCCCGTGAAGCGTGGCATGGGTGGCCCGCGTCATGCCGCAACCGGGACAGAGAAAACCCGTTAGTCGGTAGAATAGGCATCCGGGAAACCACCGCGCGGAGGGTCCGCCGTGATAGAGTAGGAACGCCAGCACCGCGATGATGAGCAACCCGAATGCAAGCGTGAGCGCCCGTTTTTGCATTTTCAATGAACAGCTCCGGCAACTATTCCGATAAGAAACAACGACGCGTATATCAGAAGGAACGCGATACAGATATATCCCAAGATCAAACCCGCAATTGCCATGCCGCGACCTTCATAGGCTTCTGCGGAATTTTTTATCTGGTTCAAAGCCATGTGTCCGCAGATCACGGCGGGAATGCCCGGTAACATCAAACAAAACAAGCCTGTGACTCCACAGACAAGACTTGTGATCGCCAGACCAGACGTCCGCCTTGGAGCTATGATTGGACTGTATGTGGCGGTAGGTGCTTTTGGAGTCGCATACGGAGAAGCCTGCTCAGTTTCGGGCATCTGGTGCAGAGTGGGTTGCTGCGGGATTCCGGGGGCGGGAAACGCTAATTCGAGGGCGTTCGAGACGGTGACCCAATCCGTCATTCCTTCCCGCCAGACCATGTCGGTCGGCAGAATCTCACCGGATGAGATTTTAGCCCGTAGTTCGGCATAGGAAACCGGTCCGAGTTGAGTGGAGTTTTTTGAATAATACCATTGCATGGGAGTATGCGGGTTGCGCTCTACCGATTTCTGGCAAAACACCCGGAAGATTGCAAACTCCAATGTCGGTATCACGGATTGCCGGATTGCCAAGCGGCGGGGGATGGGGCATTGTGGGTCGGCAAGCTGCCGGATACTGTCTTGAAAACCACGGAAATTTCTGACGTTGCGCGATGTTTTCCCGCTTCTGAAAACCACGGAAAGGAGCGCGGATGAATGCCATCTCCTGGCGGCGGCTCAAGGCGCTTTGTTGGAAGGAAACGCTACAGATTTTTCGTGATCCAAGCAGTATTCTTGTCGCGTTTTTCATGCCGGTGCTGATGCTTTTCATTTTTGGTTACGGCATCAATCTGGATGCGTCGCGGCTCAGGGTCGGGCTGAGGGTGGAAGACTCCGGAGTGGATGCCATCGGGTTTACGGCGGCGCTCACTGGTTCTCCGTGGCTGGAGGTCCGCATCTATGAATCGCAGCAGGCGATGGAGCGTGCGATGGTGGATTCACAAATCCGGGGATTCATCGTGATCCAGCAGGATTTTTCCCGGAAGCTTGGTAAACGCGGCGAGACCGCGCCGTTGCAAGTGGTGGCGGACGGGAGCGAACCTAACATCGCCCAGTTCGTGAAGGCGACGGTCAATGGCGTCTGGCAGGATTGGCAGATGCAGCGGGCCGAGGACCGCGGAGAGGAGGTTGCGCGCGAGATCCAGTTCGAGCCGCGCTATTGGTTCAACTCATCCGCGCAGAGCCGGAATTTCATCATCCCCGGATCGATCACGGTGATCATGACGGTCATTGGCGCGTTGCTGACCTCGTTGGTGGTTGCGCGGGAATGGGAGCGCGGAACGATGGAGGCCTTGTTAGCCTCGCCGGTGACGCGGGTGGAGTTGTTATTGAGCAAGATCCTGCCGTATTATGCGTTGGGCATGGTCTCGCTATTTTTATGCGTGGTGGTGGCGCGTTGGGTTCTGGACGTGCCATTCTGCGGAACGATCCTCGGATTGTGGGTGGTGGGAAGTTTTTTCCTGCTGAGTGTGTTAGGCATCGGGCTGGCGATTTCCACTGGCATGAGAAACCAGTTCAATGCCGCGCAGGCGGCGTTGAATGCGGCGTTCCTGCCTGCGGTGATGTTGTCCGGATTCATCTATGAGATATCGAGCATGCCGGTCTTTCTGCGGGGCGTGACTCATATCATTCCCGCGCGGTATTTCGTGTCATCGATGCAGACGATCTTCCAGGCGGGCACGATTTGGAAACTGCTGTGGCCGGACATTCTGATGCTGATGGGAACCACGATCGTGTTTCTCGGGCTGACGGCGAAACTCACCAAAAGGAGGATGGAATGAATTTTTTCAGGCGCATCCATTCTTTAGTCCGCAAGGAATTCCAGTCGTTGCTGAGCACGAAGTCCGGCAAGATGCTTTTGATCATGCCGGTGATTCTCCAGACGGCGTTGTTTCCGTTCGCCGCGACGCTGGAGGTGAAAAACGCCTCACTGGCCGTGTTCAACGAGGATCATGGCCGTGCGTCGGTGGAAATGATGCAACGCTTCGCCGCCTCCGGTGCGTTCACCCGGATCATTCCGGTGTGGAGCGGCGCGGAGGTCGAGGAAGCCATCGGCACCCGCGATGCGTTGCTGGCCGTCCACATTCCCGCTGATTTTTCCCGCAAGATAGCGGCCGGTGAAACCTCGCCGGTGCAGGTCGTGCTCGATGGTCGCAGGTCCAACAGCTCGCAGATCGCGTTCAGTTATCTGCAATCGGTGCTGGAGGTGTATCTCAAAGACCGCGCCGCCGCAGCGGGACATGTGCTGCCGTCCGATATGATCACCCGCAATTGGTTTGTGCCGAATCTGGAATACACGCATTTCATCCTGCCCAGCCTGGTGGCGATCATCACCACCATCGGATCGTTGATCATCACAGCGCTCTCGTTGGCGCGGGAGCGCGAGCAGGGCACTTTCGATCAATTGTTAGTTTCTCCGCTTACCCCGGAAATGATCATGGTTGGAAAGATGGTGCCTGCGGTGTTGGTGGGGTTTTTCCAGGCAACGCTGATTCTGGCCGCTGCGGTGTTCATCTATGACGTGCCGTTCCGCGGCCATCTGGTCTTGTTGTATGGGGCGATGTTTTTCTACGCTCTCGCGCTGGCCGGGGTGGGTTTGTTCATCTCATCGCTGAGCAAGACGCAGCAGCAGGCATTTCTCGGGGCTTTCGTCTTCATGGTTCCGGCGATCCTTCTATCAGGCTACACCGCACCGGTGGAGAACATGCCCGTGTGGCTGCAGCATCTCACCTGGGTGAACCCCGTCCGTCACTTCGTGGAGGTGGTCAAAGGCGTTTATCTCAAGGATGCTTCCGTGGTCCGGGTATTCTCGTTGGTCTGGCCGCTGATGGTGATCAGCCTGGCTAGTCTAACCGCCGCAGCGCTGATGTTCCGGAAGAAAACCGGGTGAAATACGCATGGCAGGCATTTTTTCGTGGAATCGGCGGATTTTGGCATTGTTGCGGGCGGATTGGCCTTCTAGCCTGCCGGGGTTCCTTCCGAAAGCCATGACTACACCATCCGTTCTTCCCTCAAGCCTGCAACGTTACAATCGTTTCCTCCTGCTCGTCGCTGGGTTAGGGGGGCTTCTTTACGGGATTGATGTGGGAATCATCGCAGGTGCGCTGCCATACATGGAAGCCACCTCGGGTTTGAATGCCGGCCAGTTGTCGATCATCGTGGCTGCGGTTTTGTTGGGCAGTGTGATCTCGACGCTTTTCGCTGGGATGCTTTCCGATCTGATGGGCCGCAAGCCGATGATGATGATCAGCGGTGTTTTGTTTGTGGCCAGCATTCCGATGATTGCGCTGGCGCAGGGGTTTGGTCCGCTGGTGGTGGGTCGGTTGCTGCAAGGTGTTAGCGCGGGATTCATCGGGGTGGTGATTCCACTCTATCTTGCCGAGTGTCTGAGTGCCGCCAATCGCGGCAAGGGGACTGGGGTGTTCCAGTGGTTACTCACCTTGGGCATCGTGGCGGCAGCATTGATCGGATATGGCTTCAGTATTTGGATCGGCGGCATTGAGAAGAATGGCACGGCCGAGCAACTTTTTGCCGCGAAGGATCAGGCGTGGCGCTGGATTTTCTGGGTTTCCATGTTGCCGGGTATCTTGTTTATCCTGGGTGCCTTCATAGTGACCGAGTCTCCCCGCTGGTTGTTCAAGCGTGGCAAGTTGGATGCCACCCGCGCGGCCCTGCTGCGCTCCCGCGAGGCGTCGGAAGCGGATCGTGAAATTGCGGAGATGCAGGAAACCGTCTCCACGGAAGCGTCCGGCAAGGCATCCGGAAAAGCGGGGGATTCGCTGTTATCGCGGAAATATGTTATTCCCTTCATTCTGGCCTGCGTGATTCTTGCCTGTAACCAGGCCACGGGTATCAACTCGATCATCGGTTACAATGCCACCATCCTGATCCAGGCCGGATTGAATGACTCGCAGGCCCACATGGGCTATGTGTTGCTCACGCTGGTCAATTTCACCATGACGATGGGAGCTGTGGCGCTGGTGGATAAAAAAGGCCGCAAGTTCCTGCTTTCTCTCGGCAGCGCGGGTATCATCGTCTCGCTCATCGCCGTGGGTTTTCTTTTCCGTAATACCGAGAAACTCCGTGTCGATTGCAAGGATGCGGTGCAGGCGGTCGTCACCGAGGTGGATGCGGAAAAAGTTCTAGCGGACGGCACCAAGCAGGCGGTCAAGGATCAGCGGGTGGAGTTCAAGTTCGACGATGCGAAAGCCGCAGAGTTGTTAGCTTCTGCTGGTGATGCGGGCAAGGCTATTTCCGGAAAAGCGACGACCCTTTCCATCATTTACTCGTGCGGTGATTTCACGGCGGCCAGCAGCGCGATGCGCTCCGATGACAAGGCGGCCAAGGTGAAGATCAGCCGCAATGACAGCCTGCCCAGCAATGGAGTGGATGCGTTTTTCAAGAATCCATTCGCGGATCTCAAGGCATCGCAACATGCGGATCTCAAGATTCAGAATGCCCTGATCACGCCGGTGCCAAGCACGGCCAACGGTTGGACCATCGCGGTCTGCATCTTTGTCTTCATCGGCTTCTTCGCGGTCGGTCCGGGCGTGTGTGTCTGGCTGGCGCTCTCGGAACTCATGCCCACCCGCATCCGCTCCAACGGCATGAGTATCGCCCTGCTCGTCAATCAGGCGGTTTCCACCACCATCGCCGCGATTTTCCTGCCGACGGTCGGAAAA
>Ga0194063_10002907_pt1 | contig 10426 bp, 8 predicted proteins | sample SepL3720m_MetaG_FD_155459 | JGI IMG/M metagenome (GOLD analysis project Ga0194063, IMG submission 155459) | Anoxic zone freshwater microbial communities from boreal shield lake in IISD Experimental Lakes Area, Ontario, Canada - Sep2016-L373-20m | ecosystem: Environmental > Aquatic > Freshwater >...
AGCTCGGATCCCGATTACAATGCCTGGGCAGCTACGCACTTCAGCACGGCTCAGCTCAAGGATCCAGCAACTGCCGGTCCCGACGCCGACCCCGACACCGACGGTCTCTCCAATTACGACGAATTCATGTCTTCAACAGACCCTTGGAATCGTGACACCGATGGCGACGACATCTGGGATGGCAAAGATGGCTGGGCGGGCAACGTCAACGACGCGAGCAGCAACCTCAAACAAGCCAAGCTGGCCCCCCCGCGCATTCCGGTCGACCACTATGCCCTTATTGATCTGGGCGTGGGCTTTGCCAGCATGATCAACAGCAGAGGGGACGTCGTCTTCTGGAATGGCAGCACACCGAAGATCCTACTTCAAGGTGAGGTTAAGACCATCACCGCCGGTGACGGAGGCGTTTCGATCAGCGATCTCAATGACTCAGGCGTCGTCTGCGGCATTCAGAAAGGCGGAAATGTCTTCACCTGGACCGATGGAACCTCTAAAGTTGTATCTGTGCCGGTTCATACGTCAAAGACGGGCCATCCATATCAGGTTTCCAATCTAGTTCCGCCGTATTTCTCCGTGCGGCTTTCGAACGCCGGAGATGTCTATGCCGCTCAAGGTATCGACATTCTTCGCAATGACGGAATGATGGGGGCCGGCAATTACGGCTACGGCTACTACGAAGATATGCGATTTGCTAACCTGACGTCCCAAGTCACCTATGGATACTTCTATGAAGAATACACGTATTGGGAAGAAAATGGCAACGCTGGTTTGGACTTCGCAACGAATCAAGACCTGATCACGATACCCAACGGGGACTCCCCATATCCAAATATGATATTAGTAGCCCCGAGGTTCATTTCGAAATCCGGCAACTTTACGTCGTTCCGGTCAACTGGGCTTGGAACTTTTTTGAGGTAGATAGTCTAAGCTGGGGAACATACTCCAAAGGGTATCAGGAAGTAAACAAAACCCATGTCCCAATCTATTTCAACAGCGGCGGAGATGCGATCGGGGTCGCCGGGTCGTATTTTGACTCGATGTTGGCAGATAAAAGTCATTATATTTTGAAAAATATTTCAGGCACATGCACTCCCCTCGAAGTGGACATGAGCGCCATCATTCCGGAACCTAAAGGGGACGGGTACGCGCGGTATTTTTCAAATCCGTTAAATAACTATTTGTATTTCGACAGAAAACTCAATAGCCGCTTACAGTTCGTTCTGGGAGACAAGATCTGGCAGAACTATCAAACATACGAATTCAAAAACCTTGCTCCCGCCCTGCAAGACAACAAGGGAACCTACACAAACTTCCAAGCCTCGGAAATCAATGACACAGGACTAGTCGTCGGAAAAGCCATCAAAAAGTCCGATTCTACAAGCCATGCAGTCCTGTTAATACCGATTGAGATTAACGCCGTTTCTTACTTAAACAAATCGCCCGGAAAACCAACGACAACGGCATCGAATATTTGCGTGGGCGAACCTGTCACGGTAAGCATTGGCGGAGCTCTTAGTTCTGCGGGAGTAAGCATAACCGACTATAACTGGAATTTGCCAAATGCCATTAAAGATTATATCGCAAGTGACAATAGCGCTAAGGTAAAGGAATTAGAAACGTCAGATACATCGAGCCCCTCTGTCACATTTTATTACCCTGTGGTATCGGCAAATGGCGTCACCTCAGGGTCGGTTTCCTGCGACCTCACTCTCAGCACTGGCGACAAGGTGACAATTAACGGTTCGCTGAAAGTGGTAGCGCCAACGGGGCAACTCACAAAGGCGATGTTATCTCCGAGTTACTCGACCTCCGGAACGACTGCTGCGATCTTCCTCGGAAATCCTCCTCATACAACACATCATGGATTTGAATATTCTTGTACGAATTATCCACCGCCAGAAACTCCTGGGTTTACCAGCGGCACTTTTTATTGGGTTCAAGTATTGAATAGCGCCACTGTCACGGGCAAAGATTTGTACAAGAGTACTACAGGTTTGGATGGGGGCTTTCCCTACAGCAGCAACTTGGGAGGTCATGACTCACCAGCTCAAGCTCCAATAACGCCTCAATATTCCCCGGTTACCAGGAGCGACTCGTTTTCTTTGTATTTTATGTTTAAGCCCAATGTCCCAAACGCGAGATTCGTTCCGCTTCAACAACTGGATTGGTGGTGGGGAGAAACAGTGACATACACCCCTAGACACATGGAAGGTGCTCCTGGGACATGGGCTCCGAGCGGAGCGTATAGTGGTAATAGCGGCTGGTATTCAGCCACGGCGGAACCGGAGTGGAGCCGAGAGGCAACGGTCAACGAGCTTCAAATTCCTACTAATTAAGCGACTTAACATGAGGCATTTTATGAAAACTAATATTAAATCCATTTGCGCTTTGATTTTCCTGTCACTTTACATGAGTGAATCTGGTAACGCTCAATCTCATCTTCTTGAAGGGGTCAGTAAGAACTATCTTACTTTAACTCCCGACCTGAAGGCGGCGACCTTGATTAATGGTCGAGCCAAGATACCATTTACAATAAAGAACAACTACACTGAAGACATTTTGCTTGTAAAGACGCGGAATGCAATCGACGCTCTTTTGACACTGAATGATTCGGGAGAAGAGTGTTTTGTTGAATCTTTTCCGAGCTCCAACCCGGGCAGGGTACGCGGGGGGTATTCATCACAGGTTGTTTTAAAGCCCGGCGAATCGAGAATCTACTATGCCGATTATTCTATGGAAATGCTTAACGCCATTGGTAACAGGCAGGTTTTCGGGGCAATTACTGGGCGGGTTGTCAGCACGGAAGAAATGTTCCACTCCTTCTCCGCCCAGTTTTTTGTCCCGCAGGAGTTGAAAATTCCCCCTTGGGTCGATTTGGGAATGCAGACTTATTTGTCGGTAACAGTAGACCTCAAAAACTCACTCGTGTGTGGCGGAAATATTCCTAAAATAAATGATCTAGGACAGACCGATTTAGCCGAAAGGACAAAGGGACGATGGGCTGAGAAGTTGCAGATTTCGATCAAGGTAAAGAACACCACAGGCCTAGAGTATATCGCTGCGGACGTCTGGGTTAACCTAGCCAGTTCCCAGGGAAGCAGTCCGTCTCCATGGGAGATAAAGAGGCTGTCTCCATGGGGGATAAACAGGCCGTCGCCATGGGAGTCTTTGCAAGGTCAAGGAAAAGTCGTAAAACCTGGCCAGTCTGCCGACTTTGATGCGATCCTTCATCTAAAGCAACTGGAGTATGAGGGCTATAAAACGGGAGACAAAATGGTTGCAGTCGTAGGCGGGCGAATCCCAAACACAAATCAGATATTCGCGTGTTCTTCTGAGCCGTTTGAACTTCCACCACTGCCAGCCTGCCATCCACCGAAATGATAGAGCAATGTTACTGCCGGTGGATGTAAGCAAGCTTTGGTCTGATCAACTTTCCGGAGTTACGGACGCAAATTATCTACCGAATAAAACAGAGAAAGGCAAAAGGGTTCGGAAAGGCAAAAGGGGTCGGGCCTATAAAACAAACATTGCAATTCATGATTGTTTTTATAGGATGCGACGAAGATGCCCAGAAAACCGAGATTGGAATTTGAAGTGGCGATTTATCATGTGATCAACCGAGGGAATTCCCGGAAGGATTTGTTTTCTGATGAGCGGGTTGCCCGGGCATTTGAAAAGGCACTGTTTGAGGTCTGTGAAAAATGCCGACGGACTGTTCATGCGTATTTGCTGATTAGTAGGCATTTCCACCTGTTGATCGAGACTCCAGAAGCCAATTTGGTGAGTGGGAGTCGGAACTTGAGAAGCACTTGAGGCGATCCGGGAAAGCGCCGCATGACGTTGCAGAGGCAGGCAAGTCCGCGCCATGGAAGGTCATGATCGCACGCGAATTGAGGTGCACGACCACAGCAACCAACCCGTGGATTGCAAAGCAGATCGTCATGGGGCACCTGCGCCGGATTCCAACCTTGCTAAAAGACATTTAAAATATAGGCCCGACCCCTTATCAATATGCTTGTCAACTTTTCAGGCACTGATGACAATTTCTTTAACGGTGCATATAATTTTTAAATATTATGAATATACTAGCTGTTTACATGATGGCTTCGCCTGATTTATCTGGCCTAGGTAACGTGGTGCTTCTTACTGCGTCCTTATTTCCTATATTTGTTATGCATGCCTTTTTTGGAGGCAGTATCACACTTGGGATTCTTCAATTTCTCTTGTTGGTAATAGTTGAATTAGTGCAATATAGGCTTATACGCACAGAAAATAGTTTAATTAGACTGGCGGGAATCGCGATAACTTATGCATGCGTAAACTTAAGTTTTACATTAGTGGTTTTTTTTCGAGTGTTGGCTGAAAAGTCATTCTATCTATGTTTGCTTGGTATTTGGTTTCCCTTAGCGTTCGCGACCGCGTTTATTTGGTGTGTACGAACGCTCAGTCGGAGATAATTGCAAATTCACATGAAATACCTTCTATTTTATTGTTTTTTGATATGGACGCAGTGTCTCCTTTCAGCGCAAAGCCAAACGCGAAATCTTATTTTTTCTCCGCAAAGTGTAGCAAAATCCTTTAATTATCGCGGAGAACTAAACCTTGTCGATAATTCGGAATCGGTCCGGGATCAGGTAAGTGGAAAGCTATTCTGGTCGCGGATATTCACATCGAACGACGGTAGCTTTGTTCCTGCGGTTATTACACTCGCATCGGGCGGATCGGTTCTAACCAATCAACTGCAATCAAAACTAGAACTCGCCATCGCCAAAATGCCTAAGGCGGAGACAGTCGGGACACCGCGCCCTTGCGAACGTGTACAGTTAAGTGATGGATCGAAGGGGTACGCCTTTGTGACTGGAGTTGGGGCTGGAGGGTCTGGCTGCTGTGCAATAGTTACAAGTTCGGATCATAGATATGATCTCGTACTAACACTGAACTTTCCTGGAAATGGTGAGCCAATAAAGCAAACTGAATTAACTAGGCCCTGTCCGAAAAGACGACTTGCGCGAGGGTAGCTCAAAAGACCTCACTTTTCGACCTCGAACCACCCCCACATATAGACATTATTTGAATCGTGTTTTTTTGGGGAAAAGGCGGATGGGGTCGGGCCTATAACTTAAATGTTACGAGGAGCAGAGAAAACATCACCCTCGCGGACGCTCGGAAGACCAGCACGATGGCGGGCTGGCACGGGACCTGCGCGGCATGACGATCATATAACAGCGTTGAGGCACAGGGCCGCCTTTATCTCGCCGCGCTCCGCAAGCGGAGGCCTCCGGCGAGGGCGGTACCTTCCGCTACGCTCCAGCCCTATACCTCAACGCGAGTTATCTGATGTAATGCCTCCCCCGAAGCGGGGGCAGGTCCAGCGCCAGCCCGCAACGCATCCCGCTGGGGCGGTTGGGCCACGAACGCCCGCCGCAAGGTGGCCGCCACCATGCGGCTGGCTGACCGGAAAAAGTGAGCCTCTCCATGCTCCGGTGCAGTGGCGCCTCGCATCGAGCGTGAAAAGACAAAAGGAACCAGGATTGTCTGTGCTACACTCCAGAAAGGCCGCCAGCATTGGTCGGGTCGTCCGTACTCTCTGCGGAGGGGCTTGCTGCTAATCGGCGCCAATTTTAAGAATATCCTCCAAATTTTTTCTGGCCTGCTCAAATTCCTCTTCGGTTAGGTTTTGAGGGATGATCATCTGTTCGTCCAGCCTGACCGAGATGGTGGAAAATGGGAGCGGGATGATAAACCCGTCCCAAGTTTTCAAGCGAAGGCACCACGAGAAGCTTGCATGGGAAGGAATGATCGATGCGCCGGTGGTCTGGGCCAGCAGGATGACGCCCGGGCCGAGGTTGTAGCGTGGTCCTCGCGGGCCGTCGGGGGTGATTGCCATGTCACCTCCGTTGCGGATGATGCGCACGAGTTCGAGGAGGGCACGCGATCCCCGGCGCGAGCTCGAGCCTCGCACCGATCCCATGCCGAGCGCTCCTACGACCCTCGCGAGAATCTCTCCGTCGCTGCTCGGGCTGGTCAGCACCGTGACGCCTGCGCGTTTGCGTTTGCGTTTGGGATACGCTCGAAGGAATGAGAGCGTGATCCCAAGGATCCGGTTGTGCCAGAAGCACAGGATGGCCGGCGCCTCGAACGCATTTTTTGAGAGGCCGCTCCGGTCGTCCAGGCGCAGGCGGATCGTAAGGAAAAGCAGGCGCAAAAGCATCGCGCCAAGGAAGGCAAGGGTTCGTTCGCGCATCAGGTAAGAAATTGACGGAGGATTTTTTGGAGGACCGGGCGTGCGATCGAGGCCAGATGTTGGTTGGCGTAGGCGACCCAAGCCACGCCGCTTGAGGTGTCCAGCGGGGCGTCAGGAAATTCGCCCAGCGGGTGCTCGTAAACGATTCCCGCCTTTTGCAGGAGAAGTGCGGTGCAGGCATCGTAGGGATGGCAGACGAGCGATGATTCCATGTCGAGCGTGCGGAAGACAAGCGGGCGCAGGTCGCCGAGCATCCGGTCGTGGCCGTTGATCATCTCATAAAACTGTCCTCCGGTGCTGATATACTGGTCATCAAAAATGGTTGGGGAAGGCGTGCTGTTGAGTCCGATGAGCTCGTCCCAGAGGCGTTCCTCGATCTGTGCCGTGAGCGTGCGGCCTTCGGGGAAATATTTCACGAGCGAGGAGAAACCATGTGCAAACGTCGTGGCTTTAGAGGGCTTGAAGTCGAGCGTGGTGGTTCCGCCTGCTCGAACGTCGAACCCCTGTGCGATCAGCGGGCCATCAATTGCCGCGCTCAGCTGGTCGGCCCGCCATTGTTTCGATGTCGGAATTTCGGTCATCGCCGCGGCGACAATTTGCGAAAGCATCGTGTCCTCTGCCGCTTGCGGGGCGATTCCGCCAAGCGCCCATGCGCTCCGTTTGTCATACATGAAGCCCCGGGTGCCATCGATCGGGTCGAGGAGACATTTCCAATGTGTGTCCGCGACCGGCGTGCCTTGCGGAAAACAAAGGTCGTGCTCGATCCCCTCCATGACAACTTCGACCGGCCACTCGGCCGGCCAGTGAGCCCCGAACCAGCTGATGATCGCCTTTTCGCTGAACTTATCCACAGCATAAATGGTATCTCCTCCGGCCTGTGCGGCCACGGCCGAGAGCGAGGCGGCATCGTGCCCGCGACGTTCGGCCAAGACCGTATCGCGGATTACGGTCCCCAGCCCACAAAGGAGGGTCCGCAAGGCATCAGGAGTGGCTTCAGTCATCATCGCTGCACAGGATTGCAGGACTTGCCCGCCAGAGTCGAACCGATTGTTTGCAAAGATGTCATTCTGACGGAAGTGAGATCCCGTCTCGGCCCGCAGTGTCAATTTTTGGAACAGCCACAGATCCCCACCAGACGGCTTGCCCACGAGAGAGGGGATGGCCGACGGGGCGACAAATAGATCCAGTGCATCGCCGAGGAAATACCACTCGCTTGAGAGCACTGAACATGCGAGATTCTACCGATGAAAACGCGTTTCACCTATTGGATTGAGGCGGACGGAAAATATCTCGGGTACCTTAATGAATTTCCAGATCATTGGACGCAAGGTGATAGCATACAGGATCTGAAAGAGAACCTTCGCGACCTGTACGAGATGTTTTCCTCGGAAGAAATCCCCGGTATCAAAAAAGAAGAGGAATTGGAAATCGCTTGAAATACCGCGATCTGATTTCAAAATTGGACGATGCAAAATGCGTTTTACTGCGGCACGGCGGCAGGCACGACATCTATCACAATCCGAGAACTGGCGTTTCACAACCGGTTCCAAGACACCGTGAGGTGAACGAATTTCTTGCCAAGAAAATCATTCGGGATCTGACGCGTGGCGACAATTAAAAAATATTCGATCAGAAGCAGGAGCGCTGTACGAAGGGTGCGATCGCCATGAACTACTTTCATCGTTACAGGCACCTGACATCTCTTGTGAGCTACGGCCCCGACCGGATCGAGATCGACGCACACACGACGGTTTACAATTTTACATTTCGATCGAGGCACACGGACATTCTTCCTGAGAGCCCGCTGGATGGAGCTTCCAGCGTTGATCTTCTTGATGTCGCTGATCGGGAGATCGCGGAGAATGCAACTTTCCGATATCACGTATTTGCGCCGAGCGGCGGCGGGAAATCTTCCGGGATGATCCTGCTGTTCCATGGGTTTAACGAGCGGCACTGGGATAAATACCTTCCGTGGGCGGCCAAGCTCGTCGAGTCGACTGGCAAGGCGGTCGTTCTTTTTCCGATTGCATTTTTGATGAACCGTTCGCCCGATTCCTGGAGCGACACGAGGCTCATGCATGCCGCGAGCAGGCGCCGCCGCGCGGAGTATCCCGACGTCATCGACTCATCGCTTCTCAATGCCGCCATCAGCACCCGGCTCCAGCGCAATCCGCAGCGGTTCATCTGGTCCGGGCTCCAGACCTACTATGATGTGGTTGAGTTTCTGGGATCTTGTCAGCGTGGGGAGCATCCGCTTTTTGAGAGCGCGGTCCGCGTTGATATCATGTCCTACTCGATCGGGTGCTTTCTCTCCGAGGTCCTGCTGCTGGCGAACCCGTCGGGCTACTTCTCGGATTCCCGGGTGTTCATGTTCTGTGGCGGACCGGTCTTCAACCGGATCTCGGCGGTTTCAAAATTCATTTTGGACAGCGAGGCGAACGTGCGTCTCTACTCATTTTTGGTCGAGCATTTGGAGAGCCACATCCGGCACGATCCGAAGCTTAGCCAGTATCTGAATACCGAGTCGGGCATAGCCTTCCGAAGCATGCTCAACTACAAGCGCATGGGCGATTTTCGTGAGAGCAAGCTTCGGACGATGAGCGATCGGATCTCCGCAATCGCTCTCGCCCGGGATGAAATCATTCCCCATTACGAAGTGGAAAATACGCTCAAAGGCAGGAACCGGGACATCCCCGTAGCGGTCGAGACGGTCGATTTCCCTTACCCGTACCGGCACGAAGATCCGTTCCCCGCGCAGGAGGCCATCGCCGCTGAGGTCGATGAGCAGTTCCTGCGCGTCTTTGAAAAAATTTGTGGATTCTTAGGCTAGGGAGCGCTTAGAAGCCCGTTGAGATAAGCTGACGGTTCGAAGTTTTCTATGAGAACCTTGGTTTCGCCATTGCGGGACATCCGGGCCTGAGTCACGAGGATCGTGGGTGTCTTTTGCGGCGAGAAAAGAATGTCGTCGTGAGTGGCATTTTTGTGGTTGGCGAACTTTTCGGGAGTCAGCGATCCGCCGAGATGATCGCTCCGGCCGGTGGCAACATGGATCGTGCCGCGGATTTTTTCATCTTGGATATCGCGGCCCGAGAATGGCAGGATCTGGGTGCCGAAGCCGAGCTCACCGAGCTGGCCGGTCACCGGATCGGATGCGAGCTTTTCGTTGTGTGCGGCCACGGTTGCAGGATTGCCGTTGAGAAGTTCCGCGCCGATGACGCGTCCGCCAGCAACGCGCATGAGGCCGATTGTGCCGTCCTCATATTTCATCGGAAAGGCGCCATCAGCACCTGTGGGGACAAAATAGATTTCGCCGGCAGGAAGATTGGCAACATCCGGTTCGTCGCCGCGGCAGAGGCCGTGGCTTTTCTGGGCCTCCTGCCTGCCAAGGTCGAGGTGGAGGGTATGGGTCTTGCCCTCGTGCAGGAAGTCGATCTCAACCCAGTCTGCGCGGGTCATGCCGAGGCGAAGCTTTTCTGCATCAGCACTGACCTGATCGTAGTTCACGGCAAGGCCTGAACCGAGGATGATCTCGTTGACGCCGTGGAGGGTCGCGCCCCTGAAGCCGAACTTTTTGGCAAACGCGGTGAGGGGAGCCGTTGCCGAGAACGTTGAGATGCAGAGGATGATGTCGTAGTTCGGGTAGACGTCGCGTGAGAGGCTGATCTGGCGTCCGTCTGGAGCGAAGGCCTCGTCGGGCAGGTCGAGATTGCTGCCTCCGGTCACGGCATAGGCAAAAATTTCGCCACCTTCGAGGCTGAGTTCGGCGAGAGTGGCGTTTTTTAGCCCCTCGTAGAAATACGTGACGGCATTCTTCTGGATCGGGAGGTTCGGGTTTTTAAGGAATGCGAAATCCTTGATGTCGCGAGGATCCTCCAGATCGATCAGGATACAAACTTTCTGGCCGGCACGCGGAGCGAACGTGCCTTGGAGCAGTCGGGTGAGGTTGAATGGGGCAAACTTGCGGTCGGCGGCTTGTTGGGAAATGGTCATGGCGCCCACACCATAAATCGTATGCGGATTTTTGCAAATCCCACAATTCGATCACAGCCAGAGCCGGGTGCACGACGCCAAAGTTCTGGGGATCAGGCGGCTTTCTTATCTCTGGCGAGCCAGAGGTCGTCAAATCGGTTGCTAAGCAGAGCTGTTCGCAGGTCGAGGATGTTCTGAGCCCCCTTGACGGAC
>Ga0194063_10002909_pt1 | contig 10425 bp, 10 predicted proteins | sample SepL3720m_MetaG_FD_155459 | JGI IMG/M metagenome (GOLD analysis project Ga0194063, IMG submission 155459) | Anoxic zone freshwater microbial communities from boreal shield lake in IISD Experimental Lakes Area, Ontario, Canada - Sep2016-L373-20m | ecosystem: Environmental > Aquatic > Freshwater...
ATACATTAGTTAACCGTCGATATTCATTTATCGGCTTAAATTTTAAATCATGAATGCACTAAGAAACAAGGTTCAATTGATTGGTCATTTGGGCGCCAACCCCGAAATTAAAAACACCGAAAGCGGGAAAAAGATGGCGGTCTTCAATATGGCTACAAGCGAAACCTACCGAAACAACAATGGTGAAAAAATCACGGAAACCACTTGGCACCATTTGGTAGCCTGGGGTAAACTGGCAGATATAGCAGAAAAATACCTAATCAAGGGTAAAGAAATAGCTATTGAAGGCAAGTTGATCAGCCGCAACTATACCGATAAGGCTGGCGTGAAAAAATACATCACCGAAGTACAGGTAAATGAACTTCTCCTGATTGGTGGCGAAAAAGCCAACGCTTAATGCAAGACGCAGGTGTTGGCCACACCTGCGTTCTTTTGATTATCCCCTATCTTTATCATCATGGAATTTATCGAGCACAACGAAGTTTTTGATCTGGCCTATCGATTTATAACAGAAACGGCTGAAAATGTTTTTTTAACTGGAAAGGCGGGAACAGGAAAGACTACTTTTTTAAAATACCTCAGAGAAAATGCGGTAAAAAATATTATCGTTGCTGCACCAACCGGTGTGGCGGCTATTAATGCCGGTGGCGTAACACTGCATAGTTTATTTCAGTTGCCTTTTCATCCTTTCCTTCCAACCAAAAACCATAAGGAAGAATTAATATCTAAATCGCGTATCGGAAAACAAAGGCTTCAACTACTCCGCAAAATGGAGTTATTAATTATAGATGAAATTAGTATGGTTCGCGCCGATACCATGGACGCCATTGATACCATCTTAAAGCACGTAAGAAAAAACCACATACAACCTTTTGGAGGTATTCAGCTTTTGTGTATTGGTGATTTATTTCAATTACCACCTGTAGCACAAAACCACGAGTGGAGTATTTTAAGTGAATATTATAGCTCTCCTTTTTTCTTCGACAGCATGGCTATTAAAGAACAAATGCCCCTGTTGATTGAATTAAATAAAATATACCGGCAAAAAGAAGACAGCTTTGTGCGGTTGCTCAACAAAATTAGAAACAACCAAATGGAGGCGGATGATTTTGAGGACCTGGCGTTTCGCTATCATCCAAATTTTGTTGCCGGGCCAGATGAAAAATACATCACACTCACTTCGCATAATAACCAAGCCGATACAATCAATCAACAAGCATTGTATAAATTAAATGGTAGCGCTTTTAATTATTCCGCTATCGTGGAAGATGATTTTCCCGAAAACATGTATCCCGCCGAGGCCTCCCTGGAATTAAAAGAAGGCGCACAGGTAATGTTTTTGAAAAACGACAATGTCTTTAAAAGATATTACAATGGTAAAATTGGTACAGTTAAATGGTTGGAAGCGGATAAAATTATTGTTGATTGCGACGGAACCGAAATAGAAGTAGGAAAGGAGACCTGGGAAAACAGTCGCTATGTTTTAAATCGCCAAGACGAAAAATTGGAACAAGAAGTATTGGGCTGTTTTACACAATATCCATTGAGGCTAGCCTGGGCTATTACTATTCACAAAAGTCAAGGTCTTACATTTGATAAAGTGATGATTGATGCGGGATCTGCTTTTAGTAGTGGGCAAGTATATGTAGCACTAAGCCGCTGCACCAGCCTTGAAGGTATTGTGCTCTTAAGTAAAATAACCCCTGCGGTAATTTTTAATAATGAAAAGGTAAAGTCAGGACAACAATCCCTCGTGCACCGCGGTTCCTTAACTGAGCGGTTTGAGGGCGCCAGACAAGTTTTTACACAACAGCTTTTAGAAGGTCTTTTTTCGTTTGATGAATTGGTGATTACAATCGACTATCTATATAATTGCATTGGTCAACACAAAGAAAAATTAAACAACGATGCACAAGAATGGTGTCGGCTATTAAAAGAAAATATATATGCCGATAAGGGGGTGGGCATAAAATTCAATTCGCTCATTGCGTCTCTTATGAAATCGGAAGCGATAGTAGAAAAAAATGAATTATTACAAAATCGAATTACCGATGCTGCCAATCATTTTATTCCCAAACTACAACACTATTTAAAAACAGTTACCCATCACCCACTGATTACAGAACACAAAGAGGCGGCCACGGTAATTAATGAATCCCTACTTGAACTAGCCGTGTCGCTTCATAAAGCAATTTATTATTTAGAAAACTGCCGCATTCCTTTTTCGGTAACCGCTTTTTTGCAACACAAGCTACAATATAGTTTGCCCGTATTTAAGATCAACTGTTATGCAAGCGGAAAAAATCAGACAGTAAAAGACATTGCACATACCGAATTATTCGATACGTTAAAAAGGTGGAGAGACCTGGTTTGTCAGGAAGAGCATTTGCCTATTTATATGGTAGCCAATCAAAATAGTTTGAAAGAAATATGCCTCTATCTTCCAATGCAGAAAAAAGACCTATTACAACTGAGTGGCTTTGGAAAAGCAAAGGTTGAAAAATATGGAGAGGATATTCTTGCAGCGGTTGAAAGCTATTGTTTGCGCCATCAAATAGATAGCAATATGGGGGCTTTTGAAACGGTCGTCAAAAAAGAAAAAAAAACCAAGTCCGCTGTAACAAAGGTTGACACCAAAACACAAAGCTTTCAGTTGTTTAAAGAAGGAAAGTCTATTAAAGAAATTGCAAAGGAAAGAGGGTTCACCATTTCTACTATTGAATCGCATTTGGCCCATTTTGTAGAAACCGGCAGTATTGCCATTGGTGAATTAGTCAATCAACAAAAGCAAAATGAAATATTGAAAGCGATAGAAATACACGGCAGACAAAGCCACAAAATTTTATTAGAAAACCTACCCGCCGGAACAAGCTATGGTGAAATAAGATTGGTATTGGCGGCACATCCCGAGTAGCTGCCTTAGAAAGAATAATTATCTTCCAAAATCATCTTGCACCCTCACGATGTCTTCTTCATCACTAGGATTTGAAGCGTCGGAGTGCTGCCATATTTCAGCAACAATTCCCCAATTATCTAATCCAATTAATCGGTGCCTTTCGCCTTCTTCTAGGTGAATGGTTTCGTCTGGCATTATTAAGCGCTGGTCGTTTTCGGTGTCGTTGTTGCTGGTAATAATTCCTGCGGTGCCGCCAATCAGCTTCCACAATTCAGAACGACGGTGGTGATATTGCCAGCTCAATCTTTTTCCGGGTGCTACTATTAATAGTTTGGGGCTAAGTTTTGCGGGAGTGGTAAGTCCCCTCTTTTTAAGTGTAGGAAAATACAATTCAATAAACCGATCTGTTTCCGATTCATCCAAAACAAAAAAACCACCCCAGGGTCTACTACTATCCTCTTTGATGAACTTTAATTGCTGGCGATGTAGATACTCTGCAACATGTTCAAAAACCAATTCTTTCGCAGTGTCTGCTTTAAATTGTAAGGGCATAATGTAGGTATTAAATTATTTTAAAATCTTGTTTTATCTACCCATAAAGACCATCAATATCTGCACGTCGCTTGGGTTTACGCCACTAATCCTGCTGGCCTGACCAAGGGTTCTTGGTTTAATGCGTGTGAATTTTTGCTTGGCTTCGTTGCTCAATGAGCTGAGGCGTTCGTAATTAAAATTTTCTGGAATAATAAGGTCTTCTAGTTGACTCATTCTTTGTACCAACTCCTTTTCTTTTTCCAGATAGGTTGCATATTTAAGTTGTATTTCTGCCTGTTCCAACACTTCGTTATCATACGGAGCAAGTGCTTGCTCCAAAGAAGGAACCAAAAGGCGCATTGGCGCCAGGCTTAACATCGGACGTAAAATTAATTGTCCAGCCTTTTGCTTGGTTACTAACGGAGATGATTGTACGCTTTCTAAAAAACCATTAACTTCTGCTGGCTCTAGCCACAATGATTGTAAAATCGATTTGATTTTTTCAACCTCGGCTTCTTTTTTTCTAACGCGATCCATTCGCTCTTGCGATGCCAGCCCTAGGCGATAGCTTTTTTCTGTCAACCGCATATCGGCATTATCTTGTCGCAACAGTGTTCTAAATTCGGCCCGACTGGTAAACATTCTATAGGGCTCATCGGTTCCTTTGTTAATTAAATCATCTATTAAAACCCCAATATAGGCTTCACTTCTTTTCAATACCAGGGCTTCTTGTTCGATTGATTTTTGGTGCGCATTGATACCCGCCATTAATCCCTGGCAGGCGGCTTCTTCGTATCCTGTTGTGCCATTTATTTGACCAGCAAAAAACAGGTTTTCAATCAGCTTTGTTTCGAGGCTAAATTTTAATTGAGTCGGGGGAAAATAGTCGTATTCGATGGCATAACCCGGACGAAACATTTTACAATTTTCGAAACCAGGAACCATCTTAAGTGCTTGATATTGAACCTCTTCTGGAAGAGATGATGAAAAACCGTTGACGTATATTTCAACCGTATTAAACCCCTCTGGTTCTACAAATAATTGATGCCTTTCTCGGTCGGCAAATCGGTTTATTTTATCTTCTATACTTGGGCAATAACGGGGACCCGTACCCTGAATTCTGCCTTGAAACATGGGGCTTTTTTCGAAACCCGTTTTCAATATATCGTGCACGGTGGGACTGGTATAGGTAATCCAACAACTTCTTTGTGCTGCGGGACTTATTTTTTTGGTTGGTAGATAACTAAAGCCCACGATTTCTTCATCTCCTTTTTGTTCTTCCATTTTGGAGTAATCCAAGCTTCTTCCGTCAATTCTGGGTGGTGTGCCTGTTTTTAATCGATCACTTTCGAAGCCAAGTGCTACCAATTGCTCTGTTATTCCTGTTGTCGCTTTTTCAGCCATCCTTCCTCCCCCCAATTGCTTTTCACCAATATGAATAATTCCGTTTAGGAAAGTACCATTGGTTAAAACCACCGCTTTTGCTTTTATTTCGTGCCCTAGGGAGGTTATAACCCCGTAAACACGGCCCTCTTTTATTAAAAGACCATTCACGGTATCTTGGTAAAAATCTACGTTTTTAGTGTTTTCTAGCATTTCTCTCCAGGTAGAAGCAAACAAAGACCTGTCGCTTTGTACCCGGGGACTCCACATTGCGGGCCCCTTGCTTCTATTTAGCATCCTAAACTGAATCATGCTTTTGTCGCTGACAATTCCACTATATCCACCCATTGCATCTATTTCCCTCACTATTTGCCCCTTTGCAATACCTCCCATTGCGGGATTACAGCTCATTTGGGCAATAGTCTGCATATTCATAGTGATCAACAAAACCCTGCTGCCCAAATTAGCGGCAGCGGCGGCGGCTTCGCAGCCAGCGTGGCCAGCACCAACAACAATAATATCGTATCCTAGAAACATGGCTGCAAAGATAAAGCTAGGAAGCATTAAGACTTTATAAAGGGGGCTATTGTTTGAATCTCCCTATGGGGGGTTGCTTACTGGCGCCTATGTTCCCCGTGGAACAAGGGGTGGTCGCGTCAATTATGTTCCCCGTGGAACTTTCTTGAAATAAAGCTTTAAGTACTGGTCCTCTTTCGCGCGCATGGTTATAATTTCTTTAGGAGACTTATCTCCATATCCAACCAAGTGCAGGGCGCCATGAAAAACAACACGGTGAATTTCTTCCTTTAAAGTGGTGCCCAGGGACAAGGCGTTGTCTCTTACCCTATCAACACTAATGTATATTTCTCCTGAAATTTCTTGATTTGACGCCGAGAGATCAAAGGTTATAATATCGGTATAGTAATCGTGTTGAAGGTATTCCTTGTTGATTTGAAGAAGGGCCTCGTCGGAGCAAAAAACATAATTGAGCTGAGCCAGTTTTTTATTCTCCTTTTTAAATAACCCAATAAGAAAAGACTGTAGGCTTTTTCGCTTACTTATAATAGGGCTAACCTCTTTGTAAAAAAAACAGACTTCAGACATAATTAAATTCTTAAAACGAAAATAGATAACAAAACCGAATTGATACATTTGCTTTTCGTTTGAATACGCTGAACAAACAAGAGATATGAAAAAAAGGCTTTCGGAAATGACGGTAGGTAAAAAGGCGTCAATTGTTTCTTTTGAAAACGATGATGTCTTTCTTAAACTAATGGAAATGGGGTTGGTGCCCGGTGAGGAAATTCATGTTGAACAAATTGCCCCCTTGGGCGACCCCCTTTCAATATCAGTTGCGGGTTATCACCTTAGTCTTCGGCTCAATGAGGCTTCTATGATTTGGGTAGAGGATGTGTTATAGATAAATAAATAAAACTAATAGAATTTGCGAGTATGAAAGTGGGACTCTATTTTGGATCTTTCAACCCGGTGCATGTTGGTCACTTGATTATTGCAAACCACATTGCAAACAATACCGATTTAGATCAGGTGTGGTTTGTTGTATCTCCCCAAAACCCTTTTAAAAATCCGGGCGCCCTGTTAAATCAATACCACCGATTGTATTTAGTGAAAGCGGCAATTGAAGGCGAGAAAAAACTAAGGGCCAGTAGTGTTGAGTTTAAACTTCCCAGCCCCTCTTATACCGTAGATACCCTGGCCTATTTGAACGAACAACACCCCGATTATGAATTCAGTATTATTATGGGTAGCGACGGGTTTCAAAATATTAAAAAATGGAAAAACCATGAAGTAATATTAAATAATCATTTAATATATATATACCGGCGCCCGGGTTTTGATATTACAGATAATTATAATGCAAAAATCATCGAGTTAAATGCCCCTTTGTTAGAAATATCAAGCACGGCTATAAGGGATATGATTAAGAAAAAAAAATCGATTCGGTTTTTAGTTCCAGATGTGGTGAAAGAAGAAATAGAAAATAATAATTACTACAAAGCTTAATGATCCAATTAGGTTAGCCAGCCCAGTAACAAACAAAATAAAACAATAAAAGGGGCGGGGGTTTTAGACAGTTGCAAGGTTAAAACGGTACCTACAATAACAGCTATATTTAAAAAACTTATCGTACTAAAAGAAACAATAGACACCTCTTTTAAAAGATAAAGTGTGGCAGCCCACATAATACCAACAACAACCGCGTTAATCCCTTCCAGGGCCCTATAAACAACCACGTATTTTTTTAGGTATTGCCAAACGGGAAAGAAGAATAAAATTAATAATGCACTGGGTAAAAAGATAGCAACAGAGCCGATTATACTACCCAACAATTGCATGTGCTTTCCTTCCTTCTTAAGCGCTAAACCGCCCGTATAAGAGGCTATAGAAAAAACCGGTCCGGGTATGGCACGAACCAACCCCGCTCCTGTTAATAATTCCTGTCTGTTTATTTTAATAATATTACTATCCCTGGCCATCTGCTTTGGCGATGTGGGCCTTGCAACAAACTGATCTACCATCAGCGGTATCAATACATCTCCGCCTCCAAAAACAAAACTTCCGAAGCGATACGTGTTTTCGAAAAGGTGAAAAGCTTTTCTATGTTGCCAATCCTGTTTTCTAGCGGTTTCACTTAACACTCCAGCGATGATAAAAATAGTGGTGAACAGCCAAATGTTTCGCCACTTAATTTGTCTTGGTTTTATAATTTCCTTGGTAGGTATCCTTTTACTACTAAAGTTGGTAGCGATACCTCCGGCAACTATCAAACAGGGAAAAACCCAGGGCACTTTAAATAATAAAAAAAGTAGGCCCATTGCAAGCAACATGATAATTTGAGTAATCAAATTATTGATAGAAATCTTAAAAGCCCTAAAACCAGCATACGCTAAAAAACCAATTGCCATTGGTTGTATAAATTGAAATATACTGGTATTTAAATTACGCTCTCCTATCTGGCTGATTAAAAAAGACAAGCCCCCCATTAGAGAACAGGCGGGTAGAATCCAGATTAAAAGGGTTAAAACAGCCAATGAAACGCCGCCTCGTTTATAACCAATTAAAATAAGTGTTTGGGTAGAAGATGCGCCGGGTAAGAGTTGACAAAAAGCTACATATTCCATCAGCTCTTCCTTTGTCAAATCGCGTCTTCTGTCAACAAAGGTCTTCAACATCATTCCAAGGTGTCCTTGCGGGCCACCGAAAGCTGTAATGCTGTGAAAAAAAACGGCTTTTAAAAAAGGAATATGACGCAGTAGTTTCATTTAAACGATTAGTATAACACAAATTAATTTAAAATAAAAAGGTTATTTATTGCTGAATTTTAAAACCGTTTTTTTCTGCAAAAGATTGTTGGGCTTTGAATGTTTTATCCTCTAATTCAGTGGCCTCTTTTTCACTATTCATGAATTCCAAACCAATCGCCATTTTTGTCTCAACGCTCGTGGTATCATTACCAAGAATGATACATTTTTTGGCAATGTTTTTTACAAACTTAAATTGATCTATGAGTGAGTTTCGGAATTCCTCTCCCCCTTTGGGTGTTTTTAATTCCATCATTTGGTTTGTTTTTTCATCAATAAAGACGATTAAACTACTGGCCTCTTTTTCTAAATCTTTAAAATTACTAGAATCACCAATGGCCTCCATTTTATTGCCAAATGCAGTAAACCTGGGCTCTACTTGTTTTTGAATATCTACCAATTTATTATTGTATTGTAGGGCGCCATTAGAACAAGAGATAAAAAATAAACTAAGAAGCAGAAAAAGTGGGATAAATAGATTTTTCATACATGTTGATTTGGTATGCTTAAATGTACTTATTTATTTTTAATCTTCGTATATTCAAATCCCCTTAATCTTGTATTAATGAATATAAAATACCGAATGGCAGTTTTTGTTGTTTTTATAATAATTGCACTATCCTGCTCTAAACAATATTATGTGGTTTCTAAAGAAAATTATCAATTTCATTCAAGCAATGGGAGGCCAGATTTTAGTGATTTAAATTACTGGGCAGCCCACCCGTATAAAACAGATCCTTCTGATAGCACACCGGCTTGTTTAAATAAAAAAAGGGACAGTTCTGTTGATGTGTTTTTTCTTTACCCTACTAGTTTGATAGATAAAAAGGACACTAGTTGGAATGCTAAAATAGATGATGCAGAGATTAATTTTAAAACAGATTATTCTAGTATTCTATATCAAGCAAGTGTATTTAATGGGTCGGCCAGGGTTTTTTCTCCCCGGTATCGGCAGGCTCATTATCGCTCTTTTTTTAAAAATAAAAATGAAGTAAGCCCTTATTTTGATACTGCTTATGTGGATATTAAAAATGCATTTGAATATTATTTAAAAAACTGGAACAATGGAAGACCAATAATTATTGCTTCCCATAGCCAAGGTACCGTACATGCTGCTCGCTTATTAAAAGAATATTTTGAAAATAAACCACTCTCCCAAAAATTAGTTTGTGCCTATTTAATCGGGATGCCAATAAAAACAGATTATTTTAATAATATAGCCACCTGCAAGGATCCTAATAGTACTGGGTGTTTTGTTAGTTGGCGTACTTTTAAAAAAGGATATACAGATGAGTTTATTAAAAAGGAAGATTTTAAAACCGTCGTAGTAAACCCGGTTACCTGGACAATGGATACAAATTATGTAAAGTCGAAATTAAATGAAGGTTCTATTTTAAAAAATTTTAATAAAAAATCAAAAGGGGTAAGTAGTCAAATACATGAGAATGTATTATGGACGAGTAAGCCTAAATTTTTTGGGAATATATTCTTAACTAAGAAAAATTACCATATTGCAGATATTAATTTATTTTATTTCAATATCCGGGAAAATGTACAAAATAGAATTATCTATTACAATAAGCAACATTAAAGCCCCAATTGGGCGCTAATGCTTAACATACGGTCAATGGGTTTTCTAGCAGCCATCCTGATCGTTTCATCCATTATAATTTCAGGAAGCTCATGTTTTATACACAAATAAAGTTTTTCTAGTGTGTTTAACTTCATATGCGGACAATCATTACAAGCGCAGTTATTTTCGGGTGGTGCAGGTATAAATGTTTTACCCGGATTAGCCTTTTGCATCTGATGTAGTATTCCGGTCTCTGTGACCACGATAAATTCTTTGGCATCATTGGTTCGACTAAACTTTAAAAGGCCTGTAGTGCTTCCTATATAGTCTGCCAGTGATAGTATTTGGGTTTGACATTCAGGATGTGCAATAATCTTAACAAAAGGGTGTTTTCTTTTTAACTGTAGTAGTTTTTTGTAACTGAAAATTTCATGCACCATACAGGCGCCATTCCATAATACCATATTTCTGCCTGTTTGTTTATTGATATAGGTACCAAGGTTTTTATCTGGCGCAAAAATAATAGGTTGGTCTTTTGGTAAACTCTCTACTATCTTTTGTGCATTGGAAGAAGTACAAATAATATCACTCATTGCTTTAATTCCTGCAGAACAATTGATATATGAAATAACGAGGTGATCGGGATATTTATCCTTAAATTTTTTAAAGCTTACAGGTGGTGCGCTATCACTTAAAGAACAGCCTGCATTTAAATC
>Ga0194063_10002910_pt1 | contig 10424 bp, 9 predicted proteins | sample SepL3720m_MetaG_FD_155459 | JGI IMG/M metagenome (GOLD analysis project Ga0194063, IMG submission 155459) | Anoxic zone freshwater microbial communities from boreal shield lake in IISD Experimental Lakes Area, Ontario, Canada - Sep2016-L373-20m | ecosystem: Environmental > Aquatic > Freshwater >...
GGTACCGATTATAGCAAAAAACAAAAAATACTAACACTGTTCGCTGCTGAGGTTGATAAAAATACCGGTGAACTTTCAGGCGACTGGCAGGAAATTACCAGCTGGCAGAAAGAAGAAAAAAGTGAAGACATTAATTTTAGGGTTACTTATAGCGGCGACAGCTCTAAAATGGTTTTGGTAAGCAGTATTGAGGGAAAAGAAAAAAATAATTACGAAGTTCGTGAGTTTGACCTGAATTTAAAACCTGTAGGAAAACCAATTGCCATCACAAATGAATTTGACCCTAAAACTTTCCAGTTAGAAGATGTTTTGTATGCCAGTAACGGCAATGTGGTATTGGTGGGAAGAAGATATGAATTTGAAGAAGGCAAAAAAAAGAAAGCTAAATTTTTACAGTTTGTAGACTATAATGTAAGAATCTATAACAATGCCGGTAAACAAATAAAAGAGATTAATACTGATATAAATTCTAAATGGCTAATCAGTTCTAAAGTACTGCAAATTCCGTCTAAAGAATTGGTGCTGGCAGCTTTTTACAGTGATGAAAAAAAAGGAAAAGAAATTAATGGTATGCTGGTGCAGAGAATCAATCCGCAAACAGGAGAAATTATCAGTTCTAATCAGCAGGAGATAAATACTTCAATGATATCGGCAATAGAAGAGGATAATGGTGGAGACGATGATGGAAATGATGAAAGTCGTAAAGAAAAAAAAGAAAGAGAAAAGCTCGAAAAAATACAAAATGAAGAAGATGGCCTTTCTAAATATATGCGCTTTAGAAATTTCATTTATACCCCTGATAATGGTTTGGTGATTCTTGCAGAAAAATATGACAGCTATACTTATGCTACCACTTCATACACACCGGGCTCAGGTACTATGCAGGGCCGCTGGACTACCACTTATTACCGGGTTTATGAATGCGGAGATTTGCTGATGAGTAAGATAGATGCAAAAGGTACAATCAACTGGTTGCATATTGCACCTAAACAACAAAGAGAAGTTATTCAAACCAGTTCCAGCGGTAATTACGGAGGATTTACAATGGGGTCGAGCTTTTTTGCGGGAGGTTTTAACTGGCCATTTTATGCAGGGTTTGGCACACTGTCTAATGCAAACACTGTTAATATAATCTTCAACGATCACAAGAAGAATGCTAATGTATTACAGTTAGGGCAAAAAGTTAAAAAGATCAGTTATTTCAGCAGGTCGGATTGTTTTGCCATTGCATTAAACACTACCACAGGTAAGTACACTAAAACATCTTTATTCAGTAACGGTGATCAACCTACAGCAATGCCACGTCTTGGCTCTGTATTGGGTAACGATCTGTATCTGATAGGGAAGGATGATAAGATACTGGCCAAATCCAAAATTGCCATTGCCAAGCTGAGTTTAAAAAATTAATTATTGATTTTCTTAACAAAGATATGTTGTGCGGGTATTACAAAATGAATTTCTTTAAGGAAATTAAAAATTGTATCATCGCACAACATTTTTATTTATGGAAGTAAATACCATCTGCGTTATTGGTGCCGGAACAATGGGAAGCGGCATTGCACAGGTAGCTGCTCAAAGTGGCTTCTATACTTTACTGTTTGATATCAATACAGCCATGCTGGATAAAGCAAAACTTGGTATCGAAAAAAATCTGCAGTATTTATTCAACAAGCAAAAAATTACCGAAGCAGAAAAAGACAATATTTTTCAGCGCATACAATTTGTAAATGACACCAATGATTGTTTGGCAGATGTATTTATTGAAGCCATTGTAGAAAAAGTGGATGCTAAAGTGGCCATCTTTAATCAAATGGCAGAAGTGAATCACAGCGAAGTGATTTTTGCCAGCAATACCTCTTCTTTATCCATCAGCGATATACAGGCAAAAGTGGTACATCCTGAAAGAGTGGTGGGCATGCATTTTTTTAATCCGGCTCCATTGATGAAACTGGTGGAAGTGGTACAAGGGCAGCAAACAGCAGATAAAGTGGTGGACAATATCGCTGCATTATGCAAACAGCTGAATAAAGTACCCGTATTGTGTAAAGATGCACCGGGCTTTATAGTAAACCGTGTAGCCCGCCATTATTATTTAGAAGCCATGAAACTGGTGGAGAATAGAGTTGCCTCAATTGAAGAGGTGGATACCATTATGGAAGCCTCCGGTTTTAAAATGGGTCCATTTAAATTGATGGATTTAATAGGTATGGATATTAATCTTGCCGTATCACAATCTGTTTACGAAGCCTTTAATAAAGCCGAACGTTTTACGCCATCACCGTTACAAATTGAAAAAGTAGCCAAAGGCGAACTGGGTAAGAAGACAGGTAAGGGTTTTTATGAGTACGGGGAGGGAAAGGGTAAAGCATATTGAGTAAATTAAGGATGAAGCTCTGTTAGGTACTCAACTCTATTTACTTAATGTACTTTATATACCCATCCAACTATAACTACCTAAATATACCTTCCGTTAACGCATACACGGCAAAAGAAGCCAGCCAGTGCTCTCCGGCATAATCACCACTGGCCACTTGCGGCAAGGCTGCTTCCAGATGTTCATTGGCCAATGCAGTTACATGTTTGTTATTCATTACAGCTGCAATCCCTTTCAGGCACCAGGCCCTGCTTAAATTCAGGCCATCCAAATGCACCAGCTTGCCATCCGTTCGGTCTGTTACTTTTCCGGTAGCTATTTTAAAATTTGGATCAAATAAACCGGGCATAAAATTTTTTAGCCAGGGGCTAAATTGTTTGGGGGTTAAAATTTTTCTCATCAAATCAGCTTCTTCCAAACAGGGGCTTAAAAAATCATTACCACCCGGCTCCCAAGTAAAGGGGCAGTTTTTATCTGCATAATAAAACCGCATCGACGCATTACGAATGGCATTGCTAAGTGCAGTATCATTTTGATGTGAAGCATAATCGTACATCATACTTAAACCAAAAGCCAGGTTACTATGTTCTCCAATGCGAATGGGATAGATCAGTTTACCCAGATATTCCACAGTTGATTTAGACAAGCTAGTAGCAAGTGGTTGTAAAGCATTACTCCATTTTTTGGCATCAGCATCTTTCCATTGTAATAATTCATCCTGTAACTGCAACAGCCAGGCCCAGCCATAAGTACGTTCAAAACCTTTATTCTCTTTATTTTTAAATATTAATAGCTCCTGCTGAATATTGGCTTCGGTAAAATGCCTGTTGAATAATTGCCTGATGGTTCCTGCTTCAGGAAGACCAGGAAATGTTTTTAATAATCTTGCCAGCATCCAATGGCCGTGTACACTGCTGTGCCAGTCGAAGCAGCCGAAAAATGCCGGATGATAATTCTTAGGAGCTGTCACTAAGGCAGAATCAGAAAAAGTAACACCGGTTTTATAAGGCCATTCTTTTTCGGCACATTTTAAAGGCAGCTTTGCAAAATGAGAAGCGCCCTGCATGGTGAGGACGATTTGTCCATTACGTTTTATGTACAAACTATCGTTACTAAAGCTAAATTGAGCTGTACAAACAAATAGCAAAGCCGGAATAAAATATTTACGCATTATTGTAATTACATTTGAACACTAAAATAACGCTTATTTCCTCACGGGCATTTCATATAACAGCACTTAACGAAAACGCTTTACTGGTTTCGTATGGTAATATCATTGATACAGCTATTAATGAAAAGATCATTGCATTGCATGAGCAACTTACTGCAGCACCTTTTGGGGGTATGATAGAATCGGTGCCTGCCTATGCTTCACTGGCTGTTTTTTATGATACACTTATAATAAAGCAACAACAAACTAATATTACCTCAGCTTTTGATTTTGTACAGCAGCGTGTTTTGCAATTGATCAGCAAAATAGAGGTTCAAACCGATATTAGAATAAATACTATTATTTCAATACCTGTTTATTATAATGGAGAAGATTTGAATGATGTGGCATGCCTGCACGGGTTGTCTGTTGAAGAGCTGATACAAATTCATACTACGGCTACTTATCGTGTATACATGACTGGCTTTTTGCCCGGCTTTGCGTATATGGGTACAGTAGATGAAAGAATTGCTACAGCAAGAAAAGAACTACCACGGTTATGTGTACCTGCAGGCAGTGTGGGTATTGCAGGAGCACAAACAGGCATTTATCCGGTAGATTCTCCCGGAGGCTGGCAGCTGATAGGCAAAACACCATTAAAAATATTTGATCAAACTAAAAAAGATCCCTGCTTATTAAAAGCAGGAGATCAGGTAAAGTTTGTGTCTATTACCAAAACCGAATTTGAAAAAAGGAATGAGTATCAGCATCATTAAACCGGGCATTTGTTCTGCTGTACAGGATTTAGGCAGAACGGGCTACCGCTCTTTGGGCATTGGTCCGGGCGGGGTGATGGATTTTTTTGCTGCATCTGTGGCCAATTATTTGGTGGGTAATGATGAAAACACTGCTGTTATTGAAATGCATTTTCCTGCTGCAACAATAGCATTTCAATCAGATGTATGCATCAGTATTTCCGGGGCAGACTTTGCTGCACATATCAATGATATTCCTGTTCCCCTATATCAGCCGCTTTATATTACAAATGGCGATCTGCTTTCTTTTAATAAAAATATATCAGGCGCAAGAGCATATTTAGCAATCGGCGGCGGAATGACAACAGATCAATGGCTGGGTAGCTACAGTACAAATGTAAAAGTACAGGCTGGCGGATTTAAAGGCAGATTACTGCAAAAAGATGATGTAATCAGCCTCAACGCAGTTGCTGTTACTAAGCGCAGCAAAAATTTTTCAATTGCACCATCAGTCATAGAAAGCATTTATGCTAAAGAGAATCTGATATGCTGCATTACCGGTCCGGAATATCAATTGATCAATACCAAATCAGAAAATATTTTTTCAAATACCTCATTTGTTATCAGCAACCATTCAGACAGGATGGGGTATCGCTTACAGGGCGATGCGCTTTCATTAATAAATTCTGCTGAATTAGTCTCTTCTGCTGTAGGATTTGGCACGATACAATTATTGCCAAACGGACAATTGATTGTATTAATGGCCGATCATCAAACTACTGGAGGCTATCCAAGGATTGCTGCTGTAATTACAGCAGATTTGCCAAAGCTGGCACAAGTACGGGTAAACACAGCAATAAAATTTAAACTGCTACCCCTTTCCAAAGCAGAAGAAATCTTACTTTCAATGCACCAAACCATTAACGAAATAAAAAAAGGTTGCCAAAATTTTTATGCTGCACATTGATCTTAACTGCGATATGGGAGAAGGCATTGGCAATGAAGAAGCACTGATGCCATACATCAGCAGTGCCAATATTGCCTGTGGCTATCATGCCGGCAGCATTGCAGAAATGGAGCGCATGGTTGAATGGTGTATGCAATACAATGTTGCTGCAGGAGCACATCCTTCTTTCCCTGATAAAGAAAATTTTGGTCGAACTGAAATGCAATTGCCACTCAATGAAATTTATGATTTAGTAACTGATCAGCTAAAGTTGCTCAATGAGATAGCAATTGCAAAAGGAGCACAATTACATCATGTAAAACCTCATGGTGCCCTGTACAATATGGCGGCAAAGCAAAAAGATATTGCGGCTGCAATAGCGAAAGCAGTAAAAGATTATAACCCTTCATTGATCTACTACGGACTGTCAGGCTCTGTAATGATTGATGCCGCCAGGCAGGAAGGTTTATGTACTGCCAGCGAAGTGTTTGCAGACCGTACCTATCAACCCAACGGCTTATTAACCCCACGATCATTGCCTGATGCTTTGATTACAGATTCAGCTGTGGCTATTCGTCAGGTTCAGCAAATGATCAATACCAAATCGGTAACGGCAATTAACGGAGCAACGGTTTACTTACAGGCCAATACTGTTTGTGTACATGGCGACGGCATACATGCAGTTGACTTTGCCAAAGCATTGTATACTGATTTACGGGAGGTAGGCATCACTATTAAAAAAATCAATCATTGAAAACCGCTGCAAAATATTCAGGTGCTTTTTTAGGTGCTGCATTTTTAATGGCCACTTCGGCTATTGGTCCGGGTTTTATAACGCAAACTACCAGGTTTACTAACCAGCTGATGGCCAGCTTTGGGTTTGTAATTCTTATCTCTTTATTAATAGATATCGGTGCTCAATTAAATATCTGGCGTATTATAGGAGTATCTAAATTATATGCCCCCGATCTTGCTAATAAAGTATTTCCGGGTGCAGGAATATTCTTAACCATCTTAATTGTGATAGGTTCTTTTGCCTTCAATATCGCCAATGTTGCAGGCGCAGGATTGGGATTACACGTATTAACCGGTTGCTCTGTTGAGTGGGGTGCTATTATCAGCTGTATGATTGCGATACTGCTTTTTTTAATTAAAGAAGCCGGTAAAGCTATGGACTGGTTTGCCAAAGTATTGGGCTTTATAATGATTGGCCTTACTCTATACATCGCCATACAATCTCATCCTCCGGTAATGGAAGCCTTGCAAAAAACATTTATTCCTGATACCATTAATGAAACCATCATCTTAACCATTGTAGGAGGCACAGTGGGCGGCTATATCAGTTTTGCCGGTATACATCGTTTACTGGATGCCGGTATTTCGGGTAAAGAAGCCTTGCCAAAAATTTCTAAAAGTTCGGTGACAGGAATTATAATTACGTCTATTATGCGGGCCATTCTTTTTTTGGCAGTCTTGGGCGTAGTAGTTAATCATACAGCATTAGATGCTGCTAATCCGGCTGCAACTGTTTTTGAAACTGTAGCCGGTAAATTTGGGTATCGTTTATTTGGTCTTATATTCTGGAGTGCAGCTATAACTTCGATGGTGGGTTCTGCTTTTACTTCAGTATCTTTTTTTAAAGCCATAAATAATCAGGCACAAAAAAACAGCAGATCCTATATTATTGGGTTTATAGTATTGTCGACCATTATTTTTTTACTGATTGGCAAACCTGTCCCTCTTTTAATTTTTGGAGGTGCTATCAATGGATTGATATTGCCCATTGCACTTGCTATTATTCTTATTGCAGTACTTAAGAAAAAAATAATTTCCGGCTATCAGCATCCTATATGGATGAGTATTGCCGGATGGCTGGTAGTAGCAGTAATGAGCTGGATGAGTATAAAAGCCATTATTGATTTTGTTAAACAGTTTTAAGAGTATTTTTGAGCATTAAAAATAAAATATGATTTTAGTTACAGGAGGTGCTGGTTTGCTGGGACAGGAATTAATTACTCAATTGCTTGAACAGGGGAAAAAAGTTAGGGCGATCTACAACAAAACACCCCTTGCCAATTTTGCTTCAGCAAATCTGGAACAATTCCAATGTAATATTTTAGATGTGGTGGGTTTGGAAGAAGCCATGCAGGGTGTGGAACAGGTATACCATTGTGCAGCAATTGTAACCTTTAATCCAAAACGCAAATACGAAATGTTTAAGATCAATATTGAAGGCACGGCCAATATTGTGAATATGGCACTGGATGCAGGTGTACAAAAACTGGTTCATGTAAGTTCTGTTGCGGCGTTAGGAAGGATAAGAGAAAATACAATGATTAATGAAACAATGAACTGGACCGAGGAAACCAGTAACAGCAATTATGGCCAGAGTAAATATTTATCCGAAATGGAAGTTTGGCGTGGTATTGGTGAAGGATTGAATGCTGTAATGGTAAACCCAACAATAATATTGGGGGCAGGCGACTGGAACAGCGGGAGCTCAAAAATATTTCAATCGGTGTATAATGAGTTTCCCTGGTATACCGATGGCACTACAGGTTTTGTAGATGTAAAAGATGTGGTAAAAGCAATGTTGGCCTTAATGGACAGTGAAATTACCGCACAGCGTTTTGTAATAAGTGCCGAAAACAGACGCTATCAGGATATATTTAATTTAATGGCAAAAGCATTTGGGAAAAAGCCACCCCATAAAAAAGTAACGCCTTTCATTGCCAAACTTGTATGGAGGCTGGAAGCTGTAAAAAGTTGGTTTACCAAAAAGGATCCATTATTAACAGAAGAAACAGCAAAAACGGCAATGGCCAAAGTAAATTTCGACAATAGTAAACTGCAGCAGTTTTTGCCAGGGTTTACATACCGGCCTATAGAGGAGACTATCGCTGATGCCTGTACTTCATTGCAACAAAAGTTTAACAAAGCTTGATGTATTTTTACTGAAATAAGGGCTGTTGAAAATTCTGACTTATGAAAAAAATCATCTTCTTTTTTAGTTCTCTTTTTTTTGCAGCTGCTATGTTTGCCCAAACCGGTTATTATACCGTTTCCGGAAAAATAATTGATGCAGTTACTCAGGCACCTTTGTTGTCTGCTTCGGTATTTGCACAAAATACCACTATGGGAACTGTAACTGATGCAGAAGGTAATTTTAAAATGCAATTGCCCAATGGCGGTTACGATTTGGTGATTACCTATACCGGATATCAAACTGAAACAAAAAGGATCACCACGGCAGATGCAGATACAAAGCTTGTAATTACATTACAGCAAAAAGAAAAAGCCATGGAAGATCTGGTCATTAAATCTACCAGTGAGGTTAAAGATGGATGGGAAAAATACGGCGATTTCTTTCTCGAAAATTTTATCGGGTTAACAGCTAACAGCAGTTTATGTACAATAAAAAATAAAGATGCGGTTAAATTTTATTTCTCTAAAAAGCGCAACCGTTTAAAAGTAATGGCCGAAGTGCCGGTGGAAATAGTAAATGAAGCATTGGGCTATACTATCAAATATGCACTGGATTCTTTTACTTATGAATACAATACCCAGGCCAGCTTATATACAGGTTATCCTTTGTTTGAAGAAATGACACCATCATCTGAACAACAACAACTGCAATGGAGTAATAACCGGCTGCTTGCTTACAATGGTTCGATACTGCACCTGATGCGAAGTGTCTACAACAGAAAAATAAAAGAAGAGGGATTTGAATTGCAGTTTTTGGTAAAGGCATATGACAAAGACACGGCTATTCTGCTCAGGAATTTGTATGGTGCTATAAATTACCGCAGAGATGACAGTACACAAACTGTAGAATTTTTACCTAATCAAACAGAGGTAGCAGTGATTTATAATAACGCAATACCCGAAGCAGCATACGTAACAGCTAATCCCAATGAACCTTCAAAATTTCAATTATCGGTATTCTCATTTACACCCAAAGAGTCGGTTGTTATTGAACAGAACGGTTATTACTACGAGCAGGCATCACTTATAATAAGTCAGTACCTTTCTTGGAAAAGAATGGCAGATATGTTACCATATGATTTTAAAGTGAATTAGTTTTTTAAAATACGGCAACTTTATTTACTCATTACTTTCTCCCATAGCTCGGGAATTCTTTTTATCCAAACCAATTCCCTTTGTGCAATACCGGCTTCTTTTGCAGGTGCTCCAAAGTATGTTTTATTCCCTTCCAGATCACCACCCACACCTGTACGTGCAAGCAAAACAGCATTTTCGCCGATGGTTAAAGTTTTATTGATAATTACGCCACCCCACGCAACAACGCCGTCTTTAATAGTGGTACAACCTCCCACCACCACATTGGCGGCAAATAAACAATTTTTCCCAATCACCGTATCATGACCAATATGAATCATATTATCGAATTTGGTTCCTTCACCTATTCTTGTATCATGACTTACCCCTCTGTCGATAGTACAGCCGGCGCCAATTTCCACGTCGTTTTCAATTACTACCCTTCCGCAGCTGGGCATTTTTTTATACCATAGTGCCCTGTCTTTTTTTGTATTATAATAGAAAGCATCACTGCCAATTGTTGTGCCACTTTGTATAACTACATTATCTCCAATGATACAATGATCCATAATGGTAACATTTGGGTGTATGACAGCGTTTTTGCCAATCTGTACATGATGGCCTATAAATGTATTGGGATACACATAACTGCCTTCACCAATTATGGCTGAATCACTGATTGATTTAGTTGCCGGTTCAAAAGGGCGGAAATGATTTACGATTTTACAAAATGCTTCAAAAGGATTGTCAACAATCAGTAAAGCTTTGCCTTCCGGCACTTCAGTTTCTTTATTGATGATGATAAAACTTGCTTCACTGTTTATACACTTGCTGTAATATTTTGGATGATCAACAAACACCAGATCTCCCTGTTCTACTTTGTGTATTTCATTAATGCCTGTTGCATTACCAGAAGTATTGCCAATCAATTTTGCATGAATAAATTCAGCGATCCATGATACTGAAACAGGAGAAGGAAATTGCATGTTGTATATTTTTAAGCAAAGGTAGGCGCTTTGTGTTTTACTTGCTTTTGCTCTTAAAATCCTAAAAACAGGCCTGGAAGCACAAAAACAATAATTACTTTTGCACTTTTTTTTACTGCAAAAAAATGAAAAAAACGATTAAATCGTAATGCAA
>Ga0194063_10002911_pt1 | contig 10423 bp, 5 predicted proteins | sample SepL3720m_MetaG_FD_155459 | JGI IMG/M metagenome (GOLD analysis project Ga0194063, IMG submission 155459) | Anoxic zone freshwater microbial communities from boreal shield lake in IISD Experimental Lakes Area, Ontario, Canada - Sep2016-L373-20m | ecosystem: Environmental > Aquatic > Freshwater >...
ATACGGCCCATAGTAATGATGATGACTTTGCGTCACACCGATTCCATTTTCAATTTCTGGTAAAATTATTCTTAAAATTCCCGCCTCTCGCAGTCGCTCAATTCCTTTTGCAGGAGTTGACGACAAAATGATTTTTGAAAATTCATCCCGAATTCGTTCTGCTGAAATAAGTTTTAAACTCTCGGAATTCTTTTGAATTGCCAGAAAAGTTTTTTTTTCAATTGTAAGTTCCAGCGTCACCGAAAACCGAATCGCCCGCATCATTCGAAGCGCATCTTCATTAAACCTTTCATTAGCATCTCCCACCGCTCGAATTAATTTATTTTCCAAATCCTCCTGCCCAGAAAATAAATCTATTAATTCAAATTTAGTGCCAGCTATTTTTTCAATCTTTTTCTGTTCACTGACACCAATTGCCAACGCATTAATCGTAAAATCACGTCTAGATAAATCTTCCTCCAAAGTTTTCGCAAATTTTACCTCATCTGGGTGCCTTTTGTCGGAATATTTTGATTCAATGCGATAAGTCGTCACTTCCACAACATCAGTTACTTCTTTTTTTTGTGCTTCTTGGTTGCTGCTCACCACCTGTTTGCCAGTAGACAAGGACTCCTGACTTCTGATTTTAATCCCTACTGTTCCAAAGTTATTTTCATACACAGAATCCGGAAATATTTTTTGCACATCATCTGGCCTAGCATTAGTCGCAATATCCCAATCTTTTGGCACGTTACCCAATAACAAATCCCGCACGCAACCGCCCACGACATATGCCTCAAAACTAGCCTTCTCAAGCCTTTCCATCACCGAGAGAACGTGTTTAGGTGTATTAAAATTCAGCCTATTTTCCTTTTTCATATTCACCATTCTAGCAAATAATTTTGAAATTAGCGAATATGATTTCTACCATCATAGAGACGCCCCAACGGGGCGTCTCTATAAAATTTCGTAAAATTCTGCTCGACAGACTCGTCCTCTCATGCTAATATAGCTAAGTAAGCTAGACTTGGTCTAGATTTTACGTGTCTTTTTCGAAATTATTTTTAACCCTTTTTTAAATAAAATCTCATGAATATTCAATATTACGGGCACTCTTGTTTTAAAATCTCTCTAAAGCCTGCGGGTAGAGGTCAAAATGAGGTAGTTTTTTTCATTGATCCTTTTGACAAATCAGTCGGACTTCGCCCACCACAAGGGCAAGCTGATTTTGTCCTTGTTTCACATAATCATTCGGACCACAACAATACAGAGGCACTGAAAGGCGAACCGCGCATCATCGATCTACCTGGTGAATATTCAGTCAAAGGAGTTAATGTGATTGGTATCCCTTCATTTCACGACGACGTCCTTGGGAAAGAAAGGGGCTTAAATACGATATTTCTCATTGATAGTGAGGAAATGAAAATTTGTCATCTTGGTGATCTCGGATCTGACTTGAACGAAAAACAACTAGAAAAGATTGGCACAGTCAATGTCCTCATGGTTCCGATTGGAGGGAAATACACCATTGATTATAAAAAAGCCATCGAAACGATAAAAAAGATAGAGCCAAATATTATTATCCCGATTCATTTCAAAATGAAAAATTCTAGCGCCGACATTGATGATGAAAGTAAGTTTTGTTTGGAAATGGGATATTGCGTCAAAGAAAGACCTTCGAAACTAAACCTAAAAAGCAAGGATTTAGAGGGAAAAAACATGGAGATATTGATAATGGGTATTGAATAATTTCCGCTTTGCAATGAATATTCAAAGAAGATTAGAGGAAATCCGACGAAAACCGGAACATGTAAAATTGCGCTACACCTATATAGCCGTAGCTATTTCAATGTTTTTTATTTTGATTTTGTGGTTTTTTTCCCTGGCAGACACTATTAATAAAACCAGGACACCAAAAAACGAAAATGTTTTCAAGGATATGCAATCTCAAAAAAAATCCCTGAAAGACGCCACGACTGATGTGAAAAAATCACTTGATGACTTGAATAAGAGCCTTAAAAATGATGGAACCCAGCTAGATGAAAGTCAACTAGAACCAACTAGCAAAGAAATTTTACCTTAATATTAATCAATCCCGCGACTTACGTGTTTGCCAAAGAATTGTTCGCACACACAATTTACTTAGCCAGAAGAGCTCTTAGTAAACTAGTGCCAAGCTGACCAAAATGAGGAAGTGTCGCTTTTGAAAATAATTATTTGGCAAATGCGTAAGTCCTAAATTCTTAGAAAAAACTCCTATGGAAATGAAAATTGAGCTGGAAAATATCCAAGCCAGAGAAATAACCGAAGAAATCCAACAATCCTATCTGGATTATGCTATGAGCGTCATTGTTTCGCGCGCCCTTCCTGATGTTCGTGACGGCATGAAGCCAGTGCACAGAAGAATTCTCTATTCCATGTGGAACACGGGCCTGCGCGCAAACGCGAAATTCCGTAAATCCGCTACTGTGGTTGGAGAAGTATTGGGAAAATATCACCCACACGGCGACGTCGCAGTTTATGATTCAATGGTTCGCATGGCCCAAGACTTCTCCCTACGCTACCCTCTAGTCAAAGGTCAAGGAAACTTTGGCTCCATGGACGGTGACAGTGCAGCCGCTTATCGTTACACTGAAGCCAAGCTTTCAGCCATTTCTGAAGAAATGCTTATTGATATTGAAAAAAATACGGTTGACTTTGTGCCAAACTTTGACGGCCAGCACAAAGAGCCTACCGTACTTCCAGCTAACTTACCCCAGCTACTCCTAAATGGCTCGATGGGAATTGCGGTTGGTATGGCAACAAACATTCCGCCACATAATATCACTGAGCTAATCGAGGGAATTGATCATCTAATCGACAACCCGAACGCCACAGTTGAAGATCTTTGTGAGTTCGTAAAAGGTCCTGACTTCCCTACTGGCGGAATAATTTACAACAAAAAAGACATAATTGAAGCCTATAGAACCGGTCGTGGCAAGATTCTTACTCGAGCAAAAGCCGAAATCAATGAAACTAAGGCTGGCGCATTCCAAATTATCGTAACCGAGATGACTTATGCCACCAATAAGTCCACAATGATTGAAAGAATGGCTGATCTTGTGAAAGAAGGAAAAATTGTTGGCATCCGCGACATTCGCGATGAATCAGACAAAGACGGTGTAAGACTCGTCATTGAACTCAAAAAAGACGCTTACCCACAAAAAGTGCTCAATAAACTCTATGATCTCACTGATTTACAAAAGAATTTCAATGTCAATATGCTGGCTTTGGTTAATGGCATTGAACCAACCGTACTAAACTTGAAATCAATTTTTGAATACTACATCATCCACCGCAAAGAAGTCATTACTCGCCGCACAAAATTTGATCTAGAAAAAGCCAAAGATCGCGCCCATATTTTGGAAGGTCTCAAAAAAGCTCTTGATCACATTGACGCTGTCATCGAAACAATCAGAAAATCCAAAACCAAGGAAGAAGCGCATGTGAATTTGATGAAAAAATTCAAGTTCTCTGACAGACAAACCACTGCCATTCTAGAAATGCGCCTTCAAACTCTGGCTGGCCTTGAACGCAAAAAGATCGAAGACGAGCTAGCCGAAAAACTGCGTATCATCGCTGAACTAGAAGCTATTCTCAAAAGTGAAAAGAAAATCTTAGGCATTGTCAAAAGCGAACTCGATCGTGTGAAGGAAAAATATGGCGACGAGCGAATGACTAGGATCATCAAATCCGGTGTCACAGAGTTTAAGCAAGAAGACTTAGTTCCCAATGAAGAAGCCATTATCACCATTTCCAAAGAAGGTTATATCAAAAGAATGAATCCAACCGTCTATAAGGTTCAAAAGCGTGGTGGAAAAGGTGTGATTGGCGCAACAACCAGAGAAGGAGATGAAATTGAAAAACTCCTAGGTGTTATGACACACGACAATCTCCTTTTCTTTACAAATAGTGGAAAAGTTTTCCAAACCAAGGCCTATGAAATCCCAGAATCATCCAGAATTTCCAAGGGCCAATCAATTGTCAACTTCCTCCAATTGTCAGGAGAAGAAAAAGTGACAGCTGTCATTGCTTTCAATAAAGACGACAACTACAAATTCCTCTTTATGGCCACCGAGATGGGCACAGTCAAAAAAACTACCCTCGAAGAATTTGAAAATGTTCGCCGCTCAGGACTTATCGCTATAAAGCTAGACAAGGGAGATGCTCTCCGTTGGGTAAGCGCCACGACAGGCACTGATGAAATTTTCATCACTACCTCGCATGGTCAAGCAATCCACTATAGAGAAGCTGATGTCCGCTCAATGGGACGCTCTGCGACAGGCGTTCGCGGCATTAAACTCAAAAAGGATGACCTCGTTGTTGGAATGGACGTCTTTTTCAAAGGTCAAAAAGGCAATCAACTACTCGTTATCACTGAAAATGGTTATGGGAAAAGATCAGATGTTAAATACTACAAAATCCAAAAACGTGGAGGATCTGGCATTAAAACTGCGTCTGTTACTGCAAAAACAGGAAAATTAGTCGGAGCAAGTATCGTCAACATCGACAATCTTGATGCCGACCTAATTCTCACTTCCGACAAGGGGCAGATCATCCGCATCCCCCTCGTCAGCGTCTCAGTCCTCGGCCGCGCCACGCAAGGTGTCCGAGTAATGCGACCACAAGCAGGAGATAAGGTTTCTGCTATCACAGTACTATAGAAAAAAATAAAGTTATCCACAACTTGAACACTAAAAAAGACACCCGGTGGTCTGTCCCAAAACTCTCACATAAGTGAGAGTTTTTTGGTATAATTAAGGTGTAATCATATATTTTTTAATATATGTCTTTCAAAACATCCAGCCTTAGCTAAAGCTTTCTTCTTCCCCCTAATTATGGAGATTTCCGGGAAGAATCCCATAAAGCAGTAGTCCTCAATGAATTCATGCAAGAGGTCGATACAAGCAGATTAAAACACAGTTACCATAATGAGCATGGGGAAGGGCTGCTTACCATCCGGAAATGCTTTTGACTGTTCTCGTCTATGCCTACATGAATGGGATATTCAGCAGCAGAAAAATAGCCAAAAGTCTCAGGCAAGATCTGGCGTTCATGTATCTAGCCGGAAAAGAGACCCCCGACTTTCGAACTTTGGCGCGATTCCGGAAAGAGAAAGGGTCGCACCTAGAGAGTATCTTGGCCGAAGTGATTCGTAAAGCCCATGAGCTCGGCTTGGTTTCTTTCGGTGTCTGTAGTCTGGACGGGACAAAAATATATGCCAATGCCAGCAAGGAAAAAAATATCGATAAAAATGATTTACGAGATAAGGTTCGTGGCCTCATGGAAAAGGCGGAGAATGTGGACGCCAAAGAAGATAAACTGTACGAAAAGAATGAAGATGACCAAGATCCAGAGCTCAAGACAAAGGCCGGTAGAAAAAGGCGCAAGGGGGAAATCAAAGCCAAAAAGATTAATACCACCGATCCTGATTCAAAACTTATGCAGATGAAGCGCAAAGACTATGCTAATGAATACAATGTGCAAAGCATATCGGAAAACGGCATCATTTTGTCCAGCTCAATTTTTAATACTTCCGCTGATCAGAATACGCTCATACCAACTATTAAGAAGCTACAAAGTGGCCATCAAACTCCCGAAAAGATCCTGGCAGACAAAGGTTACTCCACGCAGAACAATTATTCATTCTGCGAAGAGCAAGGCATCGATGCCTACATCCCTATTTGTTACTCCGGAGCTGATTCGGGAGACTATACCTACAACAAGAAAAAAGATGTGTATACGGATCAAAATGGAAGAGCATTCTTTTTTAAGCAGCACTCGGGCAAGTTGCCCGGAGCCGGTCCATGAAGGAAACACAAAGATCATTCATTTTATAGGTCGACTGCTTATGAACACCTAAATAGTACTACAGGGAAGAAGAAATACTTATCCATATCTCCTGTCTGGCAAAGACACGCGCAAAAACAAAAAGAAAAGCTGTCCACTTCGCAGGGGAAAACAATATACCGGCAAAGGATGTATGATATCGAAGGAGTATTCGCCAACATTAAAAGGAATCTGAAGTTTACATCGTTTCTCCTGAGGGGTCTCAATCGAATGGAACCTCATCTCTCTTGCCCATAACCTGAAAAAAATCACTTAGAAGTTCTGCCAAATGCAGAACGCTTTTTTGTTGTGAACAAAAACTCCTACTTTCGCAGGAGTTTTGGGACAGACCCAGCGGTGTCTTTTTCCTATTTAGCTAAAAGTTTAATTTTTTTATAAAATTATTCAAAAACTTCAAAATATAAGAGATAGGCATTTTTTTCTATCAATACTGGCTTACTTTTCTGTTTAGTATTTATGCTATAAGTTTCAGATTTCGATCTTCTATCCGAGTATGCAAGATAATACGACTTGATTGTTTTTTTGAGTAGAATAGTTTTGAGAAAATCTCCTTTCCCATGCAATCAGGATTGAGAACGACACTCGCATCCGTAAATTCATCAATAATCGACTTATTTCCTGAACCCAAGTCGTAGCTTAATAAATTATAATTACCAATCTTATCTGAAAATAAATAATAAACTATATTATGCAATATTTCAATACATTTGTCAAACTATGTATGCAGCCGTAAATTCTATTCTGAACTGCACCTATTTCATAGTCCGTCCCTCACCTATCTTTCGGACATCCTCTCCCGTAGGGAGAAGAGGCTTTTTGCAAAATTGTTCCACGTGGAACATTCGCGCGGAACAATTTCCACAAAAACAGAATAAACAAAACCAACCCAACAATCCCCCATTCTGACCAAATTAAGAGAAAAACATTATGCACCGGCTGGTATTGCCAGATCTCGAGATTGGGAAAAAGTCTTTCCGCCTCAAAAATAAACTGCCCAGTGCCAATTCCGATAATCGAATTATCAGAAATGATCCGATCAGAAATTGACAAATATAAATTTCTTTCCCCCAATGACTTCATGAAAAAGGCCTTAAAATCAAATTTAAAATACACCAAATCAACAAGCGCAATAAGCAAAAACCCAATAACTAAAGCAAACTTAGTCAAGCCTGATTTAAAATGTTCCACGTGGAACAATTTTGAAATTTTATTTCCAAAATTGTTCCACGTGGAACAATTTGCGAAATCACTTTCGCCACTTTTTTTCGAATCCAAACCATTGCTCTTACTCATTCCACGCCTGCCCAGTGATCCAAAAATGTTCCACGTGAAACATTTTTGAAATTTTCGGGATGGAACATTTATATACACAAGAGCAACCACCAACGCTAAAATAGCTGCTTTGGAGAAGGAAAGAAGAATTCCAAATATCTGAATCAATAATATTAAGTTAATAATATTGCACAAATTAAGCATTTTTACTCCCAGGAAAGACCCAATTGTTCCACGTGGAACAATTTGACCAGACTGATTACTCACACCCAGATTGTTCCACGTGGAACAATTTTCCAACTGATCGTGCTCGAGTTGTTCCACGTCACCCACAGAATGTTCCACGTGGAACATTTTTTTATAAAGCATTGTCACTATGATTGAAAAAAACAAAAATCCACCCAAAAGATTGGGATGCGGGAACAAGCCATAAGCCCTGATTAGCGAGTGATGATTAGCGATAATCTTTGCCACTCCGGAAATACCTTGTCCAACTAGGCTTTCTTTGAGCAAAAATAGTCCAAGCGAGTGTTGAACGACAAATTGAGCAATTCCAATCAAAGACTGAATCACACCAAGAAGCATAATAATGCCTAAAAACAGATGCCCCGCGTAAATTGTTCCACGTGGAACAATTTTACTGCTAGCACTTCCCAGATTGTTCCACGTGGAACAATCTTTAAGATGGCTCGATTCGCTAAGCTCAATCCCTGCCAAAACACCACCAACCAACCACAACAAGACTTGACCCTGCCAAATATCCCATAAATAGTGATCAAACAGCGCAATCACTACCAGACCTAGCAAGATTGCGCGGAAATATTGGGTCATTTTTGACAAAATGTATTCGAATTGTTCCACGTGGAACAATTCGACACTATCACTATTAGTCTTATCCAGAATTGTTCCACGTGGAACAATTCTGGATGAATGTAAAAAAATGTTCCACGTGGAACAATTCTTTGAAAATGCTAAGCAGTATGGCACAAACCTGGCAGCAACATATATATACAGCAAATAAAGCTCCGGAAACCTAAGCGCTCTATACACACCAATTGTCTGATTTTCTGACCAAAGAACTGATACAAATGACCAAAAGACCAAAAGAAGGGGGATCAGAAAAACACTCGAAAAACAAAAAATGTTCCACGTGGAACATTTTGAATAATTTTGCTCCTCAAGATGTTCCACGCCTGCCTGCCGGCGAGTCAGGTGGAACATTTTAGTGGCTCTCTCAAATAAAGCCTTTAAATAGCCTTCGTTTCCTGTGGACAACTTATGGGCAGGTGATTTATCAACACTTTTTGTGCAATTTATCTTGTGAATAAGATTTAAAGAGTCATCACTACTCATTGACTGATTCACTATTTTATTGTATAATATAAATACAAGCCAGGCGACGATTGCGAGACACACAAATATATCGGAAGCATAAACATATACTCCAGCATATTCATTAAAAATTCCTTTAATTGGGAGAAAAAGCAGTACTTTTCTCACCCCAAGTGTAAAGGTCAATAAAAACAGATAGAAAAACCAAAGATCTTTTGGCTGTTTTTCAATTTCTTCCCAGATATTTACCATCTTTTCAGTTAAATTCAACATAATAGTATATCAGATAGCTATCTGTATTTTAGTATTTTTTATCTATAATCGCAAATCTAATTTAAAATTGACTATCTAGCATTAACTGTTATGATTGATAGGCACTATTATTCCTAAATTTGATTTCAAACAATACTATTGGGCCTATAGTAAAGCGGTATTACGGATCCATGGCATGGATCAGTCTAGGGTTCGACTCCCTATAGGTCCACATTGGACGATTAGCTCAGTTGGTTAGAGCGCACGATTCACATTCGTGAGGTCACTGGTTCGAGTCCAGTATCGTCCACGAAATAATATCCAAGCCTTCATAGCTCAATGGATAGAGCAAATCCGTCCTAAGGATGAGATGTAGGTTCGATTCCTACTGAGGGCACACTATGTGAGGAGCAAATCCTTCTTAAGGATGAGGTGTAGACTCCCTGCCTGCCGTTAGGCAGGAATTCCTTCTGAGAGCATAAAGAAACTTGCCAAAACAAAAAAGATAGGGTATACTCAATTTACGTTAATTATTAGGAAAAATGAATAAGGGAATGCTTTAATTCCTGACTTTTCTGCCGAACAAGGCTTTTCTTAGTAATTTCCTCAAACCCAGGAAATTTTTTATTTTTACATAAAAGTTTGGACATTTTTTAATTTTTATCCTGTAGCCCTGATGTCAGCTACAAAAAATTTAATCAAATGAACGATATACTCTCAAAATTAGCAACAGAAGTCGACAAATTAAGCGACGAAAAGACAGTTGTGCCAGTAACCACAGCAAAAGCAGACGAAAAAACCGCCACTGAAGAAAAGAAGCTTTCTTTTATGGAACAATTGCTTCTAGACAACCCAATAGAATTTCCTGCTATTGGCAACACAATCATTGGGACAGTTCTTGAAGTTTCTTCAAGTGAAATCTATCTTGATCTTGGACCATTTGGGACAGGATTAGTTTTGGGAAAGGAAATAAAGGATGGAATGGGAACCAACAAGCTAAGAATGGGGGACAAGGTTTCTGCTACTGTAACTGATTTGGAAAATGAAGAAGGTTATATCGAATTATCCATCCGTGAAGCCTCTTATGAAAAAGCTTGGGAAGATATCGAAAAGAAAAGAAATGCTGGAGACAAAGTCAAAACTAAGGTTATCAGTGCAAATAAAGGAGGACTACTCATCGAAATCAATGGTATCGCTGGATTTCTACCAGTTTCACAACTTTCCAGTAAGAATTACCCTCGCGTTGAGGATGGTGATAAGAACAAAATTCTTAACTTGCTTAAAAAATTGGTCGGGAAAGAACTCGAAGTTTGCGTTCTTGACATTGACCGTGAAGCTGAAAAATTGATTGCGAGTGAAAAAGCTGCTCAAAGCGACAAAGAAAAGGAGACTATTTCTAATTTTAAGGTGGGCGATGTTATTTCTGGCGAGATCAGCGGTGTAGTTGATTTTGGTGCTTTTGTGAAATTTTCTCCAATCAATGAATTTGGTGAAGCCAACGAGAAGGAAAAAGTAGAAGGATTGGTTCATATTTCAGAATTGGCTTGGCAACTAATCGAAAATCCAAGAACAATCGTGAAAGTAGGGGACAAGGTTGAGGCAAAAATTATCGGAATTGATAATGACAAAATCTCCCTTTCTATCCGCGCACTGCAAGCTGACCCATGGAGTGAGGCAACTAATAAATATAAGGTAGGAG
>Ga0194063_10002913_pt1 | contig 10412 bp, 10 predicted proteins | sample SepL3720m_MetaG_FD_155459 | JGI IMG/M metagenome (GOLD analysis project Ga0194063, IMG submission 155459) | Anoxic zone freshwater microbial communities from boreal shield lake in IISD Experimental Lakes Area, Ontario, Canada - Sep2016-L373-20m | ecosystem: Environmental > Aquatic > Freshwater...
GACTTATTACGGTCAGAGAGCGATAATGGAGGCCGTTTTCGACAGGTTTAATTCGGCAACCGCGTACGATGGCAATTTGATCGACAACACCATATGAGTTTATCAACGGGAAATCTTATTTGTTACGATTCGACCCGTCCGCCCTGCATCGTACGCCGTTTGAAGCGCAAGCCGTGCGTGAACATGGCCTTGCTTCGCTGCGTCCGCAAACAAACGAATGGCCTCCTTGCGATTTTGCGCAACTCCTTGCCCGTAGAGATAGCAACGTCCGAGCAGGTACTGTGCGTCTGCGTTACCCCGCAATGCAGCTTTGCTACTCCATTCTACAGCTTCTGAATAATCAATATTTCCGCCCATACCCACGTAGCATAAATAGGCTAGCGATACTTGCGCAGACACATCTCCCCGCAGTGCGCTCTTTCTGTCCCACTCGCGACTATCTCGATCTTGAGCACGCAACGGGTCGGCATGCGAGATCTTCCGAAACCATGTGATTGCTTTGTCAAAGTCTGGCTCCGTGCCTAACCCGCTCGCGTAGCACTCACCAAGTATCATGTATGCGCGATCATCACTCAGTCCGCGCTCTGTCGCCTTAATGATCCACCGGACCGCTTCAGAATAATTTTGGTTCACCCCGGTTCCTCTGAAGTAGCACTTACCAAGTTCCCACTGAGCCAGAACATATCCCTGGTCTGCGGCCTTCCCAAACCAGAGATATGCCTCGTGGTCGTCTTCTCTTATTCCCTTTCCTGTCAACAACGCCATTGCAAGCGTGTACTGGGCAACGGCATTCCCTTGCAATGCAGATGCACGGAACCATTTGGCAGCTTCTACGAGATTGGTTTGTATCCCCACGCCATTCTTGTAACACATGCCTAGCTCATACTGCCCATGGGCGTCACCTTTTTCAGCGCGCTCTTGGCACTCTTGCAGGCCCTCGATGGACGTCATGCTATTCGCTGCATAGGTCGACAGTAGCGCGGACTGAGCAAGCAGGACGACAAGAAGGATGCTAACAAGCGGCGCTCTGATATCGTTGTTCATAATCTCCGAATTTCATGCTCTCAATCAAGAAGCAGGGCGTCGCACGAAATGGACAAGTTAATCAAAACCACTCCCCTGATGTTGGGGCCTCGCCATCACAACAACTCCAGCTAACCTTAATTCCCCACTTTCGGCCGAATTGGACACGATACTTCCAGTCCTCGGGTGCTGTGCGGGTATAGCAATGTCCTGCATCCACAGGATCATCGGGTTTTTTGCCCTCTGACTTTTTCCAACCCTGAGGGCATTTGTTCTTGTCTAGGTCTACGCTGGCGTATTTGATCGCTAACTTGGTTACTACTTCGGTGCCAATCGTACAGGATCTTTTCCTCTTACTAGTCGTCTGATCCACAAACCCCGGCTTCCTGCCAGGTACACCCATCGTTGGGAGCACCTCGAATATCTCCCAAAAGTGGTCGGATTCTTGCTCCTTCACGTCACGACAACAGCAAGGAGTGCCTGATCCCCTTTTCGTAATGCTGGTTTTGAAGTCAACCTCCTGAATAACATATTCGCCAATTTCAGCCGTTGGAAATTCAAAGGTGCCAGCCGCCTCATACTCGCCGCAAGAACCGAATTTGATGTCCGTCAATTCTATGGCGAAGTGACCTAAATAATCCATGCGGCCGACCGGATCATTGTGAACCAACTCGTAGCAGTTGATGCTTCCGAGCATACCTATCGGATCTCTATTCACCCATCTTGCCGTCTCAGGCTGATAGTACCGGTGGCCACGTTTCTCCAATCGTGAGCCGGGGGTATGCGTTTTCGGCATCGCCCGGGATTTCGGCGGCACTGCGTTTTCAGGTTGGGTTGTCAGGAAATAGCCCATTGGTTATCGTCCTCCCTGTCTTGCAGGAATCTACGATTATTAGGGCCGGGAAGGAAGGAAAATCAGGCAAATCAAGGCGCTATTTGGTGCTGGCCAACACCGCTCGCCCCTTGTCCGTAAGGCGGTACTTTTGAAGACGACTCTGGGGTTTATCAGGGATCGTTCGATCAATCAATTCATCATCAATAAGATTGCGAATGACATGGTTAAGCTGCCCCGATATCTCTTTCTGCCCTAAAGCAGTGGAAATCCCCACTTTGCTTTGCTCACCAGTGTTCAAAAGTTTAAGAATTCGAATATCCAGCGACTCTGGCTGTGACTCTGGCTGTGACTCTGGCTGCGACTCTGGCTGTGACGATGCCAGCGGGATAATGGTTGTGAACATATCCTCGTCCAAAAAGGTCGGCGCAGGAGCTCCTGGCGCATAGAAGGGATGGTATCTTGTTACATTGCGCACACCAGAACCAAGCTCCTCATAACGCCCCATCTGGCTCATGAAGCGGCAGATCGTCGGATTCTTGGGAAACGGTGTGAAATGTAGGGGATCAATCCGCCCACGGTAGTGAGGAACATTGGGATTCTTGAACTCAACCCGATCCGTGTAAATGGTCATGGTCGCCGGCGCCGGGCTCGTGTACTCCCGGTGACAAATAATATTGGACACCAGCTCCCTGAAAATCCGAGATCTGAGGCTGATGTTCTGAGTGCCTTCCAGATAGAACGGATCATTCAGGTGTTTCCCGACAAACCCCATCAGCAAGTCAAACGCATCGATAAGGTTGGTGTAGACCTGAAGCCGGTCATCATACCGCTCGGTGTCGCGCCGCCTCAGCAAGGCATCGAACTTGTAGCCGGGCGCAACGTTCTGAATCGTCTCATCCGTGCCGAACATCAATGCTGCCGCAAGGGTGTAGCTCGCCTTACCTGTCATGTGATCCTTGCGCACAAATCCAGCGAGCATGAGCAACTCTTCAGCCGGAAGATCGAGCCAGGGGTGCTGGTCGTTGTGACCACGCATCAGGGAATAGGCCTTCTTGAACAAGTCGGCCCTGAAGTCGGATATGCCGAGATAAGGAAAAACCCGTCGCTCCGAGAAGATGCCCATCTTCCGGTTGACTAACCCGGTAATACGATTCAGCCCTGCAAGCCGGTAATCCCCTTCGTTGCTTCGCAAGTAGGCATGCCCGCCAACCTGATGCACCTGGGAGCTTGTCGGAACCTGGATCTTGATCACCATCCTGCCATTGCTTTCCAACTTTTCCGGCGACAAGAGGTGTGGTGGATCAAGTTTGGTCGGATTGTTGGACAGGCTGGCGATCTCCGCCACCATCCGTTCCACCGCCTCCGGCGCCACCCCGGTCACCGTGCCGTCGTCCGCCACCCCCAGCACCACCAGCCCGCCATCCATGTTCAGGAAGGCGCAGATAGTCTCAAAGAGGTTCTTGGGCAGGGCATGCGTGGCCTCCTTGAACTCCAGATCAATCCCCTCCTTGCGTCCGAAGGGAAAACGTTCGGCACCCAACTCGTCTTTGCCCAGCGGTTTCTTCATGCTTTCCACGCTATTCATTACCCATTCCCTCGTCAAGGCATTCCCTTGCCCTTGCCTCCCGCTCCCTCGGGTGGCACCTGTGGTGCTCCTTCTTGAGGTCGAGGATCGTGAGCTTGGCGTAATGCTTGAGGGTCTCCAGCGACTCGTGACCCAGGAGTTCCTTGACGTGATACATGTTGGCATCGCCCCGCAGCAGCTCCGTCGTGCAACTGCGGCGGAAGGTGTGGGGCGTGACGTTGACCGGCACCCCGGCCCGCTGGGCATAGATATGCAACTGCCTCAGAAACGTGTAATAGGGATACCGCTGCCCCTGGTTGTTTACGAAAATGGCCTTTTCTGCAGACGCCCCAACTGTGATGGGCCGCACCGCCTTGATATAGCCTTCCAAATACTGCAGAGCCGTACGCCCCACCGGCACGATCCGCTCCTTGCGCCCCTTGCCCAGCACCTTGGCGGTGGCGTTGCCGCTGTCCACATCCCCGAGATCCAGCCCCAGAAGCTCGGCAATCCGCATTCCGCTCGAATACAGCACCTCCGTCATCGTCCTGAACCGGTAGCCCTCTGGCGTGTCGGTTGATACCGTCCCCAGCAGACGCCGCATCTGTTCATGGGTAAGCACGCTGCCGGGCAAAAACACAGGTTCCTTCACGTATTCGATCACCTCCGCCAATGCACGGGCCGTCACCCCGCCTTGGGCCAGGTATTTCAGGAAGCTGTTCACCGTCTCCACGTGCTTGTTGATGCTGCGGGCCTTCAGGGGCTGCCCCCTCACGCTGAGCCGTTGCGACAGGCGTTTCTGCCAGGCCTGCAGATGTTTTGGCCGCAACTGGTCCGGGGTGGCAATGCCCTCCTCCCGCGCCCAGCGCAGGAAGACCCCCACGCAACACCGGCTTTGCCGGATCGTGTAGCGGCTGAAGTTGCGCGCCCTCATGTGGTCGAGGTGTTCCTCCTGGTATTGGATCAATGTCTTCATTGGCCCACCCGGCTGGCTTCATGGGCCTGCTGGATGTCCCTGATGGACAGCCGCAGGTACTGCCCCAGGTGCTCCAGGGTGGCATGTCCCAGCAACATCTGGATCGTCACCGGTGAGGCACCCCGTCTCAACATGTGGGTCGCACAGGCACGCCGGATCGTGTGCAACCCTATGGGCGTCGTAATCCCCGGCGCCTTGCGGTACCGCCACATCGCGACTTGCAGGGCAGCACTATTCAGAGGCTTCCCGCCCATGGTTAGCCAGAGCGCCTCCCCGCTTTCCTCGCCTGCCAGAAGAGGCCTTACCTCGCCCAAATACCGCCGCACCCACTCCACCGCCACCGGCCCCAGCGGCACCACCCGTTCCCTGCTCCCTTTGCCCATAATCCTGAGGGTAGCCTCATCCAGGTTGAGCCCTTCAACCTTCATGTCCACCGTCTCCTGACGCCGGCTCCCCGTGCTGTACATCGTCTCCAGGATCGCCCGGTCCCGGATCCCGGCCAATGTCGTCGTGTCGGGCTGCTCCAGGTAGATCCGCATCTCCTCCTCGGTCGGCACCGGCTGCAGCAGGTCCGGCACCCGGATCGACGCAAACCCCAGCGCCGGGTTCTCGAAGATCGTTTGCTGCTCCTCCAGGTACTTGAAGAACAACTTGATCGCCTGGAAGTACACCACTACCGAGGACACCTTGAACCCGCGCTCCAACAGCCCGGCCCGGTACCCCTCAAGATCCTGATGCGTGATCATCCGGACATCCGGCTTGGCGATATGGATCCGCATGTCCTCAATCGCCTGCCCGTAGACCATCAGGCTCCGCTCGCTGTACCGCTTGAGGCGCAGCCGCTCCAGATACGCCCCGGCGGCTATGACTACACTGTTATGGTTATTATCTGCTTTTTCCATACCTCTCCTTTGGTGAAATGATGAAATGACTTTCGATAAATTACTCACATTCAACCTGTTGCGCTTTGTTTTCAGAATGAAATGAGGGTGAAACGAGGGTGGAATGATGAAACGTTTGAGCAACTCCGACGATTCCATTGGTATTCGCCTGCTCCACCATTCCGTCAAGGGAGTAATTGATTCGCCAGCCACCGCGGCTAGAGCGAACGACCACCAACTCCATGTCCACCAGTTGCTTCAGATAACGATGAACCCTGGCGTGGGGCCAACCGGTGTATTCCCGGATGTCACGCCGCGTGAAGGTAATGTCCTTCACGCCGGGCTTAACGCCCAGCTCGTGCGCCACCAACCGGGAGGGGATCCGTTCCTCCAAATACAGCTTCACGGCCTTGCGCCGCTGCTCGTACGTACACCAACCAACATGACCAACCGGTCCGCCCGAACCCCCCATGGGGGTTCATCCTTCCTCTTCACAGCAGACTTCCCCGCCTGCTTCCCTACCTTCTTCTCAATCTTCCTGCTCTGTTGCTTCGCTTTCATAGGTAACACTCCCAAAGGTTTTTCCACAAAACCTTCTTTTGAAAGTGTCACCCATTTTCAGCCCGTCACTTCACTCATTATCCGGTCCTTAGCACAACGCTATGACCGGCGCGCGGGTATCCAGACAATATGATGCCCAATACGACACCTTTCCTCGCCTGAATACTGCGTGAGTTGAACTAAAGAGCAAACTTGCCATGAAATGGGTGATCCTGTATATCTACACGCATGAGTGGCCGGGAACGCGGGAGTCTATGAAGGTATTGCTCGTAGCAGGCGTAGGAGAGCGGCCCGAGGCCTTCCTTTTCCCGGAACTGGCAGCCCGCGGCATCCAGGTCAACCTTCTCTGCGACACAACCTCCCCCTACTTTGATGCGCTCAAGGCCATCAACTTCCCCATGACCCATTTCGTCATGAAGGCCAGGATTGATCTGGCCGCAATTCGAACCCTGCGCCACACGCTGAAGGCCGGACATTACGACATCGTCCACGCCTTCAACAGCCGGGCCCTCTCGAACAGCCTGTTCGCCTCCATGGGAATGAAGATCAAACGCATCGGGTTCTGTGGCACCATGGGGCATCTGAAACGCTGGGATCCCTCCTCCCGAATGTCCATATTAAGCCCTCGAGCCGATCTGATCGTGTGTATCTCCGAGGCTGTCAAAAAATACCTCCGCGGACTTGGCGTTCCTGAATCCCGCCTGATCAGGATCTATAAGGGGCACGATCCTTCCTGGTTCTCCGCCGCCCCGCGCAGCAGTCTGCGCCCATTCGGCATCCCGGACGACGCCGTGGTCGTCGCCTGCACAGCACGGACACGCCCGATCAAAGGCGTGCCGGTGCTGATCGAATCCATCCGCCTCCTGGCACCCGAACTCCCGGTTCATGTCCTGTTGATCGGAAACAACGACGACGCCGAAGTCCGCAATCTGCTATGCGACAGCACCGTGCGCGAAAGGGTACACCTGACCGGATTCCGGATGGATGCCCCGGCGCTCGTCGGCGCCTGTGATATGTTTGTGATGCCGACATTGAGGAATGAAGGCCTATCCAAGGCGGTTGCGGAGGCCATGTGCCTGGGCATACCTTCCATAATTTCCAATGTCGGCGGCATGGTGGAACTTGTCGCAGCCGGACAAACCGACTGATCGTTCCTCCAGGTGACGCCCGCCGCCTGGCCGACGCCATCAGAACATACGCGGTTGATCCGGTCTTGCGGAAACAACACGGAACCGCAGCACGCGAACGACTGACCTCCTGTTTTTCATTCCAACAAGAGACGGACGAGATCATCGCCATGTATCGTTCCCTGGTTCCTTAATTCCATGATGCCCAAACCCGCTTCCGTTCAACCAGTCTACACTTCTCATCTCCTGGCCGCGTTGGCAGTACTGACGCTGGCCGCGCTGCTCTTTCCTCACGATACCGCGATTTTCCATTCATTACGGTCGTTTTCTAATCGTGCCGGACAATTCCATGTCATCCGGGAAGTCCTCGAGTTGTTCAGGCCCTGCGGACAGGGCGAAGTGATCCTGCTCATCGCCGCCGGCATGGGATTATGCGGCGCGCGCCGCCGCGCCCTCCATATACTGATCGCGCTTGCCGTAATGACAGCCCTGATCTGGCCTCTCAAAATCGCGGTCGGACGGGAACGCCCCGCCTTCCAGAACTTCCACTCGTTCCCCAGCGGAGACGCCGCCACCGCCGCCGCTTTTGTGACGCCCCTGATCTCCGCTTCCCCCGGCTTGTTGCCTGCTGCAGTTCTCATCACAGGCGGGGTCGCCATGGAACGAATCTACTATGGACGGCACTATGCAAGCGATGCCGCAGCGGGCATAGCCATAGGAATCCTGTCCAGCGCCATTGCTCTGGCAATACTTCGCCACTGGCGTTGGCGCCCGAAGCGAAGCTGGTTCGCCATGACGGGCGTCATCATCCTTGTCGCGGCCTGTGCAGCCCAATGCCGGACACATGCCGGCTCCTACTTCTTTCTTGTACTCCGCATCTGGGGGCCTCTGGGATTGTTCCTGCTCGTGGCGAACCTGATACCCGCTTGGTCAAGAAAGCATAACCCAACACCCCGTCTCCCGCCGGCCTGTTCCCCCGCCAGAACCGCCGAATCCCGACTCATATTCACCGCCTGCCTGACCGCGGGAATGCTCTGCCTGATCCTCCCCTGGGTATTTCCCTTATTCGGACTTAGAATTCCTCTTGCTGTCATCGGACTGATCTTCCTGCTCATGAGCCATGCCTCAACCCGAAGGCAGGGCCGTACCGGGAGGATACCATCCCTGCAGACGATCCTAACCGGGATGGCCTGTATCATCCTTTCAATCGGAGTTTCCCTGTTCCCCGCCATTCAGGCGTTCAAGGCTTCGGCGCTAACCTTCTGACCCATTATCAACTTATGAAACCTGTTGCACAGTTTGTGTTCCTGGCCATCGTGGCAGCCGGTATACTAATGAGACCATCAGGAGGAGAGGCATCATCAATGAACTCATGGAATAAACTCACCCCTCAGGAGGAGCGGGTCATTGTCAGCAAGGGAACCGAAGCCCCCTTCACGGGTAGATTCGAGAAATTCGACAAGGACGGAACCTATACCTGCCGCCGGTGCGGAATCGCCTTGTACCGCTCGGAAAACAAGTTCGACGCCGGCTGCGGATGGCCAAGTTTTGACGATGAGGTTCCGGGCGCGGTGAAACGACTGCCTGACGCCGACGGGAAGCGCATCGAGATTGAATGCGCCGGATGCCGCGCGCACCTGGGGCATGTCTTCACCGGCGAAAAGCTCACCCCCCGCAATACCCGCCACTGCGTGAATTCCATTTCCATGGATTTCATCCCGCTGGCCGAGACCACCAACCACTTCGAACGGGCCCTCTTTGCAGGCGGCTGCTTCTGGGGCGTTGAATACTACCTGCAACAGGCCACCGGCGTCATCCGGACCACGGTCGGCTACATCGGCGGCAAAACGGAGAAACCCTCCTACAAGGAGGTTTGCAGCCATACCACCGGCCACGCGGAGGGCGTCGAGGTGATCTATGACCCCGCCCGCACCTCGTTCGGGAAACTGGCCCGGTTGTTCTTCGAGATTCATGATCCCACCCAACTTGACCGGCAGGGACCGGATGTCGGAGACCAGTACCGTTCCGAAATATTCTACGTCAACGAGGCCCAGAAGCACACCGCCGAGGAACTCATCCGTGAACTGGGGATCCTAGGCTGGAACGTGGTGACACGCCTGGAACCGGCCACCCGTTTCTGGCCGGGAGAGGACGACCATAAGGATTATTACCGGCGGCACGCGAAACTGCCCTATTGCCACCGGCCCGAACCCCGGTTTGAAAAAGGCCCGAAGCCGTGACTGCCCCGACCCCGTTGTTCATCCCGGCCCGGCTTCCGGCGGACTGCCACACTCATACCGTGCTCTGCAGGCACGCCACGGGAACAGCCGCCGAATTCAAACAGGCCGCCGGCAAACTCGGCCTCCCCGAATTGTGCTTCACGGATCACTGCCCTGAACCCTCGGGCTACGACGCCAAGCACCGCATGAAACTGGACGAGATCCCCGCCTATCGCGATCTCATCGCCCCGCTTCAGGACAACTCACCCCCGGACATCTTCTGGGGCATCGAGGGCGACTTCTTCCCCGGCTGTGAACCCTTCCTGGCCGGCTTCCTTCCCTCCCAGCCGTTTGACCTGGTGCTCGGTTCGGTTCACTACATCAGGGATTGGGGCTTCGACAACCCCGATTACATGAAGACTTGGGAATCTGTGGATGTCACGGGCGTCTGGAAGGAGTATTTCAAACTTCTCACACAACTGGTCGACACGCGGTTGTTCGATGTCATCGCGCATTTCGACCTGCCAAAAAAGTTCGGCCACCGGCTCCGGGACCGCGATATGAAGGAACTCGCGCAACCCGTCCTGGATCATGTCGCCGCCAGCGGAATGGGCATCGAAATCAACACGTCCGGCTGGCGCCGGGCCGTTCGCGAGGCCTATCCCTCGCCCTTGATTCTCAGTCTGGCCGCCGAACGCGATATCCCGATCACCTTTGGCTCCGATGCCCACGCTCCCGAGGAAGTCGGCTATGAATTCGCGCACGCCCTGGCCCTGGCCCGGGAAACCGGGTTCACTGAAACATTGCGGTTCCGGAGGCGGCAAGGTTCCCGCGTGGCGTTGCCGTGAGGGCTCACTCCCCGTCTGCCGATTCCCCTCTCAACAGTGACTGCAACGTATGCCGCCGGATGCCGTAGAAGTCCATCAGCGACTTGATCTGCAACAGGACGGGGTCCGGGGCGAGGGGTATTGCCCGCTTCACCGCGAGGATCATCTTATTCTTGCTGGTGTGTTCGGGAGAAACGAACTCGAACACCTGCGTGTCATACCCCGAGGCTTCCAGCCAGAGCGCGCGAAGGGTGTCCGTCACCATCTCCGCCTCCTGGCCCTGGTGAACTCCGTGGCGCAACATGGGGTGTAGAACCGGCGGATTCACCATCTGGGGACGGATCTCCTTGTGGCAGCAGGGCGCACACATGATGATGCCGGCCCCGCCCCTGATTCCCG
>Ga0194063_10002915_pt1 | contig 10410 bp, 5 predicted proteins | sample SepL3720m_MetaG_FD_155459 | JGI IMG/M metagenome (GOLD analysis project Ga0194063, IMG submission 155459) | Anoxic zone freshwater microbial communities from boreal shield lake in IISD Experimental Lakes Area, Ontario, Canada - Sep2016-L373-20m | ecosystem: Environmental > Aquatic > Freshwater >...
TTTGAGCGCCTCCCCGCGTTGGGGTTCCGCGAAGATTTCTGCAACGATCCGCTGGACCTCCTGAAATTTCATCCCGCCAACGCGCTCGCCCTGCAACGCGCCCATCACCGCTCTCGCCAGCCGTCCGTCGGCCAACTTCTCCAATGGCAGACCCGCCAATTCCACGAGAAGAAATCCGCAGTCCGGGACGAAGGTTGCTGCCCAGTCGGAGATTTCCGCAGGGTTCTCGATCAGATCACGGAGGCGGCGCACCGCACTCCACTTTCCCGGCCCCGGATAAATCACCACCGGAACCACCAGTGGCAGCTTGCCCCCGGATTCGATTTTTCCCCGATGGCCCTGCCAGATCAGGCCGATATATTCGAGCACACGCAGGGGCATGATTCGCACGGGCTGACTCTGGTGCTCGAAAAGGATGTAGAAGCAAACCGGTTTTCCAGCCACCTCGATCCGGTAAAGCAGATCCTCCCGGCGTTCCGCAAGCGCCTCGCTGATGCCGGAAATCTTCTCGACGCGCAGAGTGGACCATTCGACCAGTGCCAGAAATTCCTTGGGCATCCACGTTTCGAGGAACTGCCGGGCGACCAGTGGCAGGGACATCGCATGCCGGAAAATCCGGTCGTGGGAATGGTGGGTTTTCTCCTCGGACATGGGCTGAACAATGGAGTCGGCCAGCGCCGCAAAACAAGCTCAATCGCCATGGGGCTTGCCGTTCTGGAGAACTCCGCTTTGAGGAAATGACTGGCACTCGTATCGGAGTGATGTGCCTCACACGGGCGGAAAACCAGCGCGATAGCGCATCGTATAGTGGGGAAGACACCCAGGCGGCGAGGGAAGCCGCCCGGTAGAGCAACCGCAGGTTGCCCCGGAGGGCGAGACGAGCGGGAGCGAGCGAGTCAACATTCCGAAACGAAGTGGAGTATCGCCCATGCCCCTTGGAAGATCCGGAAGCTTGCCATCCGTGATGCGTCGGCCGACCGCGCGATTGTTCCGCCGCCTTGCCGATGACTCCGAATGCTGATAGCTCCAGAGGGCGTGCCGCGTGTCATTTTTCACCTGGATATGGATGCGTTCTTCGCGTCCGTCGAGCAGCGCGACGCGCCGGCGCTGCGCGGCCGGCCGGTCATCGTGGGTTCGCCCCCGGACCGGCGCGGAGTGGTCTGCGCGGCGAGCTACGAGGCCCGGAAGTTCGGCGTGCGATCCGCCATGCCTTCCCGCACCGCCCACCGGATTTGCCCGGACGGAATATTTATTCGTCCCCGGATGGAGGCCTACCGGAACGAATCGCATGCGATCATGGATCTGCTGGTCCGGTTCGGCGGGATGGTCGAACAGGTTTCCGTGGACGAAGCGTATCTCGACATGAGCGGACGGTTCGAGCGGTTCGATGCCGGGTCGGCCGTCGCGCTCGGACAGAAGATGAAGGATCTGATCCGGTCCGAGCGCGGCCTGACCGCGAGCATCGGGATCGGCGCGAACAAGCTCCTGGCAAAAATTGCGAGCGACCACGGCAAGCCGGACGGGCTTTATTGCATCGGGGAAGGAGAGGCGGTCGGGTTTCTGCGGCCGCTCCCGGCCTCAGCGATTCATGGGGTCGGCAAAGTCACTGCGGAGGTCTTGGCCGGAGCGGGCCTGCGCACGATTGGGGATCTGCAGGATTACCCGGGCGACCTGCGCGCGCTCGTCGGCTCGTTCGCGCCGGCCCTGAAACGCTACGCATCTGGCGAGGACGACCGGACGCTCGAATACGACGGCGAGGTGAAAAGCGTGAGCGCGGAGGAGACCTTCGAACGCGACACCGACGACCGCCGGGTGCTCGTGCCGGCCCTGAAAGACCAGTCGGACGAACTCGCGGAAAAGCTCGCGAAGGAGCGCCTCGCCGCACGGACGGTCCAGGTGAAAGTCCGCTACAGCGATTTCAAAACCCTCACCCGCCAGACCAGCGTCGAGGATCCCGTCGAAAGCGCGGCGGAAATCTACACGATCGCATGCTGGATCCTGCGGCGCGAAAATCTGGTCAGCCGCCCGCTCCGGCTCCTCGGCCTTGGCGTGAGCGGGCTTGTCCCACCGAGCACTCAGCTCACGCTTCCGTTCTCAGCGCCTCCAGCATGACCTAATAAGTCGCCGGCTCTACATGGATGACAGATGATTTGAGTCCTGTTATCATTCTCTTCCGACAACGGAATCCCATGAAGATAGCGATGCTTATTTCCGGTGGGGTGGACAGCTCGGTGGCGCTCCGGTTGCTCAAGGACGCGGGGCACGATGTCACCGCGTTCTACCTCAAGATATGGCTTGAGGACGAATTGTCGTTCCTCGGCGAGTGCCCATGGGAGGAAGACTTGAGCTTCGTCCGGTCGGTCTGCGAGGGGGCGGGGGTGCCCTTGCGGGTCGTGCCGTTCCAGAAGGAATATCACGAGCGGATCGTGTCGTATGTGATCGCCGAGGCAAAGGCGGGACGGACGCCGAATCCGGATGTCTTTTGCAACACGCTCATCAAGTTCGGCGCCTTCGTCGAGGCCTATGGGGACAAGTTTGACCGCGTAGCGACGGGGCACTATGCGACAATGGAAGTTCGCGACGGCAAGGCACGGCTTTTACGCTCGGCCGATGAGCATAAGGACCAGACCTATTTCCTGTCGCGGCTTCGGCAGGATCAGATGGAGAAGGCGATGTTCCCGATCGGGGGGTGTCGCAAGGACGAAGTGCGGGACCTCGCGCGGCAGTTCGGACTCTCGAACGCGGCACGCAAGGACAGCCAGGGCATCTGTTTTCTTGGCGCGATTCCGTTCGACAAGTTTCTTGAGGAGGCGCTTGGCACGAGGGAAGGGAATATCGTGGATGCCAAGACCGGAGCCGTGCTTGCGAAGCATCGCGGATACTGGTTCTATACGATCGGACAGCGCCGCGGCATCGGGCTTTCCGGCGGGCCATGGTATGTGACCGGCAAGGATGTCGAAAAAAATACCATCTGCGTATCAAACGCGCATCGGAGCGCGGAGACGGCGAGGACGGAGTTCGATGTCGAGGGATTGTTGTGGATCGCGGACGTGCCCGGTGCGGACGACTCGCTGACGGTGAAGCTTCGGCATGGGGTGCACGAATATCCCTGCGCGCTTGTCATCCCTCCGGATGGTCGCGGCACGGTGAAACTCAGTCGCGGAGACCCCGGAATCGCCGCCGGGCAGATCGCGGCATTTTATCGCGGAGACGAGTGCCTCGGTTCAGGAATCATTTGTGGTGAATAAGGAATATAGAAGAAAAATCAAAGACCTGGTATCCGAAGGTTTGCGCGTGGTGCTGACGGCATATCCCGCAACCTCTGCCGATGACCTAAAGGAAACCAATCGGGTCTTAGCCGCCTTGGATGACATCCTTCGCTGCCCGCCACTGCCTGCCGGACGCATCGCCGGTCTGCAGTTCGAAGCCCGCAGGCTGCGCTCCGAAGGTTGGAGCCGGGAGAGGGCGGATACGTGAGCAGGACGCGGAATTGCTCACAGCGGATGGAGACGACTTCAAACTTTTCACGCACCTTGGACTCAAGCTGGTCGTTGGACCAGGAACTTCCGTTTAAAGGGATCTGACGTATTCGATCAGATCCTTGAGATCTTGCGGACTGAGTGCAGAGGTGGATCCGTGGAGATTCTCGGGATTGTATTTTGTGAACACTTCCTCGATCGTCGCAGCCCGCCCGTCGAAAAGATAGGGGGCGGTTCGCCAGAGCTCACAAAGAGTGGGCGTGACAAAAGGCTGACCGCTATCGATTCCGTCGGACGTTCCGACATCGTGCAGCTTCGTGTCGGTGTAGTAGGGGCCGCTGTGACAGCCGCTGCATGCCGCCTTCTCAAATACCGCTTTCCCTCGATTCGCCGATTGGGAAAGCTTGCCATCGACCAGATAGGGGCTGGGAACCGGTCGGAGAGACTTGATGTATTTGTAAACTGCGGAGGCCCGCTCATCGTCCGGATTCATAAACTGGATAAATCGCATCCCGGTACGCACCCCCTCTTCCGCGCTTTTGCGCACGCCCCGTGCCATGACAGGAGATCTTTGAGCGCTCAAAACAAGGCTCTTGGTGCTCTTCGGGTTGCCGATACCGTCGTTGAGAAGGTCCCAGTTCACGGCGTCCATGCGTGCGTCGGGATGACAGGTTGAACAGCTTTGCCATTGCTGGAAGCACATGGTGGCGGCATCGTTAAAAAGCATCTCCCCCTTGCGTTCCTGCGTCATCGCGGGCTCATGTCCGAGGGGCAGAGATTGGACCGACGGGCCATCTGGAGCGAGAGTCACCACCCCCAGAGAACCAGAGAAATACTCTGCGGTGTAAACTTTGTTTCCGACAACCGCCATGCCGCGCGGACCGTTGCCTTTGAGCTGAACGCGCTGGCGGATGCCATTGAGGAAGCTCAAGTCGTTGATGGGGTTCTCTGAAAGGGCCTCGTACGCGCTGTCGTCGAGCTTGGACTCGTCCCATCGGGGGATTTTGGCCAGTTTGTCGAGCAAGGCCTTCTGGTCGATCAAGCTGATCTCATGGGTGGCCGAATGAGCAACGCAGATATACTTTCCGTCCGGGGTGCAAACGACACCCCAGGGGTTGGCGGCACCGAGATCGACGTCGTCGAGCAAAATGGAGTGACGCAAGACCCGCTTTTCGACATCGATGAGATTGAGCGCATGGGTATTCATCCACCCGCGCTCGATTTGTGTGGTCGGGACCATGAACCGGGCGAAAATCGAGGGCACATAGACGATTTTTCCGTCGGGAGAGAGACACATCCCGCGAAGATCAATGGCGCCGTTGGGCAGCGTGATGGAGGCGGCCACCTTGCCGCTGGCGGTGTCGATCACGTCAATGGCTGAGGTCATCCGATCCACGTTTGCCGCTCCGGCTGGCAGATGATTGGCCACGAAGAGACTCTTGCCGTCGAGCGAGAGAACCGCCGCCACCGGCTCGCGCGTCACTCCGATGTGAGCGGTCGTTTTCCCCGACACGAGATCAATCACCTGCACCTCGTTTTGAAACCGATTGCAAACATAGAGCGTCTTGCCATCCGGGGAAATGACGGGGGACATCGGCGTATGGCCTGCGGCGATCGGAGCCATGATCGTGTTTTTCTTCAGGTCGATCGGATAGACTTTTCCTTCCGAGTCTCCGGCCGTCACAAAAAGCCGTGATCCATCGGGAGCAATCGCCAGTCCCGAGGGCTCTTGGGGGAGCTTCCATGAATTCGTGGGCCGACCGCTTTCAAGATCAACTGTTGCCACTTGTTTTGCGGTGACCTCGGCCACGTAGAGCCTCTTGCCATCCTTAGATGCCACCAAGGCCACCGGCGATAAATAGTCCGCCCCTCGTGTGCTGCTGAAAGCGACCAAGATCAATAATAGCGGAGCAAGGACGGGAGCGATCGACCGACGCCGAGGGCTTATTGGCATTGATTATTTGGACGGGCTTGTCGGCGTTAAAGTTTCTTCATTTAGAATTCGGATGCACGAGATCAATTTCATTTTCGGATCTTTGACCTCCCAGACCACTTTTTTTTCCGGAGTAATTTCAAACACGAACGGTTGGTCTTTTGAAACCCCCCCGTGCCCGCCCCAGTTACAAATGACCGTGTTGCCATTGGCCATACGAACCACTCCGGCAGCGAAGCCGAGCGTGATGCCGGGGATATCGTTTTGGTTCACTTCCCACACAATCTTGTCCTGCGGGTCCACCTCGATCACGCGATGGTCGTCGCCGCATCCGATCAACGTATTGCCATTGGGAAGACGCTCGGCAACAAAGCGCCCGGAAACAAAGGTTCGCAGCAGCTTCCCTTCAGCGTCAAACTCCATCGCCTTGCCTCCGTTGCGCTGCTGGCAGACAAGGTAGGTTCCCTGCGGCGTCTTGCGAACCTCTCGGACCTGGGAATGTGAGTCCCCGCCGAGCTTAAGCTCTACGGTCTTGCTGATTTTCCCTGTCCGATCCATTTCATAGAGCGCAGTCACGCCGTCGGGCCGCGATTCGGCAACGAGAAACAAATTCTCGCCGAGCGGTTGGCAGCCTTGGATTTCCGAACCTTTGGGAGCTGGAAATTCCCAGACGCTGGATTTGTCGGGTCTGACTTCGCGCACCCCGGATCGGAAGGCGAAGAAGATATTGCCGTTGGGGAGCAGCCAGGATTCGTTGGATTCGCCCGGCATGGGGTAGTCCCATTCCACGGTTCCATCTTTGGCTACAAGGGCGAGCGAACCGGCTCCGCTTCCGGACTTGAGGAAACGGTGGGAAATGTTTTGCGTCTGAGAAAAAAGGATAGCCGGCACAAATATAGCCCCCAAAATAACGACGGCGATGTGTTTCATGGCGATGTGTTTCATTCCACTATTTATTGGCGAGGCGTTGAAATAGAGGACGCACTCTACGGATGTGACCCTTGCGTATCCCCGGGTTTCCAGGAGGTTCCAAGAGGGACCGATGCCGACGGGAGATCGTAGACTTTTTTTCCAGCAGACAAGGCTTCCCGGTTGTGCTGTTCAATCTTTTGCCATGCCTCGTATTTCCTGTTGCGTTCCAGGTTCTCCTCGCACGGGATGAAGCCGGGCGCGTCGGCCTCGGGAACCTTTTCCAGAGCAGCTTTCGCGGAATTCAAGATCGCAAGGGCCTCGATATAGTTCGGATCTTCTTTATTAGCGAACCCTGCCAGGCAGGGGCTCAGCTCGGGCCTGTCGAAACTGATTGCCATCGCATTTTTCCTGCGCTCAGCACTGGTCGCCAGGTCGAGCTTGACTCCCAGATCTTTGAGTCGCTTGATCTGTTTTTCATCCAATGGGCAGCGCCCATAGAGATTCTGAGGGTAAGCCGACATGTAATCCGGGTAATACGGCGCGTTTAGATCCATCCAAGTCGTGATCCGGTCCTTTTCTTCCTGGCTCAAGGGTTCGACGATTGCCCCGCCGATGTGGCCTCCGCCGTCGAGCACCTTTGTCAGCGGGCTTGCATTCGAGCCCCACGAATAGGCGGGCTGGAGCTGTGCCGGTCCGCCACCAATCTCCTTGATGATATTTTTGCTCCAGAGATCAAAATAGGAGGCGTTGAAGACCATCCCTCGATCCCCGGCCAGGTTGAGCTTTGCGCCGGCTTCCTTGCCAAAGTCATGGCAGCTGACACATTTCTGATCCCAGATGGGCTGGACCTCCGTGCGGTAGTTGAAGAATCGGGCCGGGCCATACCAGCCGTTCATCGGGCTGGGTGCCCGCTTGAGCGCTGCCTTGATGGTGCGTGAGGCTTGAGGCGGGGACAGCCGATCTTCGTGACAGCCGATACACCCCTGCGTCTCGCCGGGTTGAATCGTGGTGCCGCTCCGCATCGACTGGATCATCCGCTTGTTTTCGTCCAGGAGCTGAAAAAAGATGAATTTGCCTGAGGGGACGGAAAAATGCGCCGAGCCGTCCGCCTCGACCGGCACGGTGCCGAGAATGCGTTTGTTGGAGAAATCGTGCCAGTTCATCCCCGGAGCTTGCCAGCCCTGGCCATCCCACCCCTGTCCGGAATGCGAGCGCTTTTCGCCCTCTTCGACCACGCGCAAATATTTTACTGAGCCGCGCTTGACCCCCGCCATGTGTGTCCCTTCGTAGACGTCTTGCACATAAAACGTGCCGTTGCTGTTGTCATAAGCTCGCCGTGTAGGGAGCACCGGCGGGCGCGGACGGGCTCCGAGCGGCATCGGGTCAAAGCAGCCTTCCCCCTCGGTGTGCAGCAACAGCTCGTTGCCGAAGGTGTCGAGGAGGTAAATGCCCATTTGCTCCCCTTGGCCGGTCATGCGGCTGCAGAGAAAGAATTTGTCGCTGAGCGGATACGGGTCTTCGTATTTGAGGCTGATTTTTTGAAACGCATCCCAATGTCCTTTTTCGTTCACCAGCTCGACCCCGTCCGCAGGCCATGTGCGCACGACCGGAGGGCGGCCGTCCACGCCTTTGCTCCGGTCCACGATGGCGATCGCCCCCCACGGGCGGTCGTGGCAGGAGGAGAAAGTGCAGATCACCCAGGATGTCCCCGGAATCGTGCGGCCATCCAGAGTGGCACCGGGGGCGCCTGTGTTGTTTTTGTAATAGGTGGCGTGGGCGGTCCCATCGGGATTCATCGTCCACAACCCTTCGGCATCACCGAAGTTGCGGTCCACGTATTCCCACCGGTCGTAGAGAATTCGACCGTCAGCCATGAGGGAACCGTGCCCCTCAAAGAGCGTGTTTTTACCAATCTGCACGATGTTTGCTCCATCGGGCTCCATCCGGTAGAGGTTGCCCATCATGTGCCGGTTGCACATGCAATATTTTGGCTCGCGGGAGGAGGTGAAAACGATTTTATCATCGGAAAGGTAGAACGGATCGATGTCAAATACCCCGGACGCGGAAGTGAGCTGCTTAAGCCCGGAACCGTCCGTCTTCACTTCATAGATGTGGTAATCGTCTTCAACATTACGCCGCATCGAGAAGACAACCTTGCTGCCGTCAAAGTAGACCTCCGGATCGCGCGTCATCCCATCTGCCCCCGGGTCCACGAGCATTCTCGATTCTCCCCCTTTGGCAAAGTCGATGAGCTTCAGCGACCCGCCGCCCGTGAACTTCTTGGTGAGGAACTCCCCGGTCTGGAACATCGTCTCCGTATTGTGATGATCCGTCGGGTATTGTTTGCGTGCGACAAAGAGAACAGGCTGCCCGCTCACCAATGGGTTGGCAATGAGCGCCTGGCGTTGGAGCGCTGATAACTGTGCCGCATCAGGGGCCTTCTCCAAAGCATCCAGCCTTTTCAAAAACTCAGCTCCGCGAGGGTATTTTTTCCCGAAGGACTGAGTTAAATACACTATCGCATCGCGTAGGGCCTTGGAGTCCAGCTTCTCTGGTCCACCGAGGAACGCCTCGCGCTGAAGTGCCTCGCGCTGGTCCACATCAGGGGCCTTCTCCAAAGCGTCCAGCCTTTGCAAAAATTCGGTTCCACGAGGATACTTATCTTTCCCGAGGGCGTTCTTTAAATAAATTATCGAATTGCGTAAATCTTTAGTATCCATCCGCCATGGTTCACCGGCTTTCGACGGGGTGCTCTTGGGAGCTGCCGGCTGAACGGTCGCTGCGCGTCGGGCGATGGGCTGTCCCTCGGGGGCTCCCCCCGCTCTCCACGACATTGCGAACACGATCAAAAACAACCTTAGTGTTGTAAGGGGCATATGTTTTTATGGGGAAAAGTCGCATTTCAATTTGCGAATTGAGGGGAAGACTGATCGAACGTTGTGGTTGGCATATATACTCTTGGCCATGTTCCAGTCAATTAGATTCTTCTGGGCGCTTTTATCCTAAACTTTCCCTGATCGCTGCTACCTTTTGTGCCGGATGCGCGACCTTATATACACCCAACACAGCGGCAGCTTTTTATGCAATTCGTGAATTTTCCTCAAAGAATTCCATCGCCTTGCTCAACGGCCAGCCATCAACGGAGAACCACTTTTTTATCGGGGGCCAGTATGCCAATCTCAATGAGTGCACAAACCTGGCGCGCCCATAATATTCAGGGCTTGCGGACGAACTCTCTGCCAGCTTCCGTCTGCATGATGCTTTCCGCCATCTTCAGAATGCCCGGCGTGGTCGCCTTCTCCACGACGACATTGCCGTCGGCGTCCACAATCCGAAGATACCACCCGCCGTAGCGGAAGCCGAAACGCGATGCGTCGCGCTCCTGATCATAGGCGCCGCTCGTCACCTGTGCGGTGACCGTTTCAAATGACCCGAGCGCCGGAAGGGAGAAATCGAACGACTCACTGCCGAGCACCTTCATGCTGTTGCGATCGTTCAGGTTTTCGGCGAGGATGAAAATCGTGCCCCTGTTTTTTTCAAATGCTTTCGAGGGGTCGCTGTTTGTGAGTTTGACCTTCATCCGGATGTTGTCCCTTTTGTCGTCATAGCCATCCGCCGCGCGGGTTGTTTTCTGGCGGACAACCTCGACGCTCACGCGATCCGAGAACTTCGCACCGTGCATCGTCACGGGTGCCGGGGCGGGCGTGGCACGGAGGGTGGCGGGCGGTGGCGGCACCGGTTTGGCGGCGGCCGCCTTTTTGAGGGCCTCGGCGCGAGGGATCAGGTCAACGTCCGAGGCGGAAACGATTTCCCGATTGTTCTGAAACAAGACCTCCACCTGCGGCTTGGCCAAGTCGGGGAGAACCTGCAGGACTTCCAGCAGAGAGCCGGCCGGGACGGGCGCCTTGCCGACGACCTTGCCGTTGTAGATGAGCGGAAAGGACGCCTGCTGCACGAGGGCGACCTGCTTCGGCCAAAGCGCGCGCGTGGCGGCAATCTCTGAAAAATCCAGCGCGGTTTCCTGCGCGGGCGTTGCCTGCACGACCGGCGTCGGCTCGGGCGTCGGCTCGGGCGTCGGCTCGGGCC
>Ga0194063_10002916_pt1 | contig 10409 bp, 12 predicted proteins | sample SepL3720m_MetaG_FD_155459 | JGI IMG/M metagenome (GOLD analysis project Ga0194063, IMG submission 155459) | Anoxic zone freshwater microbial communities from boreal shield lake in IISD Experimental Lakes Area, Ontario, Canada - Sep2016-L373-20m | ecosystem: Environmental > Aquatic > Freshwater...
AACAATAAGGTTGACATTTGATAGTAAATATATATAAGAAAATACATAAAAAATATAAAAATAAAAGCCCATGAATGTAAATTTTATCAACAAAACGAAAATTGTGTCCAAAATCGGCACAGCAGTATTCGAGCATCTGAGAAGAATTCCACAGGATATTCGTCCTGATGATGCTACGAAACGACCAGGTATGGAGATTCTGCTCAGAGTCATAAATACGAGAGAACTTCTAAGTGTTCCTATCTATGATCCTGTACCTTTCGCAAAGTTCCTCGCCGCAGAAAAATCAGTGAGAACGGAAATCCATGCACACAAAACTTCACAGGACAGCGAAGATATTCCCAAATTGAAGTTTGCTGGCTGTGTAAGTATTTTCATCGGTGATGAAGAAGTACATGCTTCGGTCTCCGGTCTCAAAGGTGGACCTGAAGATACGGTAGCAGCAATTATTGCCTTATCTGCAGCAGTTGATATTTCGGTTGATAGCATCATTAAAGAGATTCAACGAGATTGTGGAGCACTACCCAAAGAGATTTTCCAGCAAGATCATTATCTGCATCAACTGTTGGAAGAGTACAAGTAAAAACAAATGTAAAAAAAGTAAAAAAACAAATTTAAAAAAAACAGAAGGTATGAATGAAGCACAGAGAGTTTTGAATATTATTTTAAAAATGATGTATTACGATGAATTCAAAAGTAGTCTGACACAAGACGAACGTGATTTTATCCAGAGAATCAATCTGTCCAGTTTCAAACATTTCAGGCTATCCAGCTTACATGATAGAAGTACTATCTTTACCTGGGTGTCCTCGATGGGCGAATCTGTGGCATGTTATGCTAACGACAACGGCTTTTATTTCTCGGAAATAGTGGCGTACAAAACCTCTACAAAGAGAATGAAAGACAGAGAAGAGGAAAAGTTATCCCCGGAAAAGATGGAAATCGTGAAGGGAGAAATCGTTGACTTAAAAAGGACTTTCAGGCTCTATTCAGAAAATCCCAACGATATGGAAACGTACTTCAAGTAAACACTAAACCCAATATCATGAATACAGTCCAAAAAATTGTTGTATTGATGATGAAGATCAACCATTCAGATATTCTTCAAAACACATTGAGTGAAGAGGAAATAAGGCTAGGCGCCAAGATCAATGCCTACAATCTTCATACGGGGAGAAATCTGAAGATACTGAACGACGTTTCAGGAAAAACACTTTTGACTTGGCAGTCTGACGCACACTATCTTATCGCTTGCCCGGTAGACGAAAACGGATTCACATTCTCCAAAATAGGAGTATCGACCGAAGGATTCGTTATGGACGTTCAAGTGTATTTCAATTTCGATACCGATAAATTGAATATCATATCGGTAGAAACAGAAGAGAACAAATCTTTATTGAAAATATTGTCACCAGATATTGAACAGTATTTCAACTAAATACTAACAAATCATTTTTTCCTCTGAGTATGTTCAGAGGATTTTTTTTTAATTGAGACGCGAAAAAAGATCAAATATATCGTTGAAAATTATTCCATTTTCCCTACATTATATCTGATTTATTTCTTTTTCTGACATGATCAAAGCATATCGCTCCTTCGACGAAATCCTAGATATATTTTCTATCACCGTGTCGACTGCAAACAAAATCATCAAAAAACATAAGGTGGATACCTTCACCAGTAAAGGTCTCAAGATCAATGTAAAGGATTTTTACAAGGCATATACCCAACACTATAATCCTTCACTCTTCGATGTGAGTACACAAAAACCAACCAAAAAAATCAGAGACATATCAGATATTTTCCAACAACTTTTTGGACGTGGCTATACGACATAATACTACCTATTGAAATTTTTACCGAGATTTTTATAATTCACAGAGTTGCTATTTTGAACGCCAATTCCGCTGCAAGCGGATTGGATGTGAGAATTATATCGACGATAGTCGATACAAAGTCAAACATCGGGAATGAGATACTAATCTTTTAGTGTCTTTTTTTTGTATGATGTATAGAACCAGAGAATTGTATGATGAACGAAATGAAACGAAAAAGTGAATTCATTTTCAGGAACACGATCAAGTATCAAACATTTTTCTTAATGAAAGAGAAATTTGGTATACAAAACTTGGAGTAAATGTTGGATATGAAGAAAATGGTAAAAGATGATTTCTTAGGCCAGTATTAGTACTTAGGAAAGTTGGGAATCTGTTTTTTGTTATAGCATTAACGAGCAAATGAAAAGAAAAAAATAGATTTTATCATAAACTGACAGATGTGGTATTCAACGAAAAGAATAAAAAATATGAACATACATCATATGGTATTCTCTCTCAGGTGAGAGTAATCGACAAAAAGAGATTTACGGAAATTATGTGACGCGTTTCGGACGACGAGTTTTTTCGTATAAAACAAAAACTTAAAGAATTACTTCTTTAAGTCTATTTTTTTGCCCCGACTGTTTACGCAGGCAAGTCGCGTGTCCGGGGGATCCCGTAGGACGTTTGTGAAATAAGTATAAGGAAAATAAAAAAAATTGCAACAATATTTTTACATAGTAAATTCAATTAATGATCCAAAAAGTAAAAACTTATGCCAATGTCTGACTCGAATGACATGAGATTATTATCGAAGCGGATTCGAGTAAATCATTGCCGACGATAGAAATTGTCGGACTACCGGATGCCGCGATCAAAGAGTCTAAAGAGCGCTTGAGAGGTACCTTCCGCAATGTCGGCATCCAGCTCCCCAATAGAAAAATTGTCTTGAATTTATCACCATCAGACATCAAAAAAGTTGGGACGAGTTTCGATCTGCCGATGGCAGTAGCGATATTATTTCTCATCTTCGAAGACAAAATAAAACTACCCGATACGGAATTTCTCTACTTCGGTGAGCTGTGATTGGACGGACATGTGAAACGTGTAAACGGACTACTGCCATCAGTAATTAGTGCTATGCATCATGGCTACAAACATTTTTTTGTGCCGGAGGAGAATGTCTATGAATTAGAATATGTGCCGGGGATAGCGATTTATCCGATCGGAAAATTTGATCAGATGATAGAATATTTTTTGGAAGGAAAAGAGTTTTTCTGTATCGATCAACCAAAAAATATTTCAGATTTATATCAGCAGAGTGAACTTTTCGACGTAGATTTCGCACATATCAAATGACAGCTGATCGCGAAGAGAGCACTCGCAATAGCGGCTGCAGGACTGCATAATGTGCTGATGGTCGGCGCGCCATGAAGCGGAAAAACATTACTCAGCAAAGCGATGCAGAGCATTTTACCACCACTAGGATTCGAAGAGATTCTCGAAGTTTCACAAATCTATTCACTCGTCGGTAAACTTTCCAAAGATATTCCACTCGTCACCAAGCGCCCATTTCGCCAGGTTCACCATACCGCTTCCAAGATTTCTATTGTCGGCGGGTGATCACAATTGACACCGGGAGAAGTGAGTTTAGCGCACAAATGAATTTTGTTTTTCGATGAAGTCACTGAGTTTCCGCGCGAAGTGTTAGAGGTTCTGCGTCAACCACTCGAAGATAGATATGTCGTGATTTCGCGCGTCGCAGGCACCATCCAGTACCCAGCAAATTTTATGTTTGTCGGTGCGATGAATCCCTGCAAATGTGGATATTACAAAGACTCCGAAAAACCGTGCTCATGTTCGCTCATGGATATCAAACGTTACCAGAGCAAAATATCGTGACCACTCTTGGATCGTATCGATATGATTCTCGAAATTCCGCGCGAGGATATCGACAAGATTCTCAACAACATCGGCGAAGAAAGCTCTCTCACCATCAGAGACAAAGTCATCAACGCACGAAAGATTCAACAACAAAGATTCCTCTGACGTTCCATCACATCCAACTCTCAGATCACATCAAAACACATCGACGAACTGATTCCTCTCGACCAAGGCTGCAAAGATTTTCTCGCTACCGCATCGAGGAAATTAACCTTATCGACGAGGGTAGTACATCGCACGATAAAATTAGCCAGGACCATCGCTGACATGCAAGGTCAGGAATTTATTACCATCAATCATTTAGCTGAAGCACTGCAGTATAGGAGTAAGACTATGTTTGTAGAAAGTGAATAGATATATAGTTTGCAATCGTTACGAATTTATATATAAATTCGTTATATTTATATATTTACTAGAAAATATAATGCTTGCAAATCAATGTGTCTCAATAACTGATTTAAGATTTAAAACTAAGGAATGTCTTGCTGGATTGTGACGTCACGAAAAATATGTATTTATAAATAATAAGCCTGTTGCCGTGCTTGTAGATATTAGTAAATTTGAAAAATGGAATTCATTATTCGATTTTGATAAAGAGAACATCAATCAGAAAGACTTCGTTGAGTATTTAAAACGTACATTAAAAAAATGACCAAAGCCCGACAGAAAAAAATAGATAGTTTACCGATGAATATGAGAATACTATTGCTTCCTGTCGTTCAGGATATTATTTCGCTTAATATCTCATGATATGATTGTGCACCTTTGCATTGAGTAGTATGATTCCGAAGAATCAGGAAATGAAAATTTAGAATTATTTTTACACAAGAAGAGAATGTAGGAGTAATTAAAAAAATTGATGTAAGGGGTGATGTATACAAATGAATGTAATTTTATTTTCTTATATGTACTTATGCAATTTATCTGCAACGTCTGTCACAAATTTACTTACAAACTTTCTGAGTGAGATCCAGTGCATGGGATTCCACCAAACACGAGACCAGAAGATTTGCCAGATGATCGAAGATGTCCAATTTGTCATCAAGATAAGTCCCATTTGATGGTGGTAGAAGAGTAATAGAGCTTTGGCTTTAGCATTGAATTTTCCTAGGAGATCAGTATACTCATAGATAACACTTTAGTCGGTCTCCCTATTGCCATGAAAAAACTCGCCCTGATTGTCCTCGACGGATTTTGAATAAACACCACAACTCCGAAACACAATGGAATCATCCAGGCGAATTCTCCTATATTCAAAAAACTTTTTAAAGCATGATATGCATCATTGGCTGCATCTGAAAAAGCCGTTGGATTACCAATTGGTCAGATGGGAAATTCTGAAGTCGGTCATATGACGATCGGTGCATGAAGAGTTATCAAACAAAATTTAGTTGAGATAGATGACGAACTTGATGACGGTAGTTTCGCAAAATTACCAGAATTTAAAGCGGGTATCGCTCACTGTAAAGAAAACGATTCTACCTTACATCTCATTCAATTATTCTGACCCGGTGGTGTCCATGCGAGTGATGCACACTTGAAAAAAATACTCAAAATTATTCCCAAAGACATAAATGTTTCTTTACATTTGTTCGGGGATGGAAGAGATTTGGCTCCCAATAGTATGTTGGAACTCATGAAAGATTTTGAAAAATTTCTTACCAAGTTTCCCAACGTCAAGATTTCAAGTTTAGCGTGAAGGTATTATGGTATGGATAGAGATAATAACCGAGATAGAATCCAGAAATCTTATGATGAAATTGTCTTCGGGCAACTGCAGACCAGCGACACACCAAGCGAATATATTGCGAAACAATACGAACAATTAATCACCGACGAATTTATCAAGCCCGTGAGTTTCACGCGAGGAGATCAGATAGAAAGCGATGATGCCGTCTTTCATCTCAACTTCAGATCAGATAGAGCAAGACAGATGACCCAAGCGATTATGGTCTCTCTCAACAAAAAAACTGCAGAAGAATATCCGACACGAGACAGACATTTTTTGATCAAGAGATTGAGTAACGTCTATTTTGCAGCGATGACAAAATTCTACAAAGAATACGAATGACCGACATTTATCAAAGAACAAGATATCAAAAATACTTTATCTGAAGTGATTTCACGCAAGGAACTTCGTCAAATGCATCTTGCTGAGACCGAGAAATTTGCTCACGTCACCAAATTTTTCAACGGTGACAGACAGATAGTGTTCGATGGAGAAAAAGATATTCTCGTCCCTTCACACAAAGTAGCGACCTATGATTTAGATCCAGAAATGTCCGCACAGGAAATTTACCATGAGTTCATTACCAAAGCCAAAGACTTCGATTTCATTGTGACCAATTTCGCCAACGGAGATATGGTAGGGCACACTGGCCAGATGGACAAAGTCATTACGGCTATACAAAAACTTGATACTATTGTAGGAGAACTTATTGCATTCTGCAACAAAAATAATTACGAACTCATCATCACTGCTGACCACGGAAATAGTGACGATATGGGTACACCAGAAGCACCGATGACAGCACATAGTATGAATCCCGTTCCGTGTCGATACATCAGCAAAGGCAAAGTTCAATCACTCAAAAAAAGCTGAAGTCTTGCCGATATCGCACCAACAGTTTTGAAGATCATGGGAATAGATATCCCCAAAGAGATGACCGGTAAATCACTTATCTAATATATAGTATATACCTATACAAAAAAATAAACAAAATAAGATAAGTATTTATCTGCTTTTGCGAAAATGAAAAAGTTGTTGATTGGAGCTACATTGTGTGCTGGATTGATGGGAATACCAGAGCTGACCAATGATACTGATGCATATAAAAATATCCCCACACCGCGTACCGAGGAAGTTATCAAAACAATAAAAAACGATGTATTGTTTACGATCGATGATTGACCAAGTAAATATATGCTTGATATAGCAAAAACATTGGATGCGTCATATCATCAATGAATATTTTTTATCGTAGGAAAAGGTATAACCAAGAAGACAAAACAGGATATTATTACGGTGATCAAAATGTGACATCATATCTGAAATCATAGTTTTTCCCATCCTAATTTTCATACACTTTCTTTCCAACAAGCAAAAGACCAAATTATAAAATCAGATGCGTTGATTGCTGAGCTCTACAAAGAAGCAGGTATCCCTCAATGAAAAAAATATATCAGATATCCCTTTGGAAATAATCCTCCGATAGCATATAGAAATGAATTCAATATATTTCTAGATTCTCTTTGATATGAAAAACCGATGTATCGACATATGGATGTCATGCTGAATGAATGTAAAAAACCACCCACAGACAAGAGAATTGCCAAGATGAAACAGGGAGATACCATATTGGTCCATGAAAGACCATGGACAGTAGAGACTATCGAAAGAGTATGTGAGAAGCTGGATCATAAAAAAGAATTATAGTTGTTGTAAAAATATATCAACACTTCGTTGTCACAAAGTGTCCACTTGTTCGTATAGAAGAGTGTAAGCTTTAATTTTTCTCCGAAAACAATGATTACTAGTTGTTTATACGTTATGAACATTTTTGCACCAGACGCCGTGGCTTGATACCTATCGGAGACATATTTTACGATGACACAGTAAATATAGATATGATATCAAGCTACGGACGAATAAACAATCCGTAGCTTTTTTTAATCGAGACGCAATAAAAAGTCGAAGAAATGAGAGTTTTTATGACGTCGAAATTATATATTCTTCTTTGCAAAAATATATTTCATGTTTTTGATCGAAGAATATATGAGAAGTTACACATTTATACCCTTAACTTTATTACCATGTGAAACGAACACCAGCAGAAAAAGAACACACAGACAGTAGGTACACGAAGAGTGATTTCGTATTTTTGGAAACAGACAATGGGCAGAAAATGGCCATTTATTACCGCGATCGTCTGAATGATTATTGCATCATTAGCGAGCTTAATTTTGCCGATCTATTACACAAAAATCATTGATATCGTCCAGACAAGTACATCGAGTAGACCAACGTTAGTACCAGTCTTACTCTGAATATTATGGATCATGGCGATTATAGAAATTATTTCTATCACATGATGGAGGATGGTAGGATTTGGTATGGTGAGTTTAGAACCTAAAGTAATGAGAAGAATATTTCAGCAATGCTTTGCATATATTCACAGGCATTCGTACAAATTTTTCACCAATAACTTTTCTGGTTCACTCGTAAAGAAAATAAATAAGTTAGCATGATCATATGAAAACGTACTAGACAATTTTGTCTTCAATATCGTTAGACTGATTATATTCCTGCCATTTATTATTATCGTGGTTGGACAAAAAGATCTGATGATAGGAATCGTATTTCTTATATTTATCCTCGTGTTTGGTATATTCCAATATTTATTTTTCAGACGAAATACATCGTACGAAATTAGATCAAATATCCAAGATTCTAAGACTACAGGAGAACTTGCTGATACGATTACTAATAATTTTAACATACTCACGTTTGCTTCTGTACCGAGAGAAATCAGTAGATTTGATAAGGTCATAAAAGAACGAGAACATCTCATAAGTGTAAAATGGATGAGAGCAGAATGGATGTTTTTTGGAAGCACAGTTCTTATTTTCTTCTTTGAAATAGGCGCTATCTATTTGGCTATCAAAGCACGAGGTAATGGAACAATATCTGCATGAGTGATTATCTTGATTCAGGTATATATCTTCAAAGTATTTGAACAACTTTTCAATGTCAGACAAATATTCAAACAGATGAATAGAGCTATCGGTGAATCAGCAGAAATGCTAGAAATCCTTGATGCTCCACATGAGATCGTAGATCACACAAATGCAAAATTACATGTCAGTGCAGGGAGAGTGGAATTTACCAACATTCAATTCGGTTACGTTGATGGTAAACCAATCTTCAATGGTCTCAACCTTGGTATCAAACCAGGAGAAAAAGTTGCGATCGTTGGTCAATCATGATCAGGAAAAACAACACTCGTAAAATTGCTCTTCAGATTCTTCGATATCCAATGAGGGAATATCTTTGTTGATGGACAAGATATCGGACAAGTGACACAAGATTCATTGAGAGAAGGACTTTCGATGGTACCTCAAGACACCGTCTTATTCCACAGAACTATCAAGGAAAATATCGCCTACGGAAATCCTGATGCAAGTGACGAAGAAATCATCGCTGCTGCAAAGATGGCAAGATGTCACGACTTCATTACCAAAATGAAACATGGATATGAAACGCTTGTAGGAGAAAGATGAATAAAATTATCTGGATGAGAAAGACAGAGAGTGGCTATCGCAAGAGCGATCCTTGAAAACAAAAGAATCCTCGTACTCGATGAAGCAACCTCATCATTAGACTCAGAGTCAGAACAACTTATCCAAGAAGCGATGGATGAGGTTATGAAAAACAAAACAACTATCGTCATTGCTCATAGACTTTCAACCATTATGAAAATGGATAAAATCGTTGTCATGGACAAATGACAAATCATAGAAAAAGGAAGCCATAAAGAACTTTTGGCTAAAGAAAATGGTACATATAAAAAGCTCCGAGACATTCAGTCTGGAGGATTCATGTGAGAAAAATAGACTTTACCCAATAAAATTGTATCCATGAGAATCAGAAAAATGATACCATGAGATCATAAAAAAATTATAGCATTGATGCAACAAATGCCTGATTTCTTTTCACAAGAAACTATAAATTATGCGGAGAAATCGATTGCAAAGCTCTGAGGATTTGTTGCATGTATGCAAAAAGATATCATAGGATATATCGTTTTCTGAAAGACAGGAAAAACTACGACAAAAATATATCGGATGTGAGTAATAAAAAATCATCAAGGGAAATGAATCGGTGCTATATTATTCACAAGGTGTGAAGAGGAATCAAAAGCAACTGGTAGTAAAAGGATAGAACTCTTAACCTTATGAGATCATCCTAATTATCCATGATACCAAAATACAAGAAAGTTTTATGAAAAGAGGTGATGTAAAATAACTAAATCCTCTATGGATGAAGACATAGAATTACTCACGCTAACAAAAAAATTATAAGAATAAAATTTACTTACTAACCAATTGAGTATGAAAAACATGAATACTATGACTATAGAGACTGAGCGTTTGCTTTTAGTTCCCATTACTATGAAATATGCAGAGGAAATTTTCAAAGAATTCACTCCAGAAATTACGACGTATATGTGACCCAAACCTGCGAAAGATATTTCAGAAACAAAGAATTTCATCCAGGATTCAATAACAACAATGAATGCATGAAAAAATTATCAAACAGTGATTTTGGATAAAAACACTAAAGAGTTTCTTGGATGTGTGGGTTTGCATATAAAAAATCCTACGGCGCCAGAACTCGGTATACGAATCAAGAAATCAGCATTCGGAAAGAAGATAGGAAGGGAGGCTATGACAGGACTAAATGATCGAGCTCAGAAAAATCTGGATTTTGAATATTTATTCTATCCTGTAGATAAGGATAATATTTCAAGCAGAAAAATAGCTGAATCATTATGATGAATAGTACAAAAAGATATCAATGGAAATGAAATAATTACCAATCATCAAACTATTGATCCTAATAGTGAAATACATTGAGTAGAATATAGG
>Ga0194063_10002917_pt1 | contig 10407 bp, 6 predicted proteins | sample SepL3720m_MetaG_FD_155459 | JGI IMG/M metagenome (GOLD analysis project Ga0194063, IMG submission 155459) | Anoxic zone freshwater microbial communities from boreal shield lake in IISD Experimental Lakes Area, Ontario, Canada - Sep2016-L373-20m | ecosystem: Environmental > Aquatic > Freshwater >...
GGTCGGTTCGGGGCGGCAGGGGCGCGGGCCGTTGTATTGCGAACGCAACGGCCCTGCGTATCGAGGCTTTCTCGATGGGCGTATCAATGGTGAGACGATGCGCGTGGTATTGTATCTCGCCGCCGGTGAATTGATGCTGCCGGAGGCACGCCCATGACGACCACCCTTGCCACACGCTGGCATCCATTGGGCAGTGGACGCCAATCTCCACCAGGGGCGCTACGTGACGCCCGACTCTCTGAGCGCATCGCCGCCTATAAACGGGATATCGCAGGTGCCTATCGCAACCTGCCACCGGACGACCTCGGCACCATACTCCTGTCCGGTCCCTGTTGGGTCAGCCCGAAAGTTGATGGCATGACCACTTACCTGTATCGACGGGATGGCGTCACGGTCGTACTCACTCCTACAGGCCAGGTGCTGGCCGAATTGCCATTGACTATAGAAGCCGATCAGCTGCTGGGGGAGTGGACAGGACTCCTTGCGGGCGAGCTGTATGCCGTATCCGAGCAGGGGCGTCCGACGATCTATGGCCTGCTCTCCGCGCTGGGTGGCGGCGCGGCCGCACCGATTGATCGACTCCGCTTTGCTGCCTTTGATATATTACAGGATGGGGATGGGGATAGGGTTACGGATGCGCAGGCTCTCCCGCTAGAGGGACGAAGCCTTGGCGAAGTCTCTTATGCACAGCGTGCACAACGCCTCCAGTCGCTGCTGGCGAATGGAACGCTGGCGCATGCCGTGCCCGTAACAGCTGCACATACGTTGGAAGATGTACTGGCGTGTTATCAGCGCGAAGTAGTGGAGCGGGGTGGAGAGGGTCTCGTCATTCACGCCGGTGATGGGCGCATATATAAGGTTAAGCCGGTCATCACCTTGGATGCAGTAGTGGTCGGCTACACCGCCACTGACGCCGGGATCAGCGATCTGCTACTCGGATTATTACCGCCGGATCAACCGGATGAGGGAATGTCGGTTCAACTCATCGGGCGCGTGGATGTCGGTTTCACTGCCGAGGAACGGAAGCTACTGGCGGTACGCCTTGCGACGCTGCAGCAACCCGCCGCCCTGGTGCTGACCAGTCGTGCGGGGCGTCCCTACCAATGGGTGAAGCCACAACTCGTAGTGGAAGTCCGTTGCCATGAGCTCCTTGTCGGCGACCAGGAAGGATTGCCGATTCGTCGCTGGCAGATGGCGTATGCAAAAACCGATGGGTGGATGCCACTCGGTAAACTGCCAAGCGTGAGCCTGCGTGATGCAGTGTTCGAGCGCGTGCGTGACGACAAAGCCGTCACACCGCAGGCGGTGCGCTGGAGCCAGCTAACTGATCTTGTAGCCGTGCCGGCATTGCCGCCCAGTCCGGTGGATATGCCCCCGGCAGAGATCATCCGACGTGCCGTATACACGAAATCGCTCCGTGGCGGAGGGATGGCAATACGCAAAGTAGTAGTGCTGGAGCATCAACTGGCTACTGATGCTGGGTATCCACTATACAGTATCTATCTGACTGACTACAGCCCAGAGCGTCAGGAGCCGTTGCGGACGACGCTCATGGTGGCTGGTACTGTGGAACAGGCACAGAGCATAGCGAATAACTGGCTGGCAGAGCATACCGGGCGGGGATGGCAGTGCGTGTCGGAGGTGGGGAAGCCCGCGGATGCGGAGGTAGTGATTGGTCCTGGTTCACCGCGCATGGATACCCATACGCTGACGGTTGCCTGTGCTCGCAGTACCTCACCGACCTTTCCCATCGTGCGCAAGCGTCTGACGGCACTGGCGGAACTTGGCGCGCTGACCGTTACAACAAATGAGCAGGGGAAAGAAGTCTGGTTCGAACTGACCGTGGCGGATCTGGTACCGTCCTACCGGCGCATCGCCAATCTGCTGACGCTGGTGCGTCGTTGGAAAACCTGTGAGATCAGTCTCGATGGAGAGACGCTGGATAAGTTTGCTGTGGATGATGTGCTTAACCGACTGGAAGAGATTCGCCGCTGCTGGCAGCGACGGCAGGGACGGGGCATGGCAGGATGCCGACAATCCTGCGCGCTCGGGTGTGATCAGTTGGCGCTAGTGCCATCCCAACGTTACCTGCAAGCGGCGGCAACGCGAGAACCGGAGTGGTATACGGTGGGACGTTTCGATGGCCAACAGGTGATCGTGGATAAAGTCCAATTACAGGTGCAGGTTGACCGTCGCCGGAACCGTCTGGTGGCGTGCTGTCCGCACTTCGATCGCCGGGCGGTAGGGGCAGCGATAACCGCGTTGCCGGACACTCTTACGCCCGATGAGACGCAGTGGCAACTGGCGTATCATCGCGATGATGGCCGGCCCGCCTGGGTCTTGCCGGTGCAGGTGCCCTTACCGCCACGCCTGTCAGTCCGTGGTATAGCCAACGCCATACCTCCTGACGGGCGTGATGTCGGAATCACGCTTGAGCGTGGAACCGGCAGTCCACAGTGTGTGACACCAGCCCGACAGATTCCCACGGCGCGGTATGCAGACGTATGTGGACAGGATGAAGCGGTTGCCGCCGTGCGCGAACTGATCGAGCTCCCCATGCAGCATACCGCCTACTTCGCCGCGCTGGGTGCCACCCCGCGCCCAGGGGGCGTCATCCTTGCCGGCCCACCGGGAACAGGCAAGACGCTGCTCGCACGCGCTGTGGCGGCGGAATGTGGCGCACACCTGGAAGTCATCGCCGGCCCGGAAATCCTCTCCCAGTGGGTGGGCGGAAGTGAGCAGGCGTTGCGCGATATTTTCACCCGGGCGCAGCAGTTTGCACCCAGCCTGATCCTCATCGATGAACTGGATAGTATCGCCCCTTCCCGCAGTCGCGCCGACGCCCAACACCAGCAAAGTCTCGTCGCCCAGCTACTGGTCTTACTTGATGGTCTGGAAAGCCGGAAGGGGGTCTCACTGCTGGCGACTACTAATCGTCCGAAAGCCGTCGACCCCGCCCTCCGTCGTCCCGGTCGCTTCGACCGCATCGTCTGGATGCGTCCACCCGATGTAACAGGACGCGCCGCCATCCTGCGGCATAATCTGGTCCCGCTCCGACTGGCAGATGACATAGACCGTGAGGCGCTGATCGCCGACATTGCTGTCGCGACCGATGGCGCTACTGGAGCTGATTTGGCTTATCTATGCCAGTCGGCGGCACGCCGCTGTGTGCAGGAAGCGGTGCAGGCTGGTATATCGGCAGCTACGGTTGCCATCACCCACCCGCATCTGCAACAAAGTCTGCACACCTGGTTGGACAATCGGGCGCCATCCCGTCACTGAAGCTACTGCGGCGCAATTCCGTGGTAGTGACTCCATAGTCAGCAGGTCAGAATCCCACAACCCACACCCCAAACTCATTTTTAACGCTATTAGTTTCTAGCCGATGCACATAAATGAGCAGTAATTACCGGTAAGTGAAACTTTCTCTCTCAAATTCTGGAAAACCGCTTGCAATTGTAGACACTTAGAGCTATTAATGTGTTCGATAACGTAATGGTTATCAGAAAGGAAAGTTATATGAAAATTACTCTTAGAAATCTGCGCTTTGGTATAGAACTGGAAGGCGGTGGAATTACTCGCGCATGCGCCGCCCAGGCGGTATGCAAGATTGTCGGTGGGCGAGTTACCGATGACAATCAGGTCATCGCCAACGACGGGCGGGTGTGGAAAGTGGTCTATGATGCCAGCCTGGCTACCTGGTCGCCTGAGTATCGCTGCGAGGTCGTCAGCCCCATCCTGGTATATGATGACATCCCGCTGCTGCAGGAGGTCATCCGCTCGCTGCGCGTTGCTGGTCTGCGGGTAAGTCCATGCTGCGGAATTCACATCCATGTGGACGCCACGCTGTTTGATGGCAGGCAGCTTGCCACGCTCGCCAAGCTGGTGTATCACCAGGAGCCACTGATATATCCGGCGCTGGGTATCAGCGAGGTGCGCGCGGCGCGCTATACCAAGCCGACCGACCCGGCATTTATCAAGCGCTTGCTGCAGCGTCGCCCCCACACCAAGGATGCGCTTAATACGCTGTGGTACGGGCAGCAAGAGACTAGCCCCTGCCATTACCACGCATCGCGTTATCGCGGAGTGAACTTTCATGCGATATGGGACAAAGGGACGGTCGAATACCGCTTCTTTGAAGCCACCACGCATGCCGGCAAGGTCAAAGCCTATATCCAATTTGTGCTGGCGGTATCGGCCAAAGCCTTTAATGCCAACGCAGCGACCTGCCGCCAGCGGACCTATAATCCTGCCAGCGCCAAATACGACTTCCGCGTGTTCCTGATCGGCGCTTTGAAAATGAATGGTGACGAGTTTAAAACGGCGCGTAAGCACCTGTTAGAGCTGATGCCCGGCGACGCGGCCTTCAAAAATCCTAACCAGCGACCTGGTAAAAAATCTGACCAGAAAAACAAAGTGACGACCGAGTCTGGAGCAGAAACGCTCCAGCCTCAATGTTAAGAGAGGAAAAAGATATGGAGAAACAAGCAATTGTGGTGAGTATCGCTGTATATGAAGGACTGGAAGCAGTCCGACTGAGTGGCCTTTCAAACATGCTCGACCGCCCACGTGTAGTCGAGCTGGCCGAGATGCTGGGCTACGCCGATGCCGCGGACTGGGTGCGCGAGAATCGAAATCTTTATGCCGCCGCCATCTTCGGTGGCTTCGTCGCCGACGAGAAGGAAGGTGCTTAGTGTGTGGTTTGGCAGGAATTTTAATAGGAAAATTACCGAAGCGTCGTGTGAGAGATGTTATGGGTCTCGCCGATATATTCACAAAACTCCTCGTTCTAAGCGAGCACAGGGGCCCCCACGCGACCGGTGTCGCCTGGGTGAAGCGCGATGGCAGCATGCATGTGGCCAAGGAACCGCTGCCGGCGCGGCAGTTCGTCGAGACGGCAGCTTACCGCGACTGCCTCGCCGGGGTGGACGCGAAGACGACGATACTCATGGGGCACACGCGCTGGCCGACCCGGGGTTCGGAGCACAACCCAAATAATAACCATCCGCTAGGAGATCATTGTGTGCTGACTCACAATGGGCACATATCCAACGCAGACGCCTTATTCCGCCGTCATAACCTCCACCGCGCCGCCCAGGTAGATAGCGAGATCCTTCTGCGCCTCGCAGAGAAACACACATCGCCAGCAGGCATCGACATTCCCAGCTACCTCCACGCCCTCGAAAGCTGCACCGGGCGCATAGCGGCGTCCCTCGTAGCAACATCGCGCCCAGAGCAAGTCCTGCTCCTACGCGGCAACATGCCCCTCATCGTCTGGTATCACCCCGGCTTGCATGCACTGGCATACGCCAGCGAAGAAGCCATCCTACAAAGCGCGGTTGGTGACGCTTCAGACTGGCTGCCGCTACCGCTGGCACCAGGTGAAGCCCTGCTGGTAGACACCAGCAACTGGGCGATGGAGCGGGCCAGCATGTAGGGTGGCAGCGGTATACGGGGGGGTAGAGATTTTTCCAAAATACTTCCCACCCAGTGGAAAAATTTACTCTGATAAGAGTGGGTCGTTACCACCCAATTCTTCCTTGACACCAACTTGACTAACAATTATCATATACCCAGTTCCATCACCAATATAAAAACAATAATATGTAAAATAGAGGGCATAAAATGGCACACAAGATAACAACCCAGGAGGAAAACATCCTGCAGCCCCCATTTAAGGCCTGCCCGACAGACGAGCCATACGTCTTCGTCAGCTATGCCCACAAAGATAAAGCACTGGTATACCCCGAAATAGAACGTCTGCATAATGCCGGATACCGCATCTGGTATGATCAAGGGATTAAGCCGACTAAAGATTGGGCCGCGAATATTGAGGAAGTATTAAAGGGATGTACCTTTTTTGTTGTTTATATATCTCCTAATAGTATGGAATCTGAAAACGTAAAAGATGAAGTTCATCTTGCGATCAATACGAAAATGCAATACCTGGCAATCCATCTGCATAAAACGACATTACCAGATGGATTGAATATGCGTATGAGTCGATTCCAGGCAATTCTTAAATACGATTTAACCCCCGAGTCCTATTGGTTAAAACTACTGGACACGCTACCACTTACAACGTATGCGTCACATGTTTCTACTACATCTGTATCAGCAGTTCCACCACCCCCGGTATTTTCACCGGCACCCCAACTCGGTGATATCAAGATTAACCCCAATGACGGTGCCAAAATGGTGTACGTACCCGCCGGACCCTTTACCATGGGTGATATAGATATTAACGACAATCCAGTGCGTACCATGGAATTACCGGCCTACTGGGTCTATCAAACCCCAGTTACCGTGGCGCAGTACCATACATTCTGCCAGGCGACCGGGCGGGATATGCCACCTGCTCCTCTCTGGGGCTGGTTGGATACTCATCCAATAGTTAATGTTTCCTGGTACGATGCTACCGCCTACGCTACTTTGGTAGGTGCTACATTGCCCACAGAGACTGAATGGGAAAAAGCCGCCCGTGGCATCGATAACCGAGACTACCCGTGGGGGAACGAATGGGTCGCGGACATGTGTATTTCAAGAGATAATAGCGGTGGCATGACTGGCCCGGTGGGAAGCAAACCGGCAGGTGCCAGCCCTTATGGCGCACTGGATATGGTAGGTAATGTCTGGCAATGGTGTGCAGATTGGTATGATAATGCTCAGACTATGCATTCACTACGGGGCGGTTCCTGGGATCATAGTGGTCCCTGGAACTTCTGGACGTATGGCCGGAACAAATTAGATTCAGCAGCCAGGGACATTAGCCTCGGTTTCCGCTGTGTAGTACATCCATCTGGACCATAGTACTCCGGGTTCTTTCCTTCTTTTCCCTTCCAACTTTTTTCTTCCCACTAAAAAGGGCATAACAACACCCGCCTAGAATAATTAGAATACTACCCTATAAATGCACAGCATTTGATAATGGTGAAACATGAAGTTTGACGCACTGGTAATCAATACTCTAAATACGACCATAGCAGCGCTATCGACTGCATCACCAGAGATGTGGGTCGATGGCCGTGTTGCCGGAGTTGTTGCTACCACTTTCTTGATGGGGATTCTCGGTCATCTTGTCACTTCACGAGAAACAGCCTCACGTGATATGATCGTTGCCTCCCTAAAGGATAGTATCTCTAATCACGAAGATAGACTGCACCTGTCCGATGAAATGAGAAAACACTGGACACCTGCATTCAAAGTAAAATTATTATTGACTCTAGATCAACTCGCATTAAGATTAGAAGAGCATGATGGTAAAATCGAAGATATTACCGCATCATTAACGGATGTCACTACACGTTTGACGGCCATAGAATCCTTCATTAAAACATATTCGTCCAATCACGCGCTCCCACTAGACCTTATCTCAAAAATAGCTGGCCAATTCACCGCCTCAATTGAAAACTCACCTGGTTCAACACAGATTTTTGACAATAGTAATCATATATACGTCACCCCCCAAACCATTGTTCCGTCGTTCGACGTGCATGCCATCCTCGCCCAATACCTTGCTTATGCCGAGAAGGATTTCCGCACATTATGTATCCAGAACGTTATGATCAACGGTCAGCTATGTCCATTAAATCTCACTCTGGCAAAAATATACATCCCTTTGGAGGCTGAAAGTCAATTCGACGAGAAAGGCAACAGTACAAATAAAGGCTTTACACCGGTTGATTTGAAGGATATCCTTGCTCTGGGCAAACGGCTGACTATCATTGGAGGTCCCGGCAGTGGTAAATCAACGATTCTTCTCCATGCCGCCTATCTTCTGGCACATCATTTGCGCAATTCTGGGCATACTTCTTCGAAATTCATTCTCGGTTTACCCATAAGCGAGTTACCTGTCCCGGTATACCTTCCCTTGCATGCCTTTGCTGCCTATCTGCATGATCTGGAAACCCCTAAAAAGGAAAGAACACTGACAGTATTTTTGCCCTGGTATTATGCTCAGCATTTCGAGATGGATTTTTTGCAATTAGCAGGTTTATTCTCGCTCCTGCTGGCGGACAAACGTTCAACCATTCTCCTATTGGATGGCCTGGATGAGATAGCCGATGAAGCACAACGGGTATTGGTACAGAGGAAGATATCCGAATTCGCAACGCTACGCCCTGATCTCCGCATTATCGTCACCTGCCGCACTGCTGCCTATCATGGTCAAACTACTATTGCAGCTCAATTTCGTCAGCTAACTGTTAAGCCGTTAGAACCCAAACATATTAGGCTCATGGTAAGTGCCGCATATTCCGAGAGATATAAAGACGACATGGAACTTCGAAAAGAAAGAATAGCGAACCTTCTTTCTGGCATTGAAAAATTAGAAGATAGGCTCTGTAAACGTCTCGGAGATCAGGCTGAACCACTCGTTAGCAGTCCCCTCATGGTACGCATGTTGTTTGCAGTACATGGCAAAGACGATCTTCCCAAAAACCGAGTGGAGTTATTTAAAAGAATGACCGAGTCGTTGTTTACCTCCAAACATAATCATGATCAAACAGCTTACGACGGAATCAACAACGGTATCGCTCCTGATCTTCATCGTGCCATGACTCAACAGTTGGCCTGCGCTATGCATAAGCAAGGAAAATCCGATGGTCTCGATTTGCGCGAGAGCAAACTACGCGATATATTGACAGATACTGAAAACGATAAAAACGATATTAACCAGTTGATAAAACTGATCTGTACGCGTTGTACTTTACTGGCCGAAAGTCATCATCATTATTCTTTTCTCCATCTCACATATCAAGAATATATGGTCGCATGTTATCTGGTTAAAATTCATTTTGAACTCAAATATGATCCGGACGGATTGGTGGACTTCTTCATTAACAAAGATCGTATTCTATCCACCTGGTGGCGCGAGCCATTCCTGCTTGCCATCGGCATTATCTGGGAAGAACATGGGGTTAATGACGCTCAATCATTTCTTCGTCACCTCGCTGGCTTGAATGATCCGACTTACTCTCGCCAACATTCACCATCCTTACGCATGGCATCTTCCGAGTTAGCCGCCACCGCATTGCTGGAATGGGGTGAACCTGATACGCCGTTACAGGGTGAATTAGCGAATCTAATTGCACGTTATTACGCAGATCAGCAAATAATGGCTGCGACAAAAGCACCGCTACGCGCCGCCGCCGGCAACGCCCTTGCCGCACTCGGTGATCCCCGCTTCCGCGGCCCAGTTCTCTTTTGTCTACCCTATGACGTCAACTACGGTTTCGTAGAAATCCCACATGGTTCATTTATCATGGGGGAAGGTAAGAAAGCTCATCCTGTAATGTTGCCCACCTACTATATCTCCAAATATCCCGTAACAGTAGCGCAATTTCGTGTATTCGTAGAGTCAGATAAGCGCCAGGTAAAGAAAAGAAGATATCTAATAGGTAAAGGTAATCACCCTGTCGTTAATGTTTCTTGGTACGACGCACTTGATTATTGTAAATGGCTAACAACTCAATTGCAGCATAACAAGGATTTTCCTACTTTCTTTCCAGGTTGTGAGATCATTGTGACGCTCCCCAGTGAGGCACAATGGGAGAAAGCTGCACGTTGGGATGCTGTAAATGATGTCTCGCGTATCCATCCGTGGGAAGGGAGTCTGTTCGATGCTAATCTAGCAAATTGTCCTGCAACTGGCATTGATTCAACCAGTCCTGCCGGTTGTTTTCCCGCTGGTGCCAGTTCTTACGGGGTGCAGGATATGAGTGGAAACGTGTTTGAATGGACGCGAAGTCGCAATTGGAACTACCCTTACGTGCCAGGTGATGTACGTGAGAAATTAGAAAGTGGTGGATATCGTATGCTGCGGGGCGGTTCATGGAACTACAACCGCAGCAACTACCCTAGTGCACACCGAATGAAATTCAACCCCCATGAATTTAGAGACGTCATTGGTTTCCGTTGCGTCATTTCGTTATCAGAGCCATAATACCCCCGGTTCTTTATCCTGTTTACCCTTTCAGTTGTGGCATGATGCCCCTACAACCCGCTATAAATAGACTACCGTAGCCCGCGCCCGCCGTGGGCGCGTCCGTAATCATAGCCCCCCCGGCCTTCCCTATAATCCCCGCCCCAACACTGGCAACTATCAGCGCAACCTCACCAGAGGAATCCAACGACCAGGGAGCATCATTACAACCACGCGCCACGGCGGGCGCGAGTTAAGGCTGTGTAGGATAATGGTGTTAGGAGGTATTCAGCCGTCCTTCCGGGACTAATCTATTCTTATTGGACCGCCGGCATCCTGCCAGCGGTCCATAAGTCCTCAACTACCCCACCGTTTCCATCACTTCCTTGCTTAACGCCGACGGTGTCATTACGTCGCGGGTGAAGGGGCGCAGGCGGATGGTGAAGTGGAAGGGGTCCGGATGCAACTGGTACTGCTCCCAGGGG
>Ga0194063_10002918_pt1 | contig 10405 bp, 18 predicted proteins | sample SepL3720m_MetaG_FD_155459 | JGI IMG/M metagenome (GOLD analysis project Ga0194063, IMG submission 155459) | Anoxic zone freshwater microbial communities from boreal shield lake in IISD Experimental Lakes Area, Ontario, Canada - Sep2016-L373-20m | ecosystem: Environmental > Aquatic > Freshwater...
CATCTATCCCCGCAATGAGAAGAACCCCTTCAGGTTGAACAGTTCCTACGGGAAGGTCTTTGATTGTTTCGCCAGCTTCAAGAATGGGGTTCGCCGGGATGAGCTGCTTACAAAGGTGGCTGAAGCGGTTGGAAAGGATTTGAAACACGCCGCCTATGACCTTGCTGTGATTCTGTCGGCAAAGGAAAGCAATACCGGCCCCCGTCATCGTTCTTGTGCTGAGGGGTTCTGGGTACGCCGGGAGAACGATAATCTTTGCCTCGTCATTGATTGATTGAGTCAAAACAGAACTTGAAGGAGAACCACGGAGAACCACATGAAAACCCTATTTATAAAATTGCACTGCTTCCTGTGTGGATTTGATTTACTAGTGAAACAAAATCACAAACCCACGTGCATATCCTGCGGCAAACAGAAGATGGTTGTTATCGGGCATGTCTTTAAAGAGGAATGATGCTGGAAACGCCCTTCATCCCCGTCATGCCCAAAAGAATTGTAAATCCAAAAAAGGAGGTGGCTATTCTTGAACTGGGGGAAGCCATCTCCAATTACTTACCGCCCCATCATCCATCCCCCTATTCAAGTGATAACGAACCCAAAGATTACGTGGCGATGTTGCGTGATATTCGGCTACTTACGAAAAAGGTCAGGCAATACATCTACCTTCAGACCGCCTATGAACCAATCCGCATCACCTTAAAACAGGGAGGGATTGACCCATTAAAAGTGAACGACCCTCAAGTTTTGCCTGACTCTTACATACAGGGAATCGCTCTCGCCGCTTATGCTGACCTGATATCTACCAACGACTATACCTCAACGGATCACTTCGCCAATCTACTTTCCCCTTTGATGAGTGAAGAGTCGGGCTCATATATTGAGGGGAAATTACAGGCTCGGCTCATCATGTCGGAGCTGGTGGCAAAGAACATCCTCCTCATTTCAGAGCGTTTTATCCATATACCGGCCAGATTGAGGGAAATGTTATCTGGAGGTAATGCCCTGAACCGCCCCAATCTTGAAGAGAAGCATGTGAAGTGGTTTAGGATGGCACGGCAAAAGGAAAAAGACACCCAAAACGCGAAAAATCCCCAAACCAATAACGCTAACGCCAAACCCAACGCCCCTCTTAATAGCCCCCATGCGATATACATGCGATTGAAGGAGTTCGTTATCGGGAATGATTATGCTGTACGTCAATTGGCTGTCAGGGGATTTCTCCATCTTCAGCGAAGGGAATTATTGAAAGCAAAGCAGGATGCCGGGAGCAACGAGTGCATTTTGTTTATGGGAGAAAGCGGCACCGGCAAAACTTACTTGGTTGAGAATTTTGGTAAATTATGCGGCCTTCCCTTTGCATCCATGAACAGCAGTAGTTTCTCATCAAGCGGGTATGTTGGCCTTGATCCAGAAGATGCCATTAAATCGCTCATACGAAATGCAGGAGACGCCCAACAGCAAGCAACGTTAGAAAAGGCTCGTTATGGCGTATTGTTCTTGGATGAGTGGGACAAACGAAAAGCCCATAGCACTACAGGATTGGATGTTACCGGTAGCAATATCCAATATGAATTCTTGCGACTAATTTCGGGGGCTGTCACACCACTCCTTGCAAAACGTTCTGAATCTGAAACATATCCTGCCGAATTTAACAGCAATGGGACTCTTTTTACGTTTGCGGGAGCGTTTACAGGGTTAGATGAAATTTTGAAGCGGTTGAACAAAGATGAGTCGGGAATGGGGTTTGGTGGGAGTGAGATATCCAACTTCAGAAATTCCGCAAAATTATATGATGCCCTCTTGGATTACGGGATGGTTGCAGAATTCCTCAATAGAGTGACCGCCATAATCACCATGACCGCACCTGACCGCAATACCCTCGTTAAAATAGCGACCTCTTCTCATGGTGACATCCAGATTTACAATAGGATCTTAGGGAAACAGGGTTTGAACCTCTCCATTGACGCTAAAGGACTGATGGGGATGGCTGATTTCTGTGTGGAAACAAAATTGTACGCCAGAGGGATCCGGTTGGTTGTGTCTTCGTTGGTTGAGGAGGCGGTTTTTAATCAAATAACGGGATCTGTCTCTTTTGGGTTGAAGGATGTCCGGGGAGCCATAGACAGGGTAAGCGGAGCGTAGAGGTTCATATTACGGTTTTTGCACCTTTATACCGGCTAATGGAAAAGGTGCCCGAAAACAGTAAGGTCGGATTTTATTGGGGTTTTTGAATCATCACGCTAAATGGGGCGGTTCAAAAAGGGCGTTTTAAGGGGCGTGAGTGATGTGGTAGCGATAAAAGTTGGTCAGAATCGTGCTCTTTTGGGCGTTGGGATGAGGGTCAGTGGGGGCGATTGCGAGGGTAATTTTGACAAGTTGTCCGAATTGGAAATGGAAAATCAGGGTTTCCCCTATAGACAGAAACACGTTATGAGTATACTTTTACAGAATTGAAATTGACTCAAATGTCACGACAGGTGAAATAGATGAAGCATTATATGGTATACGTCATCTGTGCATTTCTCGCCACCTATAGCTACTGCGACACATCCCCCTCCTACGTCACCCCTATTGAGGATACGGTGATTCAAACTCCCGCCCTCAAAGATTTAGTATGGGTTCAACCGATGGGCACATACCCATGTATTGGAAAGTCAGACAGCGGGTATCTTGTCATATATTCTGACACAAAAGGAATGAAAAGGATCGGCACTATTCCTTGGCGGGATAGAATGAGTAATATTACAGTCGATGAAAATAAGGAGGGGAATACCGTAACAATACGTGCTGGAGCAGTAGCATTAATAGGGCAAGGGGCTATCATCTTACAAAAGGGTACGCCATATCAACTAGTGGGGAATGAGAATAATCAGAGCAAGGTGCGATATTTCAGTGGCTCATTCACACAAGAAGTCTTGACTGCAAAAGATAAACTTCTCCCTGCATCATTACCCCCTCCGAAAACAAATAACGCAACTTCCATCAGCACAGAAGGGTCAGTAACTAAAGACACGCCGTCACGCTCCAACCGGACAAATTCTTTGACAATAACTACAACTTCTGGGGTTATCTATTCAGATTGCATAATTATGCGAGTAGAGCCAGATGGAATCAGCGTTTCTTATTCAAAAGGTATAATCAAAATTCCATTTCCCGATTTATCAGAATCATACAGAAATAAATTCGGGTACGATCCCGAGAAAGCAAAGGTTTATCAGGAGCAGAAAGTTATAGCCCAACAGATGAAGCAAGCAGGCCAGTCATCGTCCGAAAGCGACACTTCTTCAGCAATTCGGTTTTCGGGACAAATAATTCAGGTTCTTAATAGTGGATGCTTACTTCTTTCTTTAGACGCACTGTATAGCCCAAGTCCCTACATGCCAAGAGAGCCCATATTCGTAGAAGGTCTTGGACAAGGACGAAGTGATGGGACATCATGGGAGGGGTGGCTAGCACCCAATGGCACATACCAATATATTGCGAATGGGGACATTCAGAAAACTGTAAAATGTTATCGACTCCTTTCTGCTGAGTCAGTTCGAGAATTGAACCATCGGAATGAAATATCGGAGTCACGGAGGCGAAAGATTCAGGATCGAGCTCGATATAATTTTAAATGAAGAATTGTTCCCTCTGTTCAATTTGCTGTTCAGGAATCACATCCATCCCTCACATTTCTTACAATGTATACCTTTCCTGTCCGTTAGGTTATTGAACCCCATCTCTCTTTCTCCTTCCTCACTTTCCCCCTTGCTGACATTGCACACAAGCCGTCCAATAAAAGGGACGTTAAATCGGATGGGAATCAGAGCTTCAAACCCCTGAATTCCCTAAGAAATAACGGGCTCAGAAAACAACCTTTAATTGGACGGGGAGAATCGGGGGCTCAAATGGATAAAGTGACGAAATCAAAGAAATGCCTGATATACGCAAGGACAAGCACGGGAGACCAAGAGAACAGTAATCAGATCCTACAGCTTCAGGATTTTGCCAAGAAACAGGGTTGGGAGGTCTTGGAACCCGTTCAGGATGTTATTACAGGGGGTAAGTCGGCCGGGGAACGTAAGGGGCTCTCCAAGGTCTTCATCATGGCTCATAAGCGGGAATTTGATGTCCTGCTCTTCTGGTCATTGGATCGGTTTACACGGGAAGGCAGTCGGGCAACCATCAATTACCTGACCCAGTTGGAAAGCTATGGGGTTGATTGGCATTCCTATACCGAGCAATACCTCTCCTCGCTTGGGGTCTTCAAGGACTGCATCATATCCCTGTTGTCCACCTTGGCTAAGCAGGAGAAGATTCGGATCTCTGAGCGGACAAAGGCGGGGCTTGAACGTACCCGTAGAGTCAATGGAACCCGATTAGGACGCCCCAAAACTGATAAGGAGAAGGTTCTTGAGGCGGTCAGGCTAAGGAAAGAGGGCTTATCCTTCTTGGAAATCGGGAAACGGATGGGAATTGGCAAAAGCAGGGCTCATCAATTGGCGGGGATGGCGGGAATGGGCAATTCAATAATAGCCACAGACCGCCCCTGATAGGCTCCAGAAGGCGTTAAAATTGAGGAACGAAGGGTTATCCTATGCCCAAATTGCGGAACGGATGGGGGTTTCAAGGATTAGGGCGTTCCAGATGGTGAATGGGGCAACTCAAATATCTTCACCTCTTTACCCCGCCTAGGTCATATTCCATAAAATCAGACGGTAATTGAACGGAAAGAATAGCTAGACGCCAACAGTCAACCAACAGTGAACAAGTTGCCAAGGATCACTTTTGGTTCTAAAGAAAAGAAGCTCAGGCATGGATGACCTAATTTCAGAATAAAAAGTGAACATACACTGCTCGGTGCGTTGCTCGGATGGTCGCTTATTCCATTCCTCCAGAATCAATCGCCTTGCTTCCTTTTGCAGAAAAGGTTCTGAACGGGCAAAACGTACCTCGGTCTCATGAACGTCATACTTGAATTGCTTGTTTTTTAAACGCAACGTTTCTGCTTCACGGGTTGCTATTGAGAGTTCAGGGATAACCTCAATAACATGTGGAACTTTCGTCTTGCCCGTTTGCACAATCGCATACGCTCTATAACCCGTATTCATCAAACTTCACCCTACATTCAGAGGGCGTTAGTCGTCATTTTTTACCTTTGATACTTCTTGATCTTGACAAACGTGTACTGATTTCGCTCAAAAACTAATCTTGATTGAACTTTTAGAAACACGGCTCAATTGGTCATAATGCAAGTAGTCGGCAGTCCCTTGAATTGTGGTGATCTGCCCCGCCTGAGCCCGACCACTGCCATAAGCTGTTGTAACGACAAACCCATCACAATCTAAGAGTTCGTAAGTCACGGAAATGGTAAGGGCTATTGCTGAAGTATTTTTGACCTCTACTTTCCACCCCCACCGCACGGCATCATATGCAGGGCGAGATGCCCTACCATTTGCACTTTTCCACTCTGGTTGCCTCAAAGTCTCGATCATCTTGTACCCGTGCCCCGAAACCTGAGCGAGGCTATATGAGAGAGGGAAGTCGTCTATATGCCACTCCTTTTGTGCATCGGTCAATCGTGGTAGCGTCAAATCCGACAACCATCCAGCCTGAGAGCTTAACGACACTAAACAACACAATATTATGGCTCTATATTTCATAGTAATAACTGTATCCTTTTATTCGTATTTCCTCACCACCAAATGCCCCATCCCGAGACTCTGCTTGAATGGAGCCATCTTTTCAATCGTCACTCTATAAACCTGATTGTCATTGGGGATGATGGGCTTCAATTTTGACTTACCCTTCTTGCCCCCAGCCCGTCCCTGTAAAGCATCCATCATATCTTTCAAGCGATTATCAACATCATGGACAAACAGGGCGGCATCATTCAGATAGAGAACCACCCTCAGTTCAAGCTTATCGGCGGCGGAATAGACAATCCCCTTTTTAATAACCGCCTCCTGTAGAATGGCATGAAGATCCTGTCGCCAAGCCGTTCTGGGGCATCGGTAGGGCGGGATTCTGACTTTGATGGATAGGCGTTTCTTTGCCATCACATCATCCCTTCAAGTATCTCCACCGCATCCTTAACAAATTTGGGGCACAAGGTAGTCAACAGTCCCTTTTGCTTCGCTTCCTCAAATCCCTCCGGCGTACTGATATCGCAATTCAACAGTTTTCGGCAGGTCACGGTCTTATTGAGTAGCGTAAATTTCTCATTAAACTCCCGAACCTTTTGATAGGTCAGTTCCTTGGCCGCCTTATCCTGACCCGTTGTTGCCCCATATTTCAAACCGAGAACCATATACGCCCCGGTAACAGCCCCGCATCTATGTCCCGTTCTACCCATTCCGCCACCAAAACCAGACGCAACTTTCAGAGCCATATTTCTATCAACCCCGAAATCCTCCGCAAAACTGGACAGGACGGCTTGTGAACAGTTGATGCCTTCCTTGAAAATGGCAACGGCTTTATCTGCATGGGAGGTATGGTTTGAATTGTTCATGTTATTCTCCGTCATTCTCCGTCATTCTCCGTCATTCTCTGTTGGTGGTTCTGTTATCCAATTACTTCATGTATCCAGAATTTCAATGGGGAATATATGAACACAATGACAAAAGGCACAGCGAATGGTTAAGGTCTTTGCGGCTATTTTGAACGAAAGGTCTTTGCTATCACCACAATGCTCACAACACTTGCCCTTCATGATCTTCAACAGGTAATCATCGCTACCCTCAACAATTGAATGCCATCCCGTAGAATTATTGAAATCCAAGGCATCGGAAACTTCGGCGGGTTCAATGGGGGCTGAGGGGGCGGTGGTTTGGGTATTATTTTTCTTTTTCATTATGCTGTCACTTTCCTGCTCCCGTTTCCGTTCCCGTTCCTTTGCAATGGTCGGCTGTGATTACTCATTCCTTCATCACGACCTTTACATCCTTGCTCCACCCTTTTCCCGCCAAAACCATCCTATGATCCGCCCGATATTCAAAGGTAAAGACAACCCGTTCCTTTTTCTGCCCCTTATCCTGTATGCGGTAATTCAAAATGAGGCCGCCAAAATAGGAAGGTTCACTACGCTTCTTGTGGAAAAGGATGGAACCGCCCAGTAGAGATTTCGCTTTGGTTTCAAGGATAGACCAATCACCGCTTTCCCAAACCTGATCCGAAACCTTCTTTATCCGGTCATCCTTCTCTATCAGGTGGATGCGTTTGGTTTTAATGGGCATGGTTATCAGATTTCCTCATCCTGTGATACTGAACCATTCTTAATGTCTTAGGGAACGGTTTCTTTCGGAACGCTATCTCCCATCTCAAATGCGGGTCTCCAAATCTAACCAGTTCCTTTTCAAACCAAACGGGATCAAACCAACCGCCCACCCAATTCAGCATGTCCTTATGGTCTTCGGCATTATGATAGGCAATGGACTTCTTGAACCGTTGATACCCCCATGGCCCACCACAATCTTCAGGCGGACAGGCATTCTCTCCATCAATGCAACAGGGATATGTATTGGCTAACATCTTGTCGGTTCTCGTCATGATTTTCTCAAGGACAACCGAATGATGCCACCCGTCCCCGAAATCATAATGGTAATCGGCATGGGTATTTTCAACAGGCTTCAGGGTAAAGTAATGGGAGATTTTTGACATCCAAGAGGGTTTAGTCACATATCCCATATCTTCATCGTGTATCCCATCAGGATCAGGAATGCCAAAATGTTCCTTAGTATCCGTCTTGGGGTCATTAATTTCAAAAAGATGGAGGTGATAATCCAGCCAACCAAAGACATCTGTTATGGCACAATGCAAATCCCAGAACGAATAACAACCCGGCACCTGAATCCTTCTCCAAACAGGTGGATCTGTGTCCTTGAGGGTAATCTTGAACTGGTAGATTTTTGAAAAAGGAAAGAGATAGGAATAACTTTCAAGCGGGATGTCTTTAGTGTTCTTTGCCATAATTTGGATTGTTCACCTTGCCGGAACCTTTTCCAAGTACATTCGTCTATTCCGCTTTTATGTTATTCGTTGCCAATTTCTCACTAATGAACGGTAATAGACAACGTACCGCCAAGCACCGCCGGTAGAGGTGATTTTTCCAACAGGTTATCTCTACCGGCCTTTCCCCATCCTTTCCCTCCAGAATGCCCATAGATGCCTCCCGGTGCCTCTTTAATTGAATAAAATTATCGGGGCGGGTCAATGAGGGGGCGGACTGAATAATTATTATTTCTTCACTCTCTTTTTATTTATTGGCTTACGGATAAAATTGGCGAAATGTTCAGAGGAAGCTATCTTTCGCCCTTGCTCATACAGAACCACTTCCCCGCATCTCTGGCATTGATAACGGTCTATCTCCCCGCCATCGTTTGAACTGTTCCCATATATCACATAGCCTTCCTCATCTACCCCTTCAATGACAATAGACTCAGTGACATTGACCAACACTTCTTCCGCCCTTCTACAACCGCACTTTGAACATTTGAATTTTTTTATGCTCATATTCTCTTCGCCTCCTTTACGTTTTCAATAATTCCCAAATCCTGTTCTTTGCCAACTTTTCCGCCCTTTCCCATGACAATCCGCTTCCCCAATATTCCTTATCCTCAATTTTCAACATGGTGGGGAGAGAAGAAACGGGCTTGTAAAAATAGAGGCAGTAAAAGGGCGGGCACCCATCCAAGGTTTTATTCAGGTAAAATTCAATAGGTTCAGGGTTTCCCGGCCTATTGGATCTGTACACCCTTATGGAATGCTTGTTGATAGACCTTGAATCATTCCCATAGGTTTCACGCTTGTTCTTGAGTTCTTTGATTTTGATAATTTTCGGGGTCTTCAGAGTACTCATTGCTGTGGTTCCTCTAACTTGAAGGTATCCATATTGAGCTTCTCCCCGTGTTTCAAGTAGAACGCCTTGAAATTCTTCACGGAAAAGAAGGAGCCATAGCGGTTAAAGGTGGCGTTATACACATGGGCATTTGAACCGTCCTTTGATATCAGGGCTAAGAACCGCTTCCCTTTGAACGTGAACGCCTGCCATTCCTTGAAATTGGATAACATCATGGTTGTTCCTTCCTTACGCCGCCATCTCCAAAGCCTTTTTACAGGGTGTTATGTAGTACCACTCATTCCAAGTCGGGCTATCGTGGTGGGCATTGTTGATAGCGAGTCCCTTTCCATAGCGATATACCTTAAAAGTGCATTCTGTTTTCGGAAGAATCTTTTGAAGCAGCACCCGCCCTGTCCTTGCCTCAAAATACTTATGCCCATTCAAAGACCGCCACCCGAAATTCTTCACTTCCGCCATCCAACCGCCATGAGAGTTCTTTTCCATGAGTTCGGTCAGGTAATCGCAGAGATATTCCCATTGGATAGAGAACAGGTCAGGATCTTCGGAAGCCATTTGAAAAAGCTGGTCATCGGTTTTATCGGGATGGTCGCCAGTCTCCTTTAGCCAATCAACCTGCCCTTGAATGATGTTCAGGGTGTTCCATTCCGCCAACATTTTCCCGATTTTGCTCATGTTTATCCCTTCCAACTCCCCGATCTTGTTAATAAACAGCATATCACACAATACGCTAACTGCAAGTTATATTATAGGCGTGATGAGTTTCAGAAAATAGACAAGAAAGACGGAAACAGGCTTATAGGCAATAGATATAAGGGTTATACGATTCTATCACGCACATAATACTTTTAGATAGTGCTTGGTGTCTTTGCACTTTGGAGAGATGCTATTGATAATCAGAAGGGCGACTTAAAGAATGAATATGCCGATAAAACAGACATCAGAATCCCCAGAATCCCCCGAATACCCCGAATTCCCCGACCTGCTTCTCTGCCTTGGGATGGTGGACAGGGACATGAGTTATGCAAAGTTTTCGGCTTATGTAACGGATGAGAATACCGGGGAAGGTTGCAGCATTCCCTATGACCAGGCTCTTTCCGCCATGAAGACCCGTCATATGAAATTCCTTCGTAAAGTTTCGGTTATTACTGTTCAGGCTTGGATCTACAGGATGGTGAAACCCGATAACCAATCTACCCTCCAAGAGATGATGACGATGATTAGGAGCCGATAAAATCATGAAAAAGAAGAATGAATTTGTTTTAGGGATTAACATGCAACCCGCCCCCGCAACAACCGATGTATATGTCCGAAATCCTGAAGATTGCCATAGGGTTTGCGAGGAACAGGCAAGCTATGGACAGGAAGCGTTTACCGTCCTTTGCCTGAATGCCCGAAACCGTTTAATTGCGGGCGGGATTATCAGCATAGGGAGTGTTAATGAAACTGTTGCTCATGCCCGTGAAATCTTCCGCAAAGCAATCCTATGTCAGTCAAGTGGGGTTGTCTTGGTTCACAATCATCCCTCATCCGATACGACCCCATCAGCGGAAGACATTAAATTGA
>Ga0194063_10002919_pt1 | contig 10405 bp, 6 predicted proteins | sample SepL3720m_MetaG_FD_155459 | JGI IMG/M metagenome (GOLD analysis project Ga0194063, IMG submission 155459) | Anoxic zone freshwater microbial communities from boreal shield lake in IISD Experimental Lakes Area, Ontario, Canada - Sep2016-L373-20m | ecosystem: Environmental > Aquatic > Freshwater >...
CTTTATATATAAGGAGAAGAGCGCCCTCCCCGTTGATCGGGAAGTAATCGTTCGTTCTCGCACACAAGAGCGCAGGGAGACAGGTGCCCGTTGCAGATACACCTCTTCAAATTACATTCGATTCACTGTTCTTACTTCGTTTTATTTCTCTCTTTCCATACTCTCTTATGTTTAAGCGAACATTAGCGGGCGTGGCTGTAGCGGCGATCATGCTGACGCAAGTCGGTACTGTTCTCGCCAAGTTCAGCGACGTTCCCGCGGGCGTTTGGTACGAGTCTGCCGTCCAGTCCTTCACGGATGCCGGCTACCTCGATGCCACACAGCCCCGTTTCCGGGGTGGCGATTCCGCGAGTCGCGCGGAGTTCGTCAAACTCCTCGTCATGACGCAGGGTGGACTTCTGTCCACACCGCCTGCCGTTCCCAGCTTCAACGACGTGCCGACCGGCGCGTGGTACTACTCCTACATGGAGGAAGCAGGGAAGGAAGGTTGGGTCTCCGGTGACGGAGCGTGCTACGGCAAGAAGCCGTGCTACGCCCGCCCGTTGGACAACGTCAACCGTGCGGAGGCCGCCAAGCTCGTCGTGCAGGCATTTGCCCTCGAGAGCACCGGTGCCGCTCCTCAGTTCGTGGATAACCCGTCCGGCCAGTGGTACACGTCCGTCGTTCAGACGGCCGCCGATCACTGCGTCCTCCAGGGTGACCCCTCGGGCACCGTCCGCCCCGGCGACAAGCTGAATCGCGCCGAGATGGTCGTGATGCTCAACCGCGCCGATCAAGGTCTGAAGTTCGGTGTGGATTGTGGCAAGAACGTCGTCACCAAGCCTTCTGTGAAGGCTGCGGTGTCCACGGACTCCGTCAAGGTTGAAGTCGAATTCACCGTTGCGGTGAAGAAGGACTCCGCCGAGACCATCGCCAACTACACGGTCGGAACGCCGGCCATCTCCGTCACTGCCGCCAAGCTTATCGCCAACAACACGGTCGAGCTCACGCTCGGTCAGGACACGGTTGCCGACAAGGCCTACACGGTCGAAGTGAAGAACGTTGCAGCTTCCGCTGATGGCACGCTCATCGCCGGTACTGTCTCGTTCAAGGGATACACCGCTATCGTCAAGGGTAATGGTGATCTCGAGGTTTCTATCGCCTCCAAGAGCCCCAAGGGTGATACGGTTCCCCGCGGTGCTATCGGAGTGGTGATGCTCGCTACCGATTTCACGTCGTCCTGCACGGACAGCGTGAGTGTGTCGAACGTCACCGTCCTCCACGAAGGCTTCGGCCCCGTGGCTGACGTCGATGGTGTGTACCTCTCCGTCAACGGCGCACGCGTTTCGCGCAAGCGCACGATTGACTCCCAGAGCCAGGCAGCTGAGCTCCGCTTCTCCTCCCCGCTCGTCATCGCCAAGTGCGAGACGGTCACGGTGGATGTCGTCGCAGACTTCAACTCCACGGCAACGATTTCGGCGAAGCACAACTTCGTTGTTGAGCTCCCCACAGACGTTACGAGCAATGCTCAGAAGGTCACGGGCAATTTCCCCCTGCGCGGGGAGACGTTTGATGTCGCAGCAGTCACGAGCGGCATCATCACCGTCAGCTACCACTCCGTGAACCCGAACCAGGTCAAAGTCGGAGACAAGGGCGCGATCGTCGGTAAGTTCGAAGTCGCCGCCAACTCCACCGAGGACCAGACGGTGTACTCCGTCACGCTCCAGCAGAACGGTTCCGCCTCTGATGGTGATATCGCGAACATCGCGGTGCGCCGCACGGATGGAACAGTCCTGACGAACACGGTTGCCCAGACCGTCGGCAACTTCGTCACGCTCGTCTTCGATCCTCCGTTCACGGTCCTCGAGGGTGATCGCATCACACTCGAAGTCGTGGCGGATATCGCCAACGGCGCAGACAAGAACGTCCAGCTCCACTTCGAGGAGAGCTCTGACCTCTTCGCGGTCGGCTCCCTCTACGGATACGGTGTGAACGGGCAGCTCTACGGCTCCCAGATCGCCATCCCCAACGACAATGCCACCACGGTGTCCATTGACGCTGGTCAATTCACCATCGGTATCAATGGTCCTTCTCAGGCTCAGTACACGAGCTCGACCAAGGGTGCCGTGCTCGCCAACGTCAGCTTCGCCACGGGTGGAGATGATGTGAACGTGCGCGACCTCTACATCGCCATCCAGGGCCAGACGTCCTCCGGCTACTACATGTGTGCCAGCGGAGGTGCGAATGCCACGGGTTGTGCGACACCTGATACCATCGTCAACATGTTGGAGAGCGTCCAGCTCCGGAATTCCAAGACCGGACAGACGATTTCCGGCGTTCGCCAGACGACAGCTGCCACCGATTACGGTCAATCTCCGTTGACGAACAAGGGAATCTACCAGGTCTACCGCTTCGATGACTTCGTCATCCACGGTCAGCAGGATTGGGTTCTCTCCGTCAGCTTCATCTCCAACTCGGGTGGACACCCGGGCAACGGAGACAAGTTCACGGCGTACATCTGCGGTGAGCCCACAAATGTCCTCGATACGAATACCCCCCCGAGCCTCACCACGAACGACGCGGGCTGCAACTTCGGTGGCATTTTGAGTTCTACAGCAACGACTTCTACAACCTCTCCGGATGCTGCCACAGTTTCACTCACTCCTCCTGCGCCTTTGGCCGTTCACTACCAGATGAAGGTGGAAGGCCTCTCCACGGGTGACAAGATCGGTGATGTCCGCCCGCGTGGCACCATCGTCGGTCTCTCCCAGCAAGTCGTCGATGCGTCCCTCACGGTCCAGACCAACAACCTGAAGACGCGCGACTCTGCCGTGAAGAACACGCCTGATATCGCCCTCCTTCAATTCGAGACCAAGGCCTCTGCTGCCGAGGATGTGCTCATTACGAAGGTTGTCTTCGATGCACAGTCCGGCTCCCTTCTGAACGCCACCAACTACACGCTGTGGGTGGACACGAACAATGACCGCAAGGTCGATTCCGTTCTCCAGTCGGGTGCAGCTCCCACCTCCGGAGCTGCCGGTACGGTCTCCTTCAGCCAGATGCTCTCCGGCGGCGCTCTCATCAAGAAGAGCCAGTCGGCCGTCTTCGAGGTTCACGCTCAGGTGGCGTCCTCCTTCCAGACGAACGCGGGGCTCATGCTCCGCTTCGCCACGGGTCAGACGAACTACATCGAAGCGATCAAGATGTCCAATGGTGCCAGCCTCTCCGGTCTCAAGCTGAACGGATTCTGCGGCGTCACCAAGTGTGATATTACGATTACGGCTCCGACGAACTCCAAGCTCGGAACGAACTGGGGCTTCCTCAATTCCGGAAACCTCTTCGTCACCGCTGATCTTGGAACCTCCTACAGCGCCCGCCAGATCTTGGCAGGTACGTTGTCTGAGCCCCTCCTCCGTCTGAAGTTCTACGCAGATCGTGAAGACATCGACGTCTCCGATCTCGTCTTGAACTCCTCAGGTAGTAATGCCGACACCATCGGTGCTCTCGAGCTTTGGCCCGTAGGAGCCACCGACAAATTGGTGAGCAGCACTTCCTGTGGCACAGATGATGTTCTCACGACGAACGTTGGAGCCGGTGTGACCACCACCTCGGCCTTCTGCTTCAGTGGCATGAAGAAGCAGCTCGTTGTCAAGCGCTCCAGTCCGCTCTATGTGGACGTTCGCGCACGCATCAATTCGAATGACGGTAGCAACGGCGTCAGTGCCCAGATTATTGCTCTCTTCCTTGATGCCACCCCGACAGCGACCAAGGGTACCTCTGGCTCCGGCTCCGTTCGCGGATCTGGCGTCGGTACTGCGGCCGACCTCAAGGGCAACGTCGTCCATGACGGTTCCGGCATCGCCTACATCGGCACGGAAACGATCACGGCTGCCAACAGCCGCATCGTCAGCAAATTCAACACGACGGTTTTGTCCAAGTTCGCATCCGTCACCAACGGTATGGCTGCGATCGACTCATCGCTCCATGCAACGGACTCTGAGCCTCTGGGCAGCTTCACCTTCACAGTGATGAGTAACCTCAACGCTGGTGATGGCGGAAGCAACTCCGAGATGAAGAGCATCGTCTTCGGTGTGTCCTCTACGAATGTGACCATCGACGGATCGACATTCAGGCTCCTCAACTCGACGAGCGGTTCTTCCAACACGTTTGCCTGTACCCCGTACAAGAATGATGGTACGACGGCCATTGGCACAGCCTCTGGAAGCTTCGTCGTCGTTTGTCCGAGTATCTCGGGTATCACGACACAGATGAACATGAACTCTGCGACCACGTTTACCCTCTTGGCCAAAGTGTTGAATGCCAACACCTCCACCAACGGGCAGGGCTCTCTCACCGTGTCGATCTCCAACTTCAATGATCCCGTGAAGGCATACGGAACAGCGTCCACGGCCGGCCACATTCAGTGGATCGACCACAACGCTTCCGGTATCGTCTTCAACTGGATCGATTACCCGATTGGTACAGGTACGGTGAACTCGCTCACCAAGACCAACGGTTAATAGTATTCTCACAATCCGTAGTATTTTGACGCGTGCAAAACCATTGAAGCCCTCCCGCCATCGGGGGGGCTTTTTTGGTGGTGGGGTGTGTGTTTTTGTTTGTTGTTTTTGTTCTGTTTCTTCCCTCACCTAGCCTCTCCCATCCACCCCGACGCCAACGGGGAGAGGGATGTGTGTGTTTGTTGTTTTTGTTTTGTTCTGTTCTACCTCACCTAGCCTCTCCCATCCACACCGACGCCAACGGGGAGAGGGATGTTTGTGTTTGTTGTTTTCTGGGAATAAGGCTCAATGTTCCGAAAAACAAAACACATACACATTCCCCCTCCTCGGGATCCCTTTGCGCTGAACAGACGAAACGATACCCTCCATTATCTGAGAGAGGAGGGGGCAAGGGGGAGGGAGAAACAGAAACAGCACACAGCAAACATTTACTCTCCGTTTCCACCCGTTCTCCTTTCCTAGAGAGGGGAATGTTGGTGTTATTGGTTCTGTTCTGCCTCACCTAGCCTCTCCCGTCCACCCCGACCCTTCGACTCGCTCCGCTCGCTCAGGGCAGGCGCCTGCAGGGAGAGGGATGTGTGTGTTTTTGTTTTTCTGGGGATATTGCTCAGTGCACGGAAAAAACAAAACAAACAAAACATACACATTCCCCCTCCTCAAGATCCCCTCGTGCTAAGCAGACGAAACGATGCCTCTCGTGATTCGAGAGAGGAGGGGGCGAGGGGGAGGTATTTCAACGGCAGCCTCCCTACCCCACCATTCTTCTCTTCATCCTCAGCATCGCCTGCATCACCGGTCTCAGCACGATCTGCTGTTCCGGAGGGTAGAGCACTACGTTTCCACCGAATTTCTCTTTGAAAACCCCTACACCGGCCCAGGGATGCGTCGCGGAGGAGTCCGGCGGGGAAATACCCAAGAGATCGTACGAAACGCATCCTGCGGCCTTGCAGCGCGTCATTGCTTCCCATTGCAGCGCGTAGGGAGCCATGAGGGCGCGGAAGGCATGATCGGAGGCACCATAATAGTAATAGGCTCTACCATTCCAGGCGACGCCCAGAAAGGCGGCGATGGGAGAGCTTTGAGCGGAGCCTGTCCTGAGCGGAGCCGTAGGAAGCTTTGAGCTTTGAGCCACAGGGGTTGTTGGTTGTTGGTTATTAGTTATTAGTTTTGCTTCGAAGAAACTGGAAGTGGAAGGAGGTCTCGCCAGCATCAGGAAACTTTCCGGAAGATTTTTCAGAAATGCTTCGTAGTGACGTTTGGGCAGAATGCCGAACTGATCACGCTCGCCGGTGGATTTTGCGAGAGCGTAAAACGCATCAATATCTTTGGAATCCTCGATGGTAACACCGTTCTTCTTTGCGACGGTGATGTTGTAGCGGCCCTTGGGTTTCATCTGCTTCAGGATGTCTTCTTCCGACTGCGTGAGATCGAGGATGCGAGTGGCGACGGGCTGTTCATGACGGGAAGAAGTTATTGGTTTCTGGTTATTAGTTATTAGTTTTGCCGGAGAAAAATATAAGCAGAGACAACTGTCTTGTTTTGCATCAGAGACGATCTTCTCTAATAAAAGCCCTAAGTCCTTTGTCCTAAGTCCTAAGTCCTGGAGCGGTCCCCGTGGCATATCCCACGTCGCTAAGCCCAAGCTCGTCCGGTCGATCACCACGAGCGCGGAGGCGAGGATTTGTGCTCCTTCTTTCTGAGCATAAATCCGCACTTCTCTTCCCAGGGATTCCTGAAACTGTTTCCACTCCAGTGACTGCCAGAGCGAACCTTCCGGATGCGACGTGATCCAGGTGTCGTACGCGGCGAGCTCTGCCGGGGTGGTGAGAACGGAGATCATTGTCCCTATGATACATTGTTGTATTGTTTGATTGTTATATTGTTCGCAAGTGAGGGATCATTATTTTGATGAAGCGCACCCGTTCCCGGGTGCATGATACGAGGAGGCCATCGTCTTCGACTCTTCAAAATGCCATGGTTCGACGCGGCTCACCATGACATTTTTCAGAAATTCCTGAACAATGTACTATTTTTTCAATTTGCCCGTCGGCTAGCGAAACTCCTATCCGAGTCTCCGGTGACAACGTATCCTACCCCCTACACCCTACCCCCAAAATTATGTCTTACGCCCTCTCCGCTCTTCCCTTCTCCTACGATGCCCTCGAGCCGCACATCGATGCCAGGACGATGGAAGTCCACTATTCCAAGCACCACCAGACCTACTGCGACAATGCCAATAAGGCGGTTGCCGGTACATTATTCGCCGATATGCCGATGGAAGAAGTATTGAAAAAGTTGAATGAAGTCCCCGAAGACAAGCGCACGGCGGTCCGCAACCACGGTGGGGGATTTGCCAATCATAGTCTCTTCTGGACGGTCCTAGGCCAGAAGGTCAAGGAGCCGACGGGGGATTTAGCAGAAGCCCTCAAGAAATCTTTCGGCTCGCTGGATAGCTTCCGTGAGAAATTCGAAGCGGCGGCGCTGGGGCAATTTGGATCGGGATGGGCTTGGCTCGTCGTCAAATCGCAAACCCGTGGTGAGCCGGGACGAACCATAGCAAATCAAGAAATCGCCAATTCTTCCTTAGAAGTCATCAATTTACCCAACCAAGATTCACCCCTTAGCTTAGGCAAAACTCCGATCCTCTGTCTCGATGTCTGGGAGCATGCTTACTACTTGAAATATCAGAATCGCCGGGCGGAGTATGTGAAGGCGTTTTGGCAGGTCGTCAACTGGGAAGAAGTTGCACGACGTTTGTCTTTGGTTTGATCAACGAGCCACCCTGAGTGGAGTCGAAGGGTGGAACGTGGTGAACTGGCAGGAAGTCGAAAGCCGATTTGCTAAGGTCATTACTTGAGTGGCCTGCCCTGAGCGAGCGGAGCGAGTCGAAGGGTGAATTGGGAGGAGGTGGGGAGGAGGTTGCTGATGACATGATTTTATATCGGAAATCTCCGAATAGCTTTGGTTATGTGCACTCTCATGAGAGTAGGGCGAGATGCGTTGGAAGTAATATTATTGGCAAGTCCAGGACTTGGATTCCTTTCGACGGTTCATCGTTCTTGCATAGGCGATAACTCGATCGAGCATGTCACTCTGGAGGTGATCCGTTGTTGAGTGTCTCATGCACTGCTCCCCCACTTTTCGTATCGCTTCAGAAGTAGATGAATCGTTTCCCGGATGAATGGCGGTCACTCTGGAGAAGTGTTCTGCGTCATTGGGCATTTGTTTTTCCCAAGAGAAAACTTCTACACCCTGATTTTTCCCCCAGCACATCATGTGGTTATTGCCTGTCACAAACAGATAGTTGACACACTTGTTGCGGGTGGTTGCCAGATGCTCAAATATTCTTTTTGCTGCGAGATAGAGGGCTGTCGTCTCTCCGTCGATTCTTCGTTCATATTTATCGATGTTCACAATGTAGTCTGTGGCATGAATTACTGATTCTTCACCGATAAGCGTCAATTCCAGCTTTTTCCTTCCACAGCGAAGAATGACGGATACTGTGAAAAGTGCATCCCTACAGATACGCGCATTAAGGATCTTTGCGCCGGCAATCGCTGTTTCAATGAGCCATTCCCGGTTAGGTGTGTGATTTTCCGTATCAATCATGCGTATAGGTATGTTATTACACAATAATATAATTAATCAACCACACTGCGATAAATTCTGATTTCGATCTCCTCCGCATTTTCTTTGACTTCCGCTTCCCAATCCTTACAATTCCCCCGATCGCAGCTGTGACGATTGTGTTGTGAGCGCTGCACCTTATCGCTTTCCTTCTCGACCTCTCTTGAGGTGGTGATCGGCAAGCGCAATTTCTTCCTCCTCATTTCTATGGCCAAGAAAGTCGCGAAGAAGGTTCAGAAAAAAGCTCCACACAAAGCTCCTCCAGTAAAGAAAGTGGTCGCCCAGAAGAAGGTGGCGCCGAAGAAAATCGCCCCTGCCCCCAAAAAGGCGGAGCACGTGAAGGTGCCCTCGCATGATGCGAAGAAGGCGCCCGAAGTCAGCGCTGCGCCCGTCGTCCCTGCCCGGAAAATTGCTCTCCCCGCCAAGCGCGCGTATCGCGTGCAGGTCGAAGAGCGGATTTTGCCGCAGGTGGAGGCCACCGTCGTTCCCATGAATGGCCGTGTGCCTGCCTCGCTCAAGGACCTGCCCGAACGCCTCCAGCCCACGAAAGTTTTCGAAGGCCGCGTGTACGTCACCGACGACGACAACATTTCCGAAATTCTGCCGTCGCTCATCGAGATGCAGCTCCTCAGCTTCCGCTGGTTCCTCACGGAGGGGATCAAGGAGCTCTTGGAAGAAATCAGCCCGATCACAGACTTCTCGGGTCGCAAGATGGAGCTCAGGATCCTCGGCCACACCTTCGATCCTCCCAAGTACGATCCGGATACCTGCCGCCGCCGCAACCTCACCTACGAGGCGTCTATGAAGGGGCACGTGCAGCTCATCAACAAGGAGACCGGCGAAATCAAGGAGCAGGACGTCTTCCTCGGATCGATTCCACTCATGACGAACATCGGCACCTTCATCGTCGGAGGGATCGAGCGCGTGGTCGTCCACCAGCTCGTCCGTTCCCCGGGTGTCTTCTTCTCCAAAATGCCGGAGTATCCCAAGTACAATGCCGCCAAGATCATTCCTAAACGTGGAGTGTGGCTCGAGATCGAGACGGATCGCAAGGGGATAATCACCTGCAAGATCGATCGCAAGCGCAAGATTCCGATCACGCAACTCCTGCGTGTCTTCGGCTACGACACCGACACGAAGATCCTCAACCTCTTCAAAGATGTGATGGGCAAGGAGATCGACTACATCCAGACCACCCTCGACAAAGATTCTGTCCGCACGGTGGAGGAGGCCTACCAGAGCATCTATCGCAAGATTCGCCCCGGCGATCTCGCCACACCCGAGAATGCCAAGCAGCTCATCGATTCACTCTTCTTCGACTTCAAGAAGTACGACATGGGCCACATCGCCCGCTACAAGCTCAATCGCCGCTTCGGCTTCAAGACGCCCAGTGACGAAACGCACCGCGTGTTTCAGGTCTCCGATTTTACGTCGATTCTCCGCGAGCTCATCCACCTGAACAATGGCGAAGGGGTACCCGATGACATCGATCACCTGGCCAACCGCCGCATTCGTTCCGTCGGTGAACTCGTGCAAAATAAGTACCGCGTGGGTCTCGTGCGCACCGAGCGCATCATCAAGGACCGCATGACGGTGCTGGATATGGAGACCGTCACGCCCACGCAGCTCATCAACTGCCGCCCGATCACCGCGGCCATGCGCGAGTTCTTCGCGAGCTCGCAGCTCAGTCAGTTCATGGATCAGACGAACCCGCTCGCCGAGCTCGCCCACAAGCGTCGTCTCTCCGCGATGGGTCCCGGTGGTCTCTCCCGTGAACGCGCGAGCTTCGATGTCCGCGACGTGCACCCGAGTCACTACGGACGCATCTGTCCTGTGGCCACACCCGAAGGTCCGAACATCGGTCTCGTCGTTCACTTGGCCGCTCTGGCCCGCGTAAATGCCTACGGCTTCCTCGAAACTCCCTACCGCGAAGTCCGCAACACTGTTGCTCTGGATCCCGACAAGCTTGTTGGACGCATGATCGGTGAGGATATCCGCGAGGATCGCAAGATCGTCCTGCATGAAGGAGAGGTGGTGAAGACGAAGGAGCTAGCCAAAAAGATCATCAGTCTCCTCAAGGCCGATGGGAAGGACGAAGTTCCGGTCCGTCCGTTCATCACGACCAAGATGGCCTACATCGATGCGGAGCAGGAGCGCCACCTCACGATTGCTCAGGCGCAGATCAAAGTCTCGGAATTCGGCGAATTCCTGGCGACCACCATTTCTTCCCGTCGCAGCGGCGAGCCGGTGCTCGCGGATGTCCGCGTCATCACGCACGT
>Ga0194063_10002920_pt1 | contig 10404 bp, 6 predicted proteins | sample SepL3720m_MetaG_FD_155459 | JGI IMG/M metagenome (GOLD analysis project Ga0194063, IMG submission 155459) | Anoxic zone freshwater microbial communities from boreal shield lake in IISD Experimental Lakes Area, Ontario, Canada - Sep2016-L373-20m | ecosystem: Environmental > Aquatic > Freshwater >...
CATCGCCAAGAGGCGGCGCTCCTGGGTTTGTGAAAGTCACAGCCAGCGCTGAGCTGTTGATTCCTGATGCGCCGGGGAACAACCGGCTTGACTCGCTGGAAAACATCCTTGCCACCGGAAAGGTCGGTCTTTTGTTTCTCATTCCGGGCTTTGACGAGACGCTGCGCGTCAACGGCAAAGCCACGCTGTCGACGGCGCCAGAGGATATCGCTGCATGCACGACGGAGCGCCGTGCGCCCACGGCGGTGATCCGGGTGGTGGTGAACGCCGCTTACTTGCACTGTGCCAAAGCCTTGCTGCGCTCAAAGCTGTGGTCCGAGTCCGCCAGGATGGCCCGCTCTGCCTTGCCCACTGCCGGGCAAATGATCAGCGAACAGACGGGCATCCAGTTTCCACTGGAGTCGAAGGAGGACATGGAACGACGCTATGAGCCAGACTTGTGAAGTGACTACGCCGCGCCAGACCCGACCACCCCCTGCCTTTCCCACTCATGAGCCGATCCGCCAAGCACAGCAAGCCTAAGACGCGCACCCACCAACTTGAGGGGCGAACGATTACGGCGCACAGTTACGAGAGCGATCTGTTCCAGGATCTCTATCACTTGTGCCTGACAGCACGGTGGTCGAGATTTTTTGCCTCAGCGGCGCTTGGATTCATCGCGCTCAATGTCGTGTTTGCCTTGCTTTACATGCTGGAGCCCGGCGGCATCGCCAATCTTGCACCGCAAAACTTTTGGGGTTATTTCTTCTTCAGCGTCGAGACCCTGGCGACCGTGGGCTACGGCGACATGCATCCGCAAAGCCTCTACAGTCATGGCGTAGCAACGGTTGAGGTGTTTGTTGGCATGGCCAGTGTCGCCGTGTTGACGGGTCTCATTTTTGCCCGATTTTCAAAACCCAAGTCGCGCATCCTGTTTTCCAACAAGCTTGTGATCAGCAACTTCAACGGCCAGCCCACACTCATGTTGCGCGCCGCCAACGCGCGCTTGAACCTGATTGCCAATGCCACGGCCAGGCTGCATGTGTTGATCCAGGAAGTGTCGCTGGAAGGCCAGAAGATGCGCCGTATTTACGATCTGGAACTGACGCGCAGCGACCAGCCGATGTTCCTGCTAACCTGGTCCATCATGCACACCATCCTGCCAGGCAGTCCACTGTACGGACTTTCAGCGCAGGACATGGCCGCGAAGGAGTTGATCTTTTTGGTTCGCATCGTCGGTTTTGACGAGAGCATTGCCCAGGAGGTTCAAGTGCGCGCGAGCTATGGCCACGAAGAAATACTGTGGGGACACCAGTTTGACGACGTGACGTATCCTGACCCACTCGACGGCAGCATCCACATCGACTATCTGCACTTCCACCGGACGCATCTGCAAGCGCAAGCGAGCGACAAGACATCATTTGACTGACCAGCCCACCCCACCCGCAGCGCCCGTAGCACGGCCGGCTGCCATGCGTTTCATCATGATCGCGGTGCTGATCGACATGATGGCGATCGGCCTGATGATTCCGGTGCTGCCGCATCTGGTCGGGTTGTTTACCCAGTCCAAAGCCGACCAGGCGTTCTGGTTTGGCGCAGTTTCATTTTCCTTCGGAATCGCCAACTTTTTTGGCTCCCCCATCCTCGGAGCCCTGTCCGACCGCTTTGGCCGCCGCCCCGTTTTACTGATCGGGTTTTCGGGGCTCGCCTTCAACTTCTTCATGACGGCCGCAGCCACCAGTCTGTGGATGCTGGTCTGGGTGCGGCTCATTGGCGGTGCCATGCAGGCCAATATTGCCGTGGCCAATGCCTACGTCGCCGATATCACGCCGCCCGAGGACCGGGCCAGGCGCTTTGGCCTGCTGGGTGCCATGATGGGCGTAGGTTTCATCCTGGGTCCGGCTTTGGGCGGAGTGTTGGGCAATATTGACCTGCGACTGCCCTTTGTTGCTTCCGGGACGATGGCCGTGATCAACTGGATTTATGGCTATTTTGTGTTGCCCGAAAGCCTGCCGATGCAAAGGCGCACAGCGTTTGACTGGCGCAAGGCCAACCCTGTATCCGCATTGCGCGGACTGTTCGACCTGCGCGGCGTCGGCCCCCTGGTTGCCGTTATCGCCCTGAGCAACCTGGCGCAGTTCATGCTGCATTCGACCTGGGTTCTTTTTACGACCTTCAAGTTTGGCTGGGGGCCGCATGAAACCGGTCTGTCACTCATGGCGGTTGGCGCTGTCAACGTGCTGATGCAGGGCGTCTTGCTCAAACATGTGCTGAAGCGCATTTCTCCTCAAAGGCTGGCCGTGATCGGACTGGCTACCTCGGCCGTGGCCTTCTGCGCTTTTGGGCTGGTGCCCCAGAGTTGGATGGTATTTGTCATCATCGTGTTGAACATGCCGTCGGCCGCTACCGGTTCCGCATTGCAAAGCATCGTGTCGGGCGCGGCCCCTGCCAGCATCCAGGGCCGAACACTGGGCGCCGTCTCTTCGCTCAACAGCATGGTCGCTGTACTGGCACCTTTGGCTGGGGCCGGCTTGCTGGCACTGGTATCGGATGCACCGGCAGGCGACCTGCGCTTGGGACTCCCCCTGTTTGCAGGAAGTCTGATTCAGATCACAGCACTGGTGCTGGCGATCTGGCACTTCTCTCAGCGCCGGCCAGCGGCATAAACCAATATGAAACCACCCCGCAGATTGCAATCGCTCATTGACGAGGGCCTGATCGACATGGTCGTTCGCCAACTCATGAGTGGCAAGGAAGCCACCGTCTACGTCGTGCGCTGTGGCGATGAAACGCGTTGCGCCAAGATCTACAAGGAAGCCACGCAGCGCAGCTTTCGACAGGCCGTGGACTACACCGAAAACCGCAAAGTCAAGAATACGCGGCAAGCCCGTGCCATGGCCAAGGGAACCAGATTCGGGCGCCAGGCGCAGGAGGCTGCATGGCAAAGTGCCGAGGTCGACGCGCTCTACCGCCTGGCTGCGGCGGGCGTGCGTGTACCGCAGCCCTTCAATTTCCATGATGGCGTACTGCTGATGGAACTGGTCGTGGATGCACAGGGCGACGCGGCCCCGCGTCTGAACGATCTCGTCTTTACCCCAGAGCAGGCTACAGCCCACCATGCCACACTGATTGCCGAGGTGGTGCGCATGTTGTGCGCCGGCTTGATCCACGGCGACCTGTCAGAGTTCAACATACTGATGGCTGGGGATGGCCCCGTGATCATCGACTTGCCACAAGCCGTGGACGCAGCGGGCAACAACCATGCCCAGCGAATGTTATTGCGCGATGTCGCCAACCTGCGCGACTTCTTTGGCAAGTTTGCCCCGGAATTGCTAAGCACGGACTACGGCCCTGAAATCTGGACCCTGTACCAGTCGGGTCTGCTCTCCACCGAGTTGGTTCTCACTGGTCATTTTGATCGAAAAACCGCTGCCGTCGATTTGGGCGGTGTCCTGCGCGAGATCGACGACGCCCGGTCCGAAGAGGCAGCGCGCCGCCAGCGCCTGCTGGCTTAGTACATTAAGCCCTGGCCCGTTTGCAGGCTGCCCTGCACTTTGCACCAGGCCGCATCGGGTCGCCACTTTGCCGCCCAGCGCGGCATTTGCGCCGCTGGCATGGGCCGGGCAATGCCGTAACCCTGTGCCAGCATGCAGCCCAGTTGCAGCAGCAGGGAGCCGTGTTCAATGGTCTCCACCCCTTCGGCAATGACATCTCGCTTGAAGGCTGCTGCCATGCCGATGATGCCTTGCAAGATAGCCCAGTCACCCGGGTCTTCGAGCATGTCCCGCACAAAACTCTGGTCGATCTTGAGCATGGCAACCCGAAGACGCTTGAGATAGGCAAGCGAGGAATAACCCGTTCCAAAGTCGTCCAGCGCAAACTTCACTCCGAGCTGGGCACAGGCTTCGATCACGTCGGACACCTGAGCAATATCTTCGAGCGCGCTGGTCTCCAGTACTTCGAGTTCAAGGCTGCTGGGCCTGACTTGCGGATGCTTTGCCAATATGAATTTGAGCCTGTCCACGAAGTCGCCTTGCTGCAACTGGCGTGCGCCGATGTTCACACTGACCCTCATGTCCAGGCCCGCCACGTGCCAGCGCTCGACCTGGGTCAAAGTGGTGTCAATCACCCACTCGCCAATGGAGACGGCCAGTGGATGCTCCTCGATCACTGGCAAGAATGAGGCAGGGTCCAGCAGCCCCTTCTCTGGATGCTGCCAGCGGATCAGGGCTTCGGCACCAATGATCTGCCCGCTTCGCATATTGACCTTGGGCTGGAAATACAGGACGAACTCCTGGTTGTCGAGCGCCAGGCGGATGCGTTCCACGCTTTCGTGACGGCCCCGGATGCTGCGGTCTTGCTCGGCGTCGAAGAAGTGATAGCGGTTCTTCCCAGACAACTTGGCCTGGTACATGGCCTGGTCGGCCTGGCGCAGCAGCTGATCGGCGTCGATTTCCTGCTTCTGAGGAAAAACTGTGACGCCCAGGCTGGCCGAGACTTGCAGGTTGAGGTCTCCCACCCGCACTGGCTGCGAGCAGGCCTCCAGCAGCCGACTGAGCAGAGGGCGGCTGGCTGCCAGGTCTTCCAGGTCAATCAGTACAGCAACAAACTCGTCACCGCCGAGTCGCGCCAGGCTGTCACCTTCTCGCAGCGCATGCTTCATGCGCTGGGCCAGGGTGATCAGGACCTGGTCGCCAGCGTCATGGCCGTGCTGGTCGTTGATGGCCTTGAAGCCATCGAGGTCAAGATAGACCACCGCGAGCTGCTGGCGACGGCGCTGCGCCTGCGCCATGGCCTGCTGGAGCCGGTCGGCCAGCAGCACGCGGTTGGGCAGGTTGGTCAGCGCGTCAAAGTGGGCGATGTGCTCAAGCTGGATTTGATGTTCCTTCATCGCCGAGATGTCGGAGAACAATCCCACATATTGCTGCACCGCGCCCGAAGCGTCACGCACGGCGCTGATCGTGAGCAATTCAGCATAGACCTCGTCGTCCTTGTGCCGGTTCCAGATCTCCCCACTCCAGTGGCCCTGGTCGATCAGGTCGTGCCACATGGCTTCATAGAAGGTCTGGTCCTGCCGGTCAGACTTGAGCATGCGCGGATTCTGCCCCAGCGCTTCGTCGCGACCATAGCCGGTGATGCGGGCAAACGCTTCATTGACATCAATGATGGTGCCGCGGGCGTCGGTGATGATGATGCCCTCGCGGGCGTGGCTGAAGACCTTGGCGGCGAGCTGGAGTTTGGCCTCGGCCCGTTTGCGCTGCGTGATGTCTTGCACCAGGCCGGCCAGCCGAATCACCCGACCGCTGGCGTCGCGCTCCGGGAAGCCCTGAACAAAGCAGGGGCGCTGCTCGCCGTCAGGCTGCACCGTCATCAGTTCGAGCTCGTAGGGCGTGCCGACCGACACTGCCGTGCCAACCGCAGCAAACAGTTCTTGCGTGGATTGCGGCGTGTACAGCTCGGCTTGCCCCTGCAGATTCGGAATGCCCAGCGCCGGGTCGCGCCCGAAAATTCGATACATCTCGGGCGACCAGCTCACAATGTTCGCATCGACGTTCCACTCAAAACTGGCCAGACGCACCATGCTTTCCGTGCGCTCCATCATGGTCTTGATGCGTTGCAAGGCGTTCTCGGCTTGCTTGCGCCGGGTCATATCCCGGTGCGTTATGACCGCCCCACCGTTGGCTTCTCGACCCAGGGGCATGGCGGTCATGGAGAACCAGCGCTCCTGCTGCGGCGAATCGCAACGGTATTCGAGGTTAAAGCTCGACAACCGCCCCTGCAAAACCGATTGAAGCCCGCTGTGCGCATCCTCCATGTCGACACCGCAACCAGCGCGGCAAACAGCCAGGTAGTTGACGCCAATGCCCGTGTGAGGAGTTGACCTGCCAGGCTCGGAACTATTTTCCATGGCAAACTCAAGCCAGTGCTCATTGACTGCCCGAATCACGCCGTCGCGATCGACAACAGCAATTTCGGCATCCATCGAATTCAGCACAACGTCCTTGAAAGCCTCGCTTGCTTTCAGCAATTCTTCCCTTTGGGCATAGTTCTCCAGCAAGATGTTGAAGCCGCCAATCAGTTCGCCAATTTCGTCATCACGGGATACCGGCAAGGCCTGGATCGGGTGATCGGTGCTAGACCGGACTGCAATTGCTCGGCTGGCGGCCAGCATCGGTGCGAATTGCTTGCGCAACATGCGGCTGATCAGCCACCATGTCAGTACGCCCGCTAGCAGCGTAAAAATGAAGGCGCTGACGAACAGACGCTGCAGCATGCTGTCTACTGGGGCAAAGGCCTCTTTGACTGGCAGCGCGGCTACGATCAGCCAGCCCGCTGAAGGAATTCCCTTTGCCGCTGACAGTTCCATAACGCCACGCGAACTGACGGCTGTGCCAAAACCCTCGTAACCTTGTCTATAACGATCGTAGATCGGGTTGACACCCGGTGCGGGTGCTGGCTGCATGACACGGGTCTTGTCGGATGCCGTGACAATCAGCTGATGCTGCGGAGCGAACAGCAGATAGCCGCCACTCTTGCCGTAACGAGTTTGCGCAATCTGATCAAGAAAATTGGGTTTGTCCAGGTTGATCGTGCCCACAATGACGCCGCTTACATGGGCCGTGCTGTCAAAAATGGGGGCGGTAATGCTGAATATTGGCGTCCCCAACTTCTTCCCCATGGCGGGGCGCCCGATCACCGTCTTGCCCTCCTTCAGCGGAATTGAAACGGATTCCCTGTCAATGTAATTGATACCAACACGGCCCGTTGAAGCCGGTACGTCGGCTATGGCGATGCCATCTGACCGAGTGACGAAGACGCCGCCATTGAACAGCAGCTGCAAGAGGGGGCGTTGTTCGAGCAAGGTTTGCAAAGCCGCTGAATTGGTCAAAACTGCGGGGGTGGCTTCTTTGGCAATGGTTTCGAGTGCGCGCATGCGTTCGCTCAGGCGACCATCAATTTCTTGAGCGATCCCCGTGACAGTAGAGAACTGTTGCTCGCCCAACACGATCTGCATGTCTTCGCGCAGCATTCGGCTCGCATAGAACGCCATGGACCAGGTGCTGACAATGAAAATGGCTAGCGTGAAAAGCGTCACTCTCGTCTTGAGCGAACGACTCCATGAGAAGCGCGAATGCAGACTGCCAGCCTTAGCCAGACCTCGCTGGCGCGGTGCAGCCAGGGCCTCTGGAACCTGGAGACGCTCAGTCATAGCAATTCCTTGGACGGTCAACTGACCGAATCGCAGCAAGCCGCGGGGGCACTTTCACGCCGCGCAGGGATTGGGTCGGTACGTCTCTTTACGACCTGTCAGCAGCAAACTTGAATCTGTCATCCGACCGACAAGGTCTGCAGTTGAGCAGGCGGGCTTGCGCATGAGGCTCAAGTTTGATCGTTCCAGGCTTAAACTCATGTGATGAGTGCCGCTGTTCACGCCATCCTCGGCCCGCAGCAAACAGCCGATGCGCTGCCTTACTGTTTGCTGGCCCAGGAAATCGAAGCCCTGCTGCAGGACGCTAGCGTGAACGTGCCGCCGCGCATTGTGCAGCCCCTGCACGGCGGTGGCAGTCTGTTTGTGATGCCGGCAGTCGATGCCCGCGTGGCCATTACCAAGCTCATCAGTTTCATCCCCGGCAATGCGCAGCGCGGCCTGCCCGCCATCCAGGGCGACATCGTGGTGTTTGACGTCCAGACCGGCCAGCGCATCACGCTGCTTGACGGGCCCACCGTGACAGCCCGGCGCACAGCGGCAGTGTCTTTGCTGGCGGCACAAAAACTGGCGCCGCGGCGGGACGGAGCGCTGCTGATTGTTGGCGCGGGCGTGCAGGGCAAAGCCCATCTGGAAGCTTTTCACGCCGGTCTTGGTGTGCAGGAGGTGCGGGTGGCTTCCCGCAACCCGGCCAGTGCCGAGGCTTTGGTGAAGCACGCCAAAGCGCTGGGTCTTCAGGCGCGGCGCGTGATGGATCCCAATGCGGAGCTGGCCAACTGCTCCCTGGTGGTGAGCACCACGCCGGCGCAACAGGTGCTGCTGACTTCGCTGCCCCGCAGCGATGCTTTTGTCGCTGCGGTAGGCGCTTTCACGCCGCGCATGGTGGAGTGGTCAGCTGAAGTCTGCCAGCAGCTGGCGCGCACCGGAACCCTGGTGGTGGACACCCGTGATGCCGACCACGAAGCGGGTGACCTGCTGCAAGCCGGCATCGACGTCAGCGCCCTGCCCACGCTGGCCGATGTGGTCGGCCAAACCGCGGCCTGGCAACAGGCGGCACGCCCAACTGACGGGCCGGTGTTTTTCAAGAGCTGCGGCTGGGGCGGTTGGGACCTGGCTGCGGCCCGTTTATCTCTCAGAAATCACTTGCGCTGACTCACCGACAGACTCTGCAAGGCGCGGCCAATGAGTCCGTGCACATCGTAGAGCGTTGATTCAGCCAGCCCCGTGCCGTTCGGGCCGAGCTGGGTGCGCGCATCCAGGCAGATCCATTCGCCGCGGGGCCTGCGCAGCAGATGCACGCTCAGGTCCGAATTGACAAAGCTGTAGCGCTCAAAGTCGAGAATCGCGCTGATGCCGTTGCCGGAATCTGCCGCCACGGCAACACGCTGGTACTCGCTTGGCACCTCCTGGTCCAACAGAGGGTGGCGCAAGCGGAACCAGATGGCGCTCGGGCCGTTGAACATGCGGCCATGCGCAATCCGCGTCTCGACCAGGTCAGCGTAACCCACGTGTTTGCCAGCGAAGGGAAAGGTGCAGGGCACCGATTCCTCAGGTGTTTTTGGCGCCAGTGGCAAGGGATGGCCTTGCAGGCCCTCAGGAAGAGGCAATTCGTTCTCACGCTGGACCAGCGCGGTGAATCGGGCGACTTCTTTCGCGCCGGCCAGCAGGCGCGCCGAAAAATGCCCGGCGTTGCGACCAGCGTAGTCGGTCGCGACCTCGATTGCGAGTTCGCCGATAGGCACCGGACGCAGCAGGTTGGCGGTGAGGCGTGCGATGTGGGTCAGGCCATGCCCCACGGCGGCCTGCTCGATGGCGCGGCAGACCAAGGCAATGGGCGGGCCGGCGTGCTGGTGCTCCGGGTGCCAGGGGCCGCGCGTCAACACGCTGGCGTGGTAGTTGCCGTTGCTCATGAGCTCGTAGGCGCTGTTGGGCATGGCGCGGGTGGACGTGGTCAAGTCAGGCTCCAGGATCTTGTGATTGGCCTCGACTGTAGCGCAAGCACTTCAGATGCACCGTGAGTCTGCGGACGGGATAATGACCGCTGCACAAAAAGGCCGAGGCAAACCAGTGATCACCAACGCATTTGACGAACAACTGACCCGGTGGCGGCACCACCTGCATCAAAACCCGGAGACCGGCTTCAATGAAAACAAGACCGCCGACTACATCGCAACGATCCTGGGCGCGATGGGTCTGCAAGTGCAGCGGGGCATTGGCGGCACCGGCGTCGTTGCCAGTCTGACGCTGGGCGATGGCAAGGGCGTGATCGGCCTGCGCGCCGACATGGACGCCCTGGCCATCACCGAAACCGCAGAGGGCCGAGCCTACCAATCCCAAACCCCGGGTTGCATGCACGCCTGCGGGCACGATGGCCACATGACCATGCTGCTTGGCGCGGCTCAGTTGCTGCTTGAAAGGCGCAACTTCAGGGGCACCGTCCGCTTCATTTTTCAGCCGGCGGAGGAACATGGCAGGGGCGCCATCGCGATGATGAAGGATGGCCTGTTTGAACGCTTCCCGGTGGACGAAATCTATGGCGTCCACAATATGCCTGGCATGCCGGCGGGCCAGATTGCCATGCGCAGTGGTGGCATCATGGCCAGCGAGGACAACTTCGTGATCCGGATTACCGGGCGTGGCGGCCACGCGGCCAGGCCGCACATGGCGATCGACCCGCTGCTGATTGGCGCACAAATCGTGGTGGCGCTTCAAAGCATTGTTTCGCGCTCCGTCGATCCCGGCCAGTCTGCCGTGCTGTCCTGCACCGAGTTCATGACCGATGGCCTGCGCAACGCCCTGCCAAGCCACGTCACCATCAAAGGCGACACGCGCAGCTACACGCCGCAAGTTCAAGCGCTGCTGGAGCAGCGCATGCGCGAGATCTGCACCGGCGTTTGTGCTGCCCATGGTGCCGTCTGCGAAGTCGAATACACGCACGAGTTTGCACCGACGATCAACTGGCCGGACTGTGTTGAAGTTGCCTTGCAAGCGGCGACTGCGGTCGTGGGAAAGGAGCATGTCGAAGCTGAGGTGGCGCCCATGATGGTCTCGGAAGACTTCGGCGCTTTTCTGAAAGTCGTGCCGGGTGCGTTTGTGTTTCTTGGCAATGGCGAGGGCAACAGTCCGGGTGCGGTGCCACTGCATAACGCGGCTTATGACTTCAATGACAGCGTCCTGTCCGTTGGGGCGCGCTACTTCGCGGAGATCGCTAGAGTCCG
>Ga0194063_10002922_pt1 | contig 10397 bp, 8 predicted proteins | sample SepL3720m_MetaG_FD_155459 | JGI IMG/M metagenome (GOLD analysis project Ga0194063, IMG submission 155459) | Anoxic zone freshwater microbial communities from boreal shield lake in IISD Experimental Lakes Area, Ontario, Canada - Sep2016-L373-20m | ecosystem: Environmental > Aquatic > Freshwater >...
ATTATATCTTAATCCACCACCACCGCCACCACCACCGACATTATAACCTCCACCTCCTCCACCCGCCACCACCAACACCTCTGCATTACAACTACCAGTAACAGTAAAAGTACTAGTACCAACAGTTGTAAAAGTATGAATCTTGTAACCAGTAGTAGTAGAAATGGTTCCACCAGTAGCTGAACAAGCAGTAGCGGTCGTTGGCACATTCCCCACCACCACCCTTACACCCAATTCTGCAAGTGGAGCGGAGATTAAGACTTGTTTTGCCGTATTAATACCTACCTTGTAACCAGTACCAGTAGCGGTAGTAGCAGCATAAGCAGTGGGGATAAAGGAGAGAAGAGAAGAAGTACCAGTGGGGTCAGTCGGGATAGCGGTCAGGTAAGTAGGGACGAGAACAGAGAGATTAGCTAGAGTACCACAGCTAGCACCAGAGGTAGAGGTAGAAGTATTAGAGACAGCACCAGTATTACAGACTTCATTAAGAGTAGTGGTGGAGATGGTCGAAGGATAGGCAGAGTTGTCTATATAGTATTGGGTGATAGCATTATAGAGCTGTTTGAGATCAGACTTTCTTTGGGTATTACGGACGGTGGCTAGTTGTTTAGAGGGGTTGATAGCGACAATAACGATACCAGCAAGGATAGCGATGATACCGATGACTAGAAGAATCTCCAGCAAAGTAAAGCCAGCTTTTTTATTTAAAGGACGGTTACGAGAGAGAGAGAGAGAGTAGTTTTTGCATAAAACATTTTAAATAAAAACCATTAAATTGATAAAATCTTTTTACTCATTAATTATCTCATTTAGCAAAAATAAAAGCAAATTCGTCCGACAAAATCTTGCAGTAAAAACAGCCTTGGCCTCTTTGTTTGCGAAAAAGGTAATTTTAGGATAATATTCAAATGTCCCCACCCGTAGCTCAGTTGGTAGAGCATTCGCCTTATACGCGAAACGTCCTAGGTTCGAGCCCTAGCGGGTGGACAAGTTAAATTTTACTTATATATTTTAGACCTTGAATGATATATTCTGTCTTGTCTCTATTAAAAACCCTAATATTACAAGTCCCCTTACCAAAGCCATTCTTATATGATAAATCTACTAACTTTGAATCTTTAATATAGGGTTTTTCAAACATCTTTCTTGAAAGACTTAACTTTTTCGCCCAAAAGCTTTCAAATACATCGATATTCATATCTTTATACAAATGCATTTTAATATGCATATCTTCTTTTTTAATCCCTAAACCCTTTGTCATCCACTTGACCATAAAAACCATCATGTCCGGATCTGTATTACTAAATGATAATGAAAACCTCTCAGTTTTTCCTCCTTCACCCCAATACAGAAACAACCCAGCAATATATAGCTCTCTCTTGCTCAATTTACCAATATTTTTTGCTACTTTTTTATAAACCTCTCTCCAACGGCTTTCTCGCTTATTTTTCATAGTATTCCTATATCTTTCAATTCTCATTGGATTTCGTGCGCCTAACTCATTAATTCTTTCTTCTGACAAAGGCATATCACAAAGCCAATCACTCAAAGTACTTTTACCAATACCTAGTTCGGCTTTTATCTGGCTATAACTCATCCCTTTCTTTCTTAGCTCTATTGCTTTTGATTTATCTTTTATTCTTGCCATTTTATTGAACCTTGGATTAATAGGTGATATAACTATATTATAACAGTTCAGATATCTATAAGCAAACAAAAAAGGTAGCCACCAAGGACTCACCTTCCCCGTCGCAGACTCCTCCTCAAGGAGAGACCTTGATGTCTAACTTTGATGCTCGATATCTAGTTTCTTTTTAGGAATAATACCGTGAGCTAGAATTATTTTTTCATATTCTTCTTGCTCAATAGTTTCCACTTCAATAAGTCTGTGCGCTACGGCATCTAGAGCTTTTCTATGTTCTTTTACAATCTCTTCCGCTTTTGTTCGGCTATTTGTCATAATTTCTGATACCTCCGAATCAATCAAAGCACTTACTTTTTCGGAATATTCTTTATTATCACTTACACCCCTACTTCCAAACAAAGTAGCACCGCCAGAACCTTCAAGAGCCAAAGCACCAATTTTATCAGACATACCGTATTTAGTTACCATCTCGCGAGCTAAAGCAGTAGAAACTTGTAAATCATTTGATGGACCAGTGGTCACATCATTTATAATTAATTTCTCCGTCACATATCCTGCAAGAGCCACCGTAATATCATCTAAAAATTCTTTCTTACTTTGCATCTTTCTATCTTCTAGTGGCAGTTTCAAAGTATAACCAGCTGCTCGTCCGCGAGAAATAATGGAAATTTTATGAACCGGATCCGCAAAAGGCAAAACCGAAGAAACAATGGCGTGACCAGCTTCATGATAAGCGGTGAGCTCTTTTTCTTTTTTGGAAAGCAAATGACTTTTTCTTTCTGGACCCATCATCACTTTTTCAATAGAACGTATCAAATCAAACTGGGCAATCTTGGTTCGGTTTTCTCGAGCGGCAAGAATCGCCCCCTCATTCATTAATGAATATAAATCCGCACCAGAAAAACCAGGGGTTCTTTCAGCAATAACACTTAATTTTACATCTTCACCGAATGGTTTTTCTTTAGCATGGACAAGTAAAATAGCTTCGCGGTCTGCTCGATCAGGTAAATCAATCACTACTCGCCTATCAAAACGGCCCGGTCTTAATAAAGCTGGATCAAGGACATCTGGTCTGTTTGTCGCCGCCATCACAATCACTTTTTCATTTGGTTCAAAGCCATCCATTTCCACCAGTATCTGATTTAAAGTTTGTTCACGTTCATCATTACCACCACCCATACCAGCACCACGGACACGGCCCACCGCATCAATCTCATCCACAAAGATAATTGCTGGCGCCATCTGCTTGGCCATTTTAAATAAATCGCGGACACGGCTGGCACCCACACCGACAAACATTTCCACAAATTCTGAACCGGAAATCGAAAAGAAAGCTACACCAGCCTCACCCGCTACCGCTCTCGCCAAAAGTGTTTTACCCGTACCCGGCGCGCCCATAAGTAAAATACCTTTTGGAATTCGTGCCCCGATTTCCAAAAACTTTTTAGGATTCTTCAGAAAGTCCACCACTTCTGCCAGTTCTTCTTTAGCTTCTTTAGCACCAGCTACGTCTTTGAAAGTTACCTTCTGATTCTTATCATTTGGTAAAATAACCCTTGCCTTACTCTGACCAAAAGACATTGCCTGCATACCAGCTCCTTTTACCTGTCTAGTTAAAAACCAAATAAAGAAGCCGATAAAAATAAGAGGGATCAAAAATGGTCCAAGAGCAAGCATCCAATAACCAAAACCACTCTCAGACTTAATTTCAATTTTTACCGCTTCCAGTTTTTTAGAATCCACACCATAATTAAATAAAGTCTGGCTCAAAGCCGTACCATCTTCTTTTTGACTTTTCTTTACTACTTCAGCGAGAGTACTAGTACCAATTTTATTATAAGTAATTTCCAAGTCACTACCAGAAACATCAATCTGCTTTACCAAACCAGCTGAAATATCTGACGCCAACTGTGACACTGGGATATTTTCTGAAGCCTTACTATTATCGCTTATCATAGAATAGATAGAAACAATAATAAGTAAAATCAAAATAACATTTATAATATTAGAAAAAAGCGAACTCTTGCCAAAAAACTGTGGCGTCATACCCCCTCTTTTACCACCCCCTTTCTTTGGAGCCATCCCCGAACCTTTTTTATTTAGTATTTGCATAAAGAGATAATAACATATTTTTAGATTTTTAAAATAGCCTTTAATCTGCTAAGATAACCCTATGTCCGAAAGTTTAATTCAAAACAAAAAAGCATATTTTAACTATGAGATTACGGAAAAGTTTACCGCCGGAATCGAGCTTTTTGGCTATGAAGTTAAAAGCGTCCGAGATAAAAAGGGACAGCTGGAAAGCGCTTATATTACTATCCGCGGTGGTGAAGCCTTCCTTATCGGAGCCAATATCCCCGCTTTTCAGCCTAAAAACGCCCCATTAGACTTTGACCCTCTCAGAAATCGCAAACTATTACTGACCAAAAAGGAAATAAAGCATTTGGCTGATATTGAGGGCAAGAAAGGCTTGACAATAGTGGCTATTGCGGTGTATAATGGAGGACGTAAATTAAAGCTCGAAATTGGTATTGCCAAAGGAAAGAAGAGCTTTGATAAACGCGAGACGATCAAAAAGAGGGAGACGGATAGAGAAATACGTAGGACTTTGAAAAATGAATAAGAATAGTAGCAAGCTACAAAAAATTCTGGCCACAAATTTTTTCACCCTTCGGGTAAAAAAATCTTGCGGCACGAATTTGTTAGTAGACAAATTCGGGGGCGCCAGGCCTAGACAATCGATTCCCCTATTTTGTGCAAGTAGAGAATTCTAATTTACTCTTTAAAATGATTAGAAAACACAACTGCAAAGAATTTTCTTTCAGTGCTCTCTCCATACCAAGCTGGTATGAGAAGCCTCGCTTACGCTAACGCCTAAGTGACATCAAGCTCTTGGACTTCCGATAAGAGAAACTTGGTGTAATAAAAATCGGGATAGTGCGAATTGTTTTCCACCTTTCGCTGACACAAAGGAAATAAGAGATTAACTATTTTGCCTATCCATAGGTTAGTCTCCGAAAAATACCAGATAAGCTAAACTTGTAGATCCAATCTAGGATATCTTTTGCACGGGAGTTCAATTCTCCCCGCTTCCACCATTTTAAAATTTAAGGTAAGATTCAGTCATGAATCCTGCTGGTAGACAATTTGAATTAAAAGAACTCACTGGGGGTGAGGATTTTGACCTAGCCACTTTTCATATTGAAGCGCCTTTTACCCAAGCGGATTTTTATGCTGACTGGCAAAGGGGTTTAGGGCGTGAGGTTAAAAAATATATAATTAATAATATAAATGAAACGACTAAAGAATCAGAGATAGTAGCTTATTTCCAAATGATCAAATACCCTCTTTTACTTGGCAAAAGTTATTTCTATATACCCTACGGACCAGTCTTCAAAAATTCAAATACCAAAGAAGACTTACTAGTTTTTATAAAACAAGAAATAAAAAAGATTTCTATGGCTGAAAATGCGGTTTTCACCCGCCTAGATTTTACGCCAGTAATAGCAAATGAGATTTTGAATAAAGTTTTTACCAAATCCCCTCTTTACACTTATCATTCTTCTTTTTTCCAGCCCCGAACTGAGTGGTTTCTAAATTTAGAAAAATCAGAAACGGAATTGCTGGCCGATATGCATAAAAATCACCGTTACTCTATTCGTGTAGCGGAAAAAGAAAAAGTGAATGTAGAAATAGTCACTGAAAACTTTAAAAAATACTTTGAAACTTTTTATGAATTGATGGCTGGCACGGCGGAGAGAAATAATTTCAAATTACATCCAAAAAATTACTATCAAAATATTTTTCAAAATCTTTCTAAAATAAACGCTCACTTAGCTATCGCAAAATATAATGAGAAAATCTTAGTAATTGACCTCGTTATTATTTATGGAGGAGTCGCCAATTATGTTTTCAGTGGTTCTGGTAATGAAGAAAGAGATAAAATGCCTACATATCTTGCCTTATGGAAATCTATTCTCCAAGCAAAAGCACTTGGCTGTAAATATTATAATTTTGGTGGAATATCGGCGGAAAATAGACCAGAAAAAAGCTGGGAAGGACTGACGGCTTTCAAAAAGAAATGGGGTGGACAAGAAATTAGCCACTCAGACTTTTTTGATCTAGTGGCTAATCCCTTTTTATATCATCTCTATAACTTGAGAAAACTACTCAAAAGTTTTATTTAATCTCGTAAGTGATACTAACGTTTGAAGTGATCTTATTTTCACCCATTGGCACTTGTGGCACAGCGGCATCTGACCCACCCATTCCCAAAGCCATACTTTTATTCATTTCATAATAGACTGGGTAGTTACCATTTTCAGAAAAATTGGTAATTTTAACTAATCTGACTCCTAGGCTCTTGGCCAGGGTTTTAGCCTGAGATTTGGCATCAGTTATAGCTAAATCCCGTGCCTTATCTTTTTCTTCATCTTCATTATCCACTGTAAAAGTCAGCCCGCTCACATCTGTCACACCAAATTCACCGACACCAGAAAGTATTTCCCCCGCTTTGGAAATATCTCTTATTTTCACCTCAACGGTTTGAGATACTACATAAGCCGCTAAAGTTTGCTTGCCAGTATAGGGATAGATCTGAGCTTGTAGATAATCATATCTTGGATAAATATTATAATTGGTTAATTTAATATCTTTTTCGGCCACACCTTTAGTTTTTAATAAATCAATAATCTTATTCATTTTAGTAGTAGCCTCTGTTTGTGCCTTAGCTACATCTAAATTTTCTGCCGTCACACCAAAAGAAACAGTAGCAATATCTGGTTTGACCACCACCTCACCCTTACCAGTAAAAGTAATAGTATCTTTAGGAAGATTATTTCCCATACAATCACCATGTCCACCACAAATGGCCTTACCAATAAAAATAATTGCAAAAATTAAAACAATTCCTCCAATCACTTTATGTCCACTAAACCAATTTTTTATTTGTTCCATATATTTAAATAAATTAATAATTAATAAAACTACTTTACTATTATATCATAATACGGAGACGTGCAAATTTAGATTATCTTACACAACTCTCCACTAAGTTCTGAAAAAGAGAGGCTACCGTCATAGGCCCTACCCCGCCCGGAACGGGAGAAATGGCTGAAACTATTGGTGAAACGGAATCAAAGTCTATATCCCCAAGGATTTTTTTAGTACCATCGGAATTAATCACCGTACTTATTCCCACATCTATCACCACTTGCCCTTCTTTTACATATTCCGCACCCACATGCTCTGGCTTGCCAATTGCCACAATCAAAATATCTGCTTCTCTGGTAATTTTATCAGGATCAACAGTCTGGCTATGCACTACAGTAACAGTAGCACCGTTATTCATCATCAAAGTAGCTACTGGTTTTCCAACCAAAGCCGAGCGACCCATAACTACGACTTTTTTACCTTTAACAGAAATATTATAATGATTTAAAAGCGATAATACTCCGCGAGCAGTAGCAGGAACCAAGCCAGTATTATCATTGGCTAAAAGTTTTTTTACATTTACAGAACACAAACCATCCACATCTTTTTCTGGTGCCACTTTTTCCACCGCCTCAAACCAGTCCAATTGAGCTGGTAAAGGTGACTGAATAATAATGCCATTTACGGCCTCATCTTTATTTAATTTCTCTATACCAAATAAAAGCATCTCTTGAGTAATTTTAACTGGGTCATTTTCTGGGAAACTCACAATATAAGCATTGACGCCAATCTTCTTAGCAAAATCAATTTTATTCTTTACATAAACAGCTGAATCTGGATTATCCCCTATTTTTATAATAGCCAAATTTGGCACAGTTTTAAACTCACCAATTTGCTTCTTCAAATCAGACATTATTTCATCACGAACTATTTTTCCATCTAAGATTTTGGGCATTAGTAGATATTAATACAGAAACAACACAAAGACAACACACCACCTCCCCTCGCAGACTCGATACTCCTCCTTAACTAAGGAGGAGATTCAATGCGCTAGAATAGTTACGTCTGACTCTCCTCCTAGATTAGGAGGAGTACCATGTACTCATGGGGAGGTGGTGGATTATTCATACCTCAACGCCTCCATCGGACTCTTCCTCGCCGCCTGACGAGCGGGATAAATACCAAAAATTAAACCAACCAAAGTGGAAACAACAAGGCCAAGAATAGCCGCACTGATCGGAAAAACATACTGCCAATCTAGACCAGCAAATTTGGCAATTAATAGTGAAATTATATACGCCAGACTTGACCCTAAAATAATACCAATTATTCCCCCGATCGCCGTCAAAATAACTGCTTCAAGTAAAAATTGAGTTTGAATATCGGCATCAGTAGCACCGAGCGCTTTACGCAAACCAATTTCTTTAGTTCGTTCTGTAACCGAGACCAACATAATATTCATAATTCCAATACCGCCAACCACAAGAGAGATAGCGGCTACGGCAGCCAAAAAAGCTGTCAGAGCACTGGTAACCGTACCTAGAGTTTTAGCAATATCCGCAGAAGTAACCACAGAAAAATCATCTTTATCTGGATCAGTAATATTATGAGAATCTCTCAAAGTATTCGTGACATCATTTACTGTCGATTTTAGATTTGCCTCAGTATCAGCGGTGACCACAATCCTACTATAAAACTTTGTGCCGGTTATATATTGCTGTGTGGTGGTGTATGGCATGAAAACCGTATCATCAAAACTAGAAGACGAACCCTTTTCCGGTAAAACACCCACTACCTTGAAAGTATTATTTTTAATCCTAATCTTTTGTCCTACTGCCTGATCATTTTCAAAAAGACGCTGTTTAACTTTATAGCCAATCACCACCACAGCGGAACGGCTCCGCACATCATCTTCACTAAAAAAATATCCAGTATCTGGAATAATACTAAAAATTTCTGGCACTTTTTCTCCTGAACCAAAAACCGCTACTTGATAGACATTACTACCAAAAACTGCCTGACCAGACCCCACCACCATAGGCATAACATAAGTAGCATTTGGCACATTGGCTTTTATTTTAAGAAGACTAAGATCTTTTTCTTTTAAGGAATCATTCATGGTGGAAGCAGCTTGAGAAGGACCAAAAGAGATTTTGCCGGGAATGACAGTGACGGTAGTGGCTCCCAGGCCTTTAACTTGACCAAGAATAAGATCCTGAGCTCCCGCCCCTAATGACATAACTAAAATAATAGAAGTAACGCCTATCACTATTCCTAAAATCGTCAAAGCGGAACGTGATTTATGCGTCTGGAGTCCTTTCACCGCGGTTTTTATACTGTATTTTAAAATCATATATTTAAAAAATTATTTAACAAATGCTTTACCATCTACTCGCCTATTTTCCACTTGCTTATCACTCTCTATCTCTCCATCATGAAGGCGAATAATACGCTCGGCATATTCAGCGGTATAAGTCTCGTGCGTAATTAAAATCACAGTATGACCAAGCTCTTTATTTAATTTCTGAATTATTTCAATGACCACTTCACCACTTTTAGAATCCAAATTACCAGTAGGCTCATCCGCAAAAATCACTTCGGGATTATTTACTAGGGCACGAGCAATAGCTACACGCTGCTTTTCTCCACCAGAAAGCAACTTGGCATCTTGATCCATCCTATGTTCTAACCCCACATCTATCACCGCTTTTCTGGCTCGCCCCTCCCACTCATTTTCTGGCACTTCAGAATACAATAGAGGTAATTTCACATTCTCCAACACACTGGCGTTTGGCAAAAGATTAAAAGACTGAAAAACAAAACCCATTTTTTCATTACGGATCTTGGCCACTTCGATAGGATTATAATCCTTGATATTTTTATCACCAAAGTGATATGAACCACTGGTATAATTATCCAGAAGACCTAAAATTTGAAGTAAGGTAGACTTACCAGAACCAGACGGGCCCATAATAGCGACAAATTCACCTTTTTTAATATCAAAAGATACACCTCGCATGGCGTCTGTTTTCACTCCATCATTTTCATATATCTTCCCCAGATTTTTTACTTCAATAATATTCATCCCGTTTAATGTCTTAATAATAAATAATTAATGAATCCTATCAAATTACTCAACAAACTTAAACTATCATATCTTAATAAACTCCGGAGGACATCAAACGGGATTCATATCCTTATAAAGCTGTCACTACTTTATCACCCTCACTTAGACCAGATACTATTTCTACAGTACCATTTGAATCACGTGCGCCAGTAATAATTTTCTTTTCAATCAATTCGCTTAGGTCATTACTATTTAGAATAGAAACATATTTACCATCATCTTTAGTATTGATAACCCGACTTGGCAAAACAAGTATGCCAACTCTATGACTAGTCAAAATATCTAAATTAGTGGTCATGCCAGAACGAACTCGCTCATCTTTACTGGTAAATTTTAAAGTTACTTTATAAGTCGGCACACCATCTATCACCGTAGCGGCTGGATCTATTTTAATCACTTGTGTTTCAAAATTTACGCCACCACCATAAGCGTCTAACGTGGTGGAAGCGAGATTACCAATTTTTACTTTAGCAATATCTGCCTCTGGAACAAAAACTTCTACCTCATAATCACCGTAAGAAATAATAGATAATACACTTTTACCGGACGGAATAATCTCACCTAATTTAGGATTAACATTGGTAATTACACCGTCTATTGGTGATTTAATTATTGATTTAGCTAAAGCCGCCTCAGCCCCAGCCACACTAGCCTGAGCCTGCTCAATCCCCGCCTCTTCGGCCAATGTATTAC
>Ga0194063_10002923_pt1 | contig 10395 bp, 10 predicted proteins | sample SepL3720m_MetaG_FD_155459 | JGI IMG/M metagenome (GOLD analysis project Ga0194063, IMG submission 155459) | Anoxic zone freshwater microbial communities from boreal shield lake in IISD Experimental Lakes Area, Ontario, Canada - Sep2016-L373-20m | ecosystem: Environmental > Aquatic > Freshwater...
GAATTTTATATCCATGTATTTGGAACGCCCTGTAAGAAATAGGTCTACCTTCACTCTATTACCCTCTGCGAGCCATTCTGAGGCCTTTTTAGCTTTGAGTTCTAGGTCATGGTCGCCCGTGCCGATTTTAACCTGTACATTCTTTAATTCAACGGTCTTCGTTCGTGCATTTGCTACCTTCTGTTTCTTCTTCTCAGTATACTGGAATTTACCATAATCCATGATTTTTGCAACTGGTGGCACGGCTGAAGGGGATATTTCTATCAAATCCAGCCCAGCTTCCTCTGCTTTTTTCATGGCCTCTGCAAAGCTAATAACACCGATGTTTTCTCCTAGGGGACCAATGACGCGCAATTCTGGCGCCTTTATCTGATGATTATATCTGGTTCTTTGTGTATTACTCAATGTTTTGAGGCTTATGATTAGGAGCTATATTTATAGCATATTTCCAATTCGTTTGCAAATGTATTCGGGCTATATAAAAGCTCTGATAAAACGCACGAAAAACTCTAGGAATTTCTGGAAAAAAGGCCTTATTATCCACTCTTTTAGGGTGATTTCCTTTGCATTGGTGAAATCCGTGTCTAGGGTCGTTCTTAATTCATTTACAAAATGTTCGTCTGTGGAAACGATATTTCCCTCGAAATTATATCTGAGGCTTACGTTATCTAAATTCATACTTCCGAGCGTGGCCCATAAGCCGTCCACCACTATAGTTTTTCCATGATAAAAACTCTTATCATAGAGGTATATTCGCACGCCGGCTTTAAGTAAATCGTAGAAATAAGTTCTGGCGCTCACGTCTACCATAAAGAAGTCAGAATTTTTAGGCAAAAGTATTTTTACATTCACTCCGCGCCTGCGGGCTAGTAGGAGAACTCGCAGAATTCTTCTGTCAGGGGCAAAGTAGGGGACGGCTATGGAGATTTCTTTTTCTGCATGACGCATCATCTCTACTAATCTGTAGTAAAGATCACGTTTTTTTAGGCGGGGAATATTTGATACAAAGTTAAAACCATCTAGACCTTTATGCGGCGCGGCTTTTTTTATAGAGTCTGGGGCACGATTTCCTTTTGCCCATTCCCACATCGCATTAAAGGATTCCTGCATTTCTTTAACTACAACTCCGGTGAGACGGACCGAAGTGTCTCTCCAGTCTTTAGTATCTTCCCAGATACAGATTCCGCCTGTGAAAGCCACCTCCTCATCTATGACCATGAGTTTTCTATGATCTCTGAAAAACCACCAGGAATAATGACTTTTCCAAATGACTGGGACGAAGGTGTTGAAAAACTGAACTTCTATTCCATCTTTTTGCAAATTATTTATGAATGTCGAGCCGTAAAAAGGGAAGCTTCCAGCAGTATCGCAAAGGAAACGAACTTTCACACCTTCTTTTGCCTTTTCTCGGCAAATGTCTATAAACTGACGGCCGATAGAATCGTCAACGAAAATATATTCCTCTAGCTCAATGCTTTTCTTCGCTGTTTTACATGCCGAAAGCATATCTGTCCATGTAGGTGGTGGGCTCGTATAAATTTTCCAGGAAGTTTTAGGATGATTAAACATATTTAATACACAGTTCACTGTGCCCTGAGGCAGTATCCGTGATAGGTCGTGCCACTTACTGTATAGGTATCCTCACAAGAAATATTAGCATTACTCGAAACTTTACTATATGAATTTCCAGAGAAGTTGTAAACATAATAATTACCGAGTTGTGCATTATTTAAATCAATGTCATCTGATAGTGAGGCGTCATTAGTATTTTCTAGATTTGCCATCAGTATATAGTCTGACGGGGAATATGAACCACCATTCGGAATAGTAGTTGCAGTGGGGTCTATTATCATGTAATTATAAGGGTTCTTAGTGGAAGGATTATTTGGAGGAGTGCTCATAAAAGAACCGAGAGTAATTCCGTTTGTACAGCCGTTTGACGAAGTAAGTCTTAGATCTAGTGGATACTGTTTGCATTTCATATAGTATTGTTCCACTGCTGATTGGATTTGACTTAGGTCAGAGATGCGTGTAGTGTCCCGACTTTTCATCTTTGCCCCACCGAAAGCTACGAAGGCTATGGCAGTTAGGACGCCTATTATAGCTATCGCTACCATTAATTCTACTAGAGTAAAAGCGTGGTTTTTTGAGAATGTCATGACGGCTAGATTATATCATATTTATGAGCTATGCGGGAATTATGATAGAATTTTGTTGATTCATAGATGGAAAATAAAATGAAAATTATTTATGGTGTTTCAGGTGAGGGACTAGGTCATGTTTTCGAGGCTATTGAAATCATTGCTGCTTTAAAACGAGAAGGGCATACTGTAAAAGTTATAACGTACGGTGATCGTGCATATAGTTTTCTTAATTCCTTTAAACCTATACGAATCGAAGGCGTCGAGCTTCATACTACATCTAAAGGTTTTTCGATCTGGCTTACTTTTTTTAGAAATCTTCATATTATCGGTTTTTATATTAGGAATTGGTCACGCTTAAAAAAGGAAATTATAGACTTCAAACCAGATGTTTTTATAACCGCTTTCGAGCTTTATACCACAATTATTTCTCACGTCCTGCACAAACCTCTTATTAGTATCGATAATCAAAATGATCTTCTATATGTGAAGAAGCCAAAGGGGGTGAGTATTTTTGATTTTAAAATTGTTCAATGCAGTACACGTGTATGTACTTGGGGAGCTTCCTATTACATAGTAAAATCATTTTACAAAAGGGCTGTATCACATAAGAATGTCCATTTTGTTTATCCTACAGTTCAGCGTGAGACGAGGAAATTTGAAATGATGACAGGGGATCATATTTTTGTTTATTTAACGAAAACGAATGAGAATTTGATAGCTCTCATTAAAAAGCTTCCGTATTTATTTATTGTTTATTGTCAGGGTAAAAATGGCGTCGATGGTAATATTACATATCGTGCTTCTGGAGGCCCGGGTTATCTCGAAGATTTACGAACGTGTCGGGCTATAATTGCCACTACGGGATTCTCACTCATTTCCGATGCCTTTTTTCTTAAGAAGCCATATTTTGGTGTGCCACTTAAAAATCAATTCGAACAGGTTTATAATGCTCACTTACTAAAGCAGTTTAATATAGGTGAATTTTCAGAAAATGTGACGCAGGAGGAGCTTAATGCATTTTTTAATAATTTATCAGTTTATAGGACATCTCTTGAAAAATACCATTTTGATCCAGATGACGAAGAAAGGACACTCAAAGAGATCCTTCTAAAAATTAAACAAAATAAATAGTGGGGGGATTTTTATAAATGCTTTATTTTATATTTTTTGAGGAATAGGCGATAGAGATTCATACAGATTAGAAAAAGAGAGAAGGCGATAACTTGCCCAGTAATAACTGAAATTCCAACAGTGTAATGTGAATTTAAAAGGTAGTTTGAAATAAAGTAAATAGCAGGGTCGTAAACAACTAATCCAAAAATGAATGCTGCGGGAGTAAAATAACTTATATCGCTTTTTATTTTACTTACTTTAAAATCAGAATCTTTCTTTTTATGATGGTATATGCGTGTGGTGAGCCAAAATAGAGATCCACCGATAAGGGTCGAAAGTAAGGCGGATACTGAAATAATGTTATTGTTTTGAGTAAAATGAGCTACGATGGGCGCTGTAACATTTGCTAATATTAGTGCCCCAGATTCTCCAAAAAGAATTTCTTTATTAAAATTATAAACAGAAGGGTGCATATGTTTCTTTAAATAAATCATATCATAAAATCACTAATTTAAGGAAATTATGATAGACTTTTAAGTGATAAATTTAAATTTTGCTATTTAATGAAAAAAATATTATGAGTCCAGAAGATATGGTGGGGAAAAGTGAAGTAGAGGTTTCAGAAATTATAGATGAAAGTGGTATTAGTAAGATGATTGAGGAAACTAATAGTTTTATCGAATTAAGTAAGGTTGTGGATTTTATTTCTAAAACAGATAAAGATTTTGAGGCAAATGCGCAGGTATATAAAGATGCCTTTGTGGCTTTAGCGGAATTTGCTAAAGAGGGGATGAATGAACAGTTTGAGGGACAGTTGGCAAAAATCTCTGAGAAATATGGTTTAAGAAAAAAGGCTGGGGAAATAGCTGATCATATGCTTAATTTTAGCTATTCTGAAGGTGAGACAGGTGCGGGTGATTCAGAAGATCATGAAAGGTATAGCCAGCATGGGGGAGATGAGAGGCCGACGGAAGAGACAAAATAGAGGGTATATACAGAGTGCTTGCAAGTATATAATAATTAGGTTAACATATGTTAACCTAATAAAGTTATGATTAACGAACAAAAAAAATACATATCTACTTCGGAGCTCGCAAAGCTTTTGCATGTTAGTAGAATCGCCGTGTTTAAGAAAATCAAACTCGGAAAAGTTAAGGCCTTTAAGGTAGGCCGTAACTACGTTATTCCTATTGAAGAAGTGATGTCTGCAATAGGAACTTTCATATCATCTGATAAAAAAACAGAGATAGACGAAGTGGTTAAGAAAGCGGTAGAGGAATACGGTGAGACCCTTAGATTATTAGGTAAGGAATAGAATATGGCACGGCCTTCGATAAAAAAGCTAAATATTATCGAAATAGAATACGTTGCGCATAGATTAGCGCAGGAATTGATGCATTTTGGAGAGCCTATTCCGCCATTTGATACTAGGTATCCAGATAAGCTAGAAAGCTGTTTAAATTCTCCATTTCAAACATTTCATAAGAAAAGCCTTTATCAGACTTTTGAAACAAAAGCTGCTATATTGTTTTATCTGATGATTAAAAATCATCCGTTTCAGAATGGTAACAAAAGGATAGCTATTTTAACTTTAATATATTTTCTTGTTCAAAATGGACGTATATTAAAAGTTGATAATATGATTCTATATGAATTTTCAAAGGGGGTGGCTGGTAGTGAAGCAAAAGAAAAAGATTCGGTTGTTAAGGAAATACGAGATTTTATAGTGATGTATTCTGAAAGAGATATTAATTGATAATAAAAAAGGTCTGCAAGCGGACTCGAGGGAGTTTGCTTGCAGGCTTTGAGATTGACTAGGCTTCACATAAGATTAGCGGAATTGGTCACGGATAATTTTCTGCTGAAAATTTCCGCGACCCCGGCTCGGCGCCGTCGCGCCTGCGCCTTTCAATTCCGCACGCGAAGCGCACGGGCGCTTCGCTCCATCTCCACAAATTTAAAAAACGCCCCAAAGGCGTTTTTTAAATTTGTGGAGATGGGCGGAATTGAACCGCCGTGCAAAAGAGGCTTCTCGCGAGTCTACAAGGTTTAGCAGATTTTTGCGCTTGCGCGCATTCGGTCAAAGAGTTTTAAAATTTGCAAAACACACTTTGTCCTATTCTCTGAATTTTCGTTCATAAAGAAGAGAAATTCTTTATGTCTTATCTTTCACTATAACCACACTAGCATTACTGAAAGAAGGGTAATGTAGTGCGTCCGCTTAAGCTAAAGCGTAAGCGAAATCCTTCTCTGTAAAATACGGAGAAACGGATGCACGTGCTCTATTTGCACTTGTTTTTCCGGCCTTTTTAAGAGTTACCGGAGCTCTACCTTGCACGCGGGGAAGTGATTCGATTGTCGATGCCAAGCATCCCCATGTGTAAACGTAAACATTCTATTTTCAACGAACACTGAATTCTCGGCGGATTTCTCTGTCTGTTTCGCGCTTTTTAATGCTTTCGCGTTTATCGTGTTTCTGTTTTCCGTGAGCCAATGCTATCTCTAGCTTCAGTTTCTTGCCTTTACTATACACCATTATAGGGACTATTGTCAAACTCTTTCCATCTTCGAGGGAGGCCAGCTTCGCAATCTCTTTTTTATTCAAAAGAATCTTTCGATTCCTGCGCGGATCATATTCCTTCGGTGTATTCTTTTCCTGATAGGCAGGTATGAAAGTGTTTATGGCAAAGGCTTCTCCACCTCTTATTATCACATACGATGCATCGAGCGAGCCTAGTTTGCTCCTAAGACTCTTTACTTCATGGCCAAAAAGCTCGATTCCCGCCTCAAAGCGTTCATCCAGCTCATAATTCATTTTTGCCTTTTTATTTTCTATTAATACAGCCACACATCAATACTATCAGTTTAGAGCTCTTTTTCAAAGGAAAAATTTGCTTTTATACGTTTCTAATAGATAATATGAGTACATGAGTAAAAATGATAATAAAAGACCACAGTCTAATGACAGTGGCGGTAATAAGGGGGCAAATAAAGCGGACGGAGGAGGAAAGCTATTTAGTAGCCTCCTTTTTGCCTTCTTAATATTTGTCCTTCTCGGCGGTCTGTATTCATATATGGCAGATAAGTCTACGCCACAGACGCCAGTATCTCTTTCTGAATTATCGACGGACATTACTAAAGGCACTGTTTTGAGCATTTTAGTTAGCGGAGAGACTTTGGAAATTCACTATGCTAGTAGTACGGAAATAAAGACGACGAAAAAGGAGGCAGGGACAGCGCTTACTCAGACTCTCGTGAATTACGGAGTGACCGCGGAAAAATTAGCAAAGGTAAAAATAGATGTGGAGGATCAGAAAGGATTTTGGTATTGGACGGGAAACCTCGCGCCTTTTATTTTCCCTCTAATATTCTTAGCCGTTTTCGTCTGGATGCTTTCTAGACAGGTTAGGGGCGCTGGTGCGCAGGCCTTCAGCTTCGGTCAGTCACGGGCCCGCGTCACTTCGCCTGAAGACAGTAAACAGAAAGTCACTTTTAAAGATGTGGCCGGAGCGAAAGAGGCAAAGGAAGAGCTTTCTGAGATTGTCGATTTTTTGAAAAATCCTAAAAAGTTTTTGGATATAGGGGCGAGGATTCCGAAGGGGATTCTGCTCATGGGGGCGCCGGGAACTGGTAAGTGTGTTACGGGAGATACTTTAATTTTGACTAATAAAGGACTAGTAAAAATAGATGAAGTGCCGAAATACTTCTCTGTGAGAAAAGATGATACAGTAGAAGGACTAGATGTGGTCTCGCTCGTTCCGGAAAAAATGGAAATGAATAAAGTAAGCGCCTCACACTGGTATAATCTAGGGGAACAGGAGACTTATGCGATTAATACAGATTCTGGATTAAAGATAGAAGGAACTCCTGAACATCCGATAATTGTCCTAGATCAGAAGTCTGGTAATTTTGTTTTTAAACATTTAGAAGATATTAAGAAAGATGAATGGCTAGTCTCTGCCTATGGTACAAAAGTTTTTGGATCGTATACAAAAATACCGAATGCAGAGGTGGCGTACCTTATGGGTGTTTTGGTAGGTGATGGATGCATGACTATTAAAGGCCGTGTTAATTTAACCACTGCAGACGCAGAAATACTTTCTAAAGTTCAGGAAATTTCTTTGAAAAACTTAGGAGTTAAATTTAGTAAGACGAACTCTCGTGAATATGATTATGAATTAAGAAGTGTAGAGGCTAAGAAAAAGCTCGTGGAATGGGGATTAACTGAGACTTACGCGGAACATAAAACTATTCCAGAATGGATAAAATTAGCTCCGAAAGAATTTATCTCGGCTTTTATTCGTGGACTTTTTGATACTGATGGATGTGTCGAGAAGAGGGGGTCGGTAAGTATTTCTAGTGCAAGTGAAAGCATGATGAAAGATGTGCATTTAATGCTCCTTAATCTAGGAGTAGTCGGAAGAATTTATGAAAGGAAGAAGAAATACAATGGCAAATTACAGTATTATATAAACATTTACGGAGATTTCGTAGAATCTTTCCGAAAAGAAGTCGGCTTTTCATTAAAGAGAAAGGCAGAAAGACTATCTGAGCTCTGTATGAAGCAGAGAAATACGAATATTAATCTTATTCCCGGACAAGTATCTAGAATGAAATCTCTATGGACTGAGGCTATTAGAACTACTGAATTAGTTACGAACAGAGCTTTTTACAAAGATAATTTCTCTAAAAAGATAAGTAGGTATCTATCAGAAGACAGGACTCCTTCTTTAGAGGGGCTAACTAGTTTTATAGATGGTATCGGTGGCATATCTTCTCATTTAATGAGAACTCCAGAAATGCAGTATTTAGAAAAACTAGCTTCAGGAAATTTCTTCTTTACAAAAGTTAAGAATATATCTAGGGGGAAAGCCGTGGTTTATGATTTAACTGTACCTCATACTCATAATTTCATAGCGAATGGATTAATTAACCATAATACTCTATTAGCGAGGGCTGTCGCCGGCGAGGCTGGCGTTTCATTCTTCTCTATCTCCGGCTCTGAATTCGTAGAAATGTTCGTGGGAGTCGGTGCATCACGCGTTCGAGATTTATTCTTAATGGCAAAGAAAGCGGCGCCTTCTATAATATTCGTAGATGAAATAGACGCTGTAGGACGAGTGCGCGGAGTCGGACTCGGTGGCGGTAATGATGAGAGAGAACAAACCCTAAACCAAATTCTCGTAGAAATGGACGGATTCGAACCGAATGAAAAGGTCATAGTGATGGCGGCTACAAATAGACCTGATGTTCTAGACCCGGCCCTTCTTCGCCCAGGACGTTTCGACAGACGCGTGACTATAGATCTTCCAGACAGGAATGACCGCGAGGCTATACTAAAGGTGCATTCTACTAAAAAGCCTTTTGCAGAAGATGTGGATTTGAGGGTGATAGCGGAGCGAACCCCTGGGTTCTCTGGAGCGGACCTGTATTCTTTGATGAATGAAGCAGCTATTCTAGCGGCACGCGAGGCGAGGAATAAAGTAGCACAGTATGATTTGATAAGAGCTATCGAAAAGGTCATGCTCGGTCCCGAAAGAAAAAGTCATTTGTTATCAGGTAAAGAAAAAGAGATCACGGCATATCATGAAGCAGGACACGCGCTAGTCTCTTCTGTTTTGCCTTATGCTGATCCAGTTCATAAAATCTCAGTCATTTCTCGCGGAAGGGCAGCAGGTTACACTTTGCATTTGCCATTAGAGGATAGAAAACTTCAGTCGAAAAATGAATTCTTAGATGATATAGCAGTTTCACTCGGCGGATATGTGACAGAGAAGGCTATTTTCGGAGATGTTACGACAGGCCCGACTAATGACTTACAGGTCGCCACAGCGCTCGCTCGTGACATGGTCACGAAATACGGAATGTCTGATAAGCTTGGCGCCCGCGCTTTCGAAAGTGCAGGCGGAAGAACTCTTTATGGAAAAGGTTTGGAGGAAGCGGAACATTCAGAGCGCGTTAATTCTGAGATTGATAATGAGGTCACTCGCATTATGGACGAAGCTTTTGCAAAGGCAGATAAAGCTATTACGGATTATAGAGGTGCACTAGACGCTATAGCAAAGAGACTCATAGAAGTGGAGACTATAGAGCGCCCAGAATTCGAAAATATTATAATAGCCCACGGCATTCAGCCGAAGAAGAAGCTGGAGATTTAGCCGCTGGAGTGGAGATAAAATTCTAATAAAGAAAAAATAAAATATTTATGAAAATTTCATAAAGATTTTATTTTTTCTTTATAGTAATTTCATTTTAATCTGGTATAGTATTTGCCATGGACATTATTTCCATTTTTACCTTTTTTGGATTTACTCCACAAAGCTTAACTCCTCTCATGGTGATAGGAGCATTAGTTATATTTGTGGTTTATAAATACATAGCACCTATCAAAGAGTCTTTGCAGGAGATACGTGAGAAGTTCTTTGTCGTCGAATCTAGGGTGTCTGATCTGTGGAAGGATAAGCTCGCTCCTTCTGGTTCACCGAGACAGTTAAATGAAAGGGGCAGGGAGATACTAGAGCAGAGCGGAATAAAAGAAATCATTAAAGTTAAGAAGGAAAAGATAATAGAATTAATAAAATCTAAAAATCCGAAGACGGCATTCGATGCAGAAAAAATACTTCTAGATATTATAACTGAGCTACCTTCACACTGCCCAGAGATTATGGATTCTTTAAAAAACGGAGCTTTTAGAGTCGGGGCTGATATACCCGCTTTATTATTCGTGGCCGGAATAGACTTACGGGATAAGATTTTTCCATCCCTAGGATTTAATATTGAGGATATTGATAAAAAAGAAATGGTTGGGAATGTTTAGATAAACTTACTGCTATAGCTAGAAGGATTTAAAGGTGGGTTTAATTTTATTTCTATGGCTAGAATAAAAGATAAACAAAAGGCTATCAAACTTCGTCTAAAAGGAAAAAGCTATTCCGAAATACGGAAAGAGTTAGTCGTGTCAAAAAGTTCACTTAGTGAATGGTTGAGAAATTTTCCTTTGTCTAAAAATAGATTCTTAGAATTAAGCCGTGAAGAAAGGAGGGTGGAGAGCTATCGGGCCACAATGCATAGAAAAAGAAAAATAAAACTGGAAAATGCATACTCCAAAGCAAAGGATATTATTGGTAATCTAAATAAT